>Ga0335085_10005751_pt1 | contig 19790 bp, 15 predicted proteins | sample Lox_Sample_45_FD_206712 | JGI IMG/M metagenome (GOLD analysis project Ga0335085, IMG submission 206712) | Soil microbial communities from Loxahatchee National Wildlife Refuge, Florida, United States - Lox_Sample_4.5 | ecosystem: Environmental > Terrestrial > Soil > Wetlands | place: USA...
GCGCCCGCGGCGGGAATCGCGTGGGCGATGGCGGATCATCCGAAATATCGCGCGTGGGGTTCACCGACGCTTTACAGCGGGTTCGAAGTGAATCCCGACACGATGAAGAAAGTGCGGTCGTCGGTGCGGGTGTTGCGTGAAGTCGGCGCGACGCTGGGGCTTTCGGGCAACATCATGATTCATGGATTTTCGCGGGGCGCCACGGCGGGTTCGATGGCGGCGGGCGATCTGGCGGTGCCGGCCATTGATTCGGCGGGCTATTCCACCGGCGGACTTTCGAGCCATGTGCAGGCCGTTTTGTTGGGCTCGGGAATCTATGATTATTCGCATGCGGGCGGCACAACGACGGGCGATCCCAACGGAACGGCGGTGGATATCTACAGCCGTTTTGTAACCGCATGGGGCGCGACGGCGACGAACCTCTTGCAGTGGCAGATGGAAGGGGCGCTGTATTACATGACCACGTCTAACAGTGCGCCGGTGTTCCTGAGCTACAACACGGATGATTCGGCGTGGTATGTGTACCAGGCGCAAGTGATGTCGAACAAACTGGCCAGCCTGGGCGTGTCGAATCAAGTCGCGACGGGGACGGGAGGCCATCACGTGACGACGAACTTCACGACGCTGACGGCGATCTATAATTTTTTCAAGGCGCAAGCCAATGCGCTGCCGAACAAGCCCGGCAGAACCGTGCTCAGCAACATCGATACAAACGCCGGATTGTTGGACCTGTCGATGGACGCAAACGGCAACAACGCTTCGGTGATGTACGCGATTTACACGGACGCCACTCCGCGGACATGGGTTCAGACGGACGGCTCGTTGGGCACCAACGCCGTCTGGCGGACGCTGGCGGACTGGGGAACACCCGTGCGCGTAGGGCCGGTGACGAATGCCGCCACCGTGAAATTCACAGTGATCGCCTATGACCCGGTCAAATTCACGACGGTGCAGAACAATCAGAACGTCGTCCGTCCACAGATCAACAACCTCAGTATCGATTCGTCGGCCGGTGACGTTTCGTTTGGCTGGACCGCACCGGATGGAATTACGAATCCCGGCAATCTGCCGGATACGGTTGAGCGCTCGACGACTTTGTTCAATGATTGGGTCACGGTGCCCGATGGCGTGATCGCGATTAGCAATGGAACTGTCACATTCACGGATCCCGCACCTCCGGCCGGACAGGCCTTCTATCGAGTGGCCCGGCCCTGACGCAGGACTGGTTTTGTTACTTCACCAATTCCGCCGACTCCGCATAAACCCGCGCCACCGTCTCCATAGCCGGCCGCCGCTCCGGATCCTTTTCAAGGCATGACATGATGATCTCCGCGGTATGGCGCAGTAGATTGTGTCCTGGCTTCAGGGGATGAGCGGGCTTGTCTTCGCGAATCGCCCGTTCGATGTGCGCCAGGGTGCCGTCGAACGGATGTTTTCCCGTGTACGCGTAATAAGCCGTGACGCCAAACGCGAAAACGTCGCCCTTGAATCCGCGCGTGAAATCCCCGTCCCATTTCTCCGGCGCGGAATAGAGCGCGGTGCCCTTCGGCTCTTCTTTTTTATTGGTGATGAACGGTGGCGGGTTCCCCTCAAAGTATGAGTGCGAAAAATCAATCAATAGCGTTTTGTCCGGTGTGGCGTCGGGCACCAGCACGTTGCCGCTTTTCAAATCGTTGTGAATGAGCGGGTGCCCGCACAAGATGCCCGCGTGCATGTCCGCAACCGTTTCCGCGAGGCTTTGCAGCAGACGATGCGTGCGGCCGGGATCGCTTCGCGTGATGCCTCCGCGCACCAGTTCATCCAATGTTTCCGCTTCGATGTATTCCAGAAATAAGCTGTGTGTGGCGGGCTCGTAAGCCAGCATGCGCCGGATGCGCGGGTGGGTCACTTCTCCCAGCACGGAGGCCTCGTTCGCAATGAATTCTCCGTCGAAGAAATTTGCCGGCTCCTTCAGCAGCGCGGGATAGGGATGCCGCTCAAATTCCACGCGCGCCAATTTGGAGACGCGGGATCGTACCGCAAGCGGTTCCCGCTCTTTGATGGCTCGTATGTTCACCGATTGACGCTGACAGGCACAGCAGTGGCAGAAACTGTTATCCCGGTCAAGCGATGAATCCCGGCGGCTTGCCCGGCTTGCGAGGCGGGCACGACTTGCTTTACTTTGGCAGGATAATGAAGAGCATAAAAAAGGAGCTGTCGCCAAAACAACGGGAAGAACTGCTCCAGGCATTGAAAGCCCGCTTCGAGAAAAACACGGGCCGCCATAAAGGCCTGGAATGGGCCAAGGTGCAGGCACGGCTGGAAACAAATGCCGAAAAACTTTGGTCGCTCAATGAAATGGAACGCACCGGCGGCGAACCGGATGTTGTTGGTCATGATAAAAGCGCGGGCGAATGCGTTTTTTACGATTGTTCACCGGAGAGTCCCAAAGGCCGCACGAGTTTGTGTTACGACCGCGAAGCATTGGATTCCAGGAAGGAACATAAACCGAAAAACAGCGTCCTGGACATGGCGGCGGCCATGGGCATCGACGTGTTGACCGAGGAGGAATATCTGGAGCTGCAAAAGCTGGGAGAGTTCGACGCGAAATCGTCGAGTTGGGTGAAAACGCCGGCTGAGATTAGAAAACTCGGCGGCGCCCTTTATTGTGATCGCCGCTACGGGCGCGTCTTCGTGGGTCACAACGGTGCGCAGTCTTATTATAGTGGCCGGGGATTCCGCGGCTCGCTGAGGGTTTGATTTTTCCAGAGATATTCGGCGGCCGTACGTTGGTGGGGCGAGCGTACTCACGAGCCGAACTTTAAGAAACCTTTAGAGCGACGTTCTCTTGTGCCGCCGCCTTCTCCGTAACAATCCTCCAGTCCCCGCGTCTTAAGAGATATGCAAGGACAACGACGTTGGTTGATTTCACTGATGATGTTGTTGGCCGCGTTAGCGCGCGGCGCGGCAGTGGATGGTTTTGAGCATGTGTCGATCAAGGTCAATGGCGCGGCGCGCAGCGCGTTGGTTTATGCTCCGGCCAACGCGAAAACGAACGGCACGCCGGTGGTGTTTGTTTTCCATGGGCACGGCGGTTCGGCGGAAAATGCGGCGCGGAGCTTTGCCATCCATCGCTATTGGCCGGAGGCCATTTCGGTTTACATGCAAGGGCTGGACACGCCCGGTCAACTGACGGACCCGCAGGGGAATCTTCCCGGCTGGCAGGCAGCCGTCGGCGCTGAGGGCGACCGCGATCTGAAATTTTTTGACGCAATGCTCGCGCAACTCAAACAGGAGTATAAGGTGGATGGGAAACGGATTTATTGCACGGGCCATTCCAACGGTGGCGGGTTTACGTATTTGCTCTGGCTCGCGCGGGGAAATGTTTTCGCGGCAGTCGCGCCTTCGGCCGCGGCGGCAAGGTATGCGGCTCAACTGACGCCCAAGCCCGCGATGATTATGGGCGGCCAGGACGATCCGCTGGTGAAATTCGCGTGGCAGAAACTTACGATGGAGGTCGTGCGCAGGGTCAACGGTTGCGCGGCAACCGGCGAACCGTGGGACAAGCAGTGCACGATCTATCCGTCAAACAACGGCACGCCATTGGTGACCTTCATTTATCCGGGCGGCCACGAATTCAATTCCGCATCGCCGGCGCTGATCGTGAAATTCTTCAAGCAGCATCCCGGCGAAGCGGGGAAATGACGAAGCAGGGTCCCGTCGGGCCATCTATTTAGCCTCAGCAGTTTTATATCCCAACAGCGCCAGCATCTTCCCGCCATACCGCGTGCCCAATTCCCGGTAACCGGCGGGCGTGAAATGCAAATGATCCTGCGGCCTCGCCTCGCAACCCGCCGAGGAAATAACGTAGCAATTCGGAATCGTTTTCGGCAGTTCATCGATGATGGGGTTCATCCTCGCGCAAACGCCTTTTTGATCCGCGTTCACGACTTCACCGGCGAGCAAAGGCGTGTTTGCGGCGTTCAGATTGAGGTCTTTGATGAGATTGTCGTAAACGACCTTCACTTTGTCCGGCCATTCCTTGTCGCCCGTGTTGGATTCACCCTGATGCAACAGGATGCCTTTGATCACGCCATCTTTCTGCGCCGCTTTTGCCGCATCTATGAGATGTTGATACGGGTCGCCGTCGTAGGCTTTGATGATGCCCTTCATCCACACCGGCGCGTTCGAGGCGTACGATTGATAACTGTCTTTTTCGAACAACTCAATTTTGCAGCCGCCCACGGCGACATTGATGATCCCGACTTTGATGTTCGCCGGAAGATTGGCGACCAATGTCCGGCCAAAAAAATCCGCGGGGCACAGGCCGCAGGAAGGCCGGCACAACGGCGGAACGGCGGTGTACCAATGCCCCTTCGTCCGGCCTTGTTTGGGAAAATCGACAGTCGCAAAAACCTGCAACCGCTCGTTCACGTTCGTCTTGTCCTGCTCTTCGAGCCCCGGATAGCCCTCCATGTTGGATTGCCCGAAACACACAAAGATCCAGAAGTTCGTGTCCTGAGAAAAAGCGTTCACGGTGAACAAAAGCGAACCGGTCAATGCGAACCAGCGAAGTTTGTTTTTCATAACATGAGTTTGGCTGGGATGCTTTGTGGCATGGCTCGCGCCTGAAGTCGAAGAAAAAAGAGGGCGATGCCTTACGCATGAATGCGTATTGGAAAAAGCCAGAGCTCGAGAGCCGTGGTGCGTTGAGTGCCTCTTGAACTCCGACGGAGTTCCATCATTCAGCCCAGGGTTGTCCCGCCACCGCGGGACTACCGGGGTTGCCGTCCAATAAAATCAAATCGCGTCCTTCTGCCGTGAGGCGAGCAGATGCGAGCAAGCGCCTCACATCTGATCCGGAATTTCCGCCTCGACCAATTTCCCCAGCAGCACCAATGATTCCTGCCAGCCGAGATAGCACGCTTCGGCGGGGATCATCGCTGGAATTCCCTCCTGCGTGACGTTCAATTCCGTGCCGCAAAAAACCTCCCGCAGGGTAATCGTCGTTTGCATCTCGCCGGGCAGGCCGGGGTTGTCGAATTGATTGGTGTAACGGATGCGTTCATTCGGTTTGAGTTCGAGATATTTGCCGCCGAAAGAATGCGCCTTGCCGGTGGTGAAATTCGTGAACGACATCCTGTAGCCGCCGCCGACTTTCGCGTCCATCTGATGCACCTTGCCGGTGAATCCATTCGGCGGAAGCCATTTGGCCATCGCGTCCGCGTCCAGGAACGCGCGGTACACCCGCTCCGGCGTGGCCCGCAGCACTCGGTGAAGCCTAACAGTATTGGTATTGTTGGCGGTCATAATTTTTCATTTGTTGATTTGCTTTCAATAATAAGACGAACGGGATGCGGCTTTCAGGACATTCATCGCAATATCAAAAAAAATGAATCCGCCTTCGCTTGTCTGGTTTCGTTGGTAATGCTCTATTCACCGCGATGCCACAACTTTATCCGCTCGTCATTCCCGGTGGTCAAAGGCGCAGCACGAAACTCGCATGAAGCTTCTTTCTGTCAATGTCGCGATGCCGCGCGAAGTGCAAATCAACGGGCAACCCATCCTCACCGGCATCTATAAGGAACCCGTCGCCGGCCCGGTCTGGCTCGGGCGGCTCACGCTCGCCGGCGACGGCCAGGCGGACCTCACCGTCCACGGCGGGGAATTCCAGGCCGCCTATACGTATCCGATGGAACATTACGCGCATTGGGAAAAAGTCCTGGGCGCGGGCAATCTTCCGCCGGGAACCTTCGGCGAGAATTTCACCACCAGCGGCCTGTTGGAAGATGAGGTTTGCATCGGCGACGTTCTCCGCATTGGGGAAGCGCGTGTGCGGGTGACGATGCCCCGGTTGCCGTGCTTCAAGTTCGGCCACAAAATCGGGCAGCCCGCCATTCTCAAGGAATTTCTTCACAGCGGTTACAGCGGCTTTTACCACAGCGTCCTCGCCGAAGGTTACGTCCGGGCGGGCGACGACATCGAATTGATCGAACGCGATCCCAACGGCATCACCGTCCGCCGGATGCTGGGACTGCAGAAACTCGGCGAGGGGGACGCAGCCCTGTTGAGCCGCGCGCTTGAGATGAAGTGTCTGCCGCCGCTCCTCCGCAGGGACCTGCAAGCGCGTTACGCCCCTGACGAATTTTAAAACGCCTCTTCCGCGCCCTTTGGCGCGCAAGCTGCCGAAGGCCCTGCGAGTTGCATTGTGAAGGTGTGCTTACGACCCGTGTCACTTGCGCAATGAGGATGCTGATGTTCTATTCCAGCATGGCAAATCCTTATCCGACGATTATTCCGGGGCTGCGCAGCCCGTTCGACCAGGTCAAAGGCATCGTTTATTTCGGCCGCATGCTGGACAAGATTCGGCTTTACGCCTCGGGCAAATTGCCGGAGGGCTGGCACGCCGCGCTGGGCACTACTCAGAAAACGAGTTTTGACTGCCGTTGCTGCAGCTTTCTGCACATTGATTACGCGGCGTTGCAAAAGGAAACTCTCAAGGGCGCCAGCGATGAACAATTGCTCGAGTGGGCGTTCAAAACCGGACGCAAGCCGACCGATGAAGAAATCGAGATTTGGAACGCCTTCATGACCAAGCGCGGCTGGCGCGATGTCGGCACGCAGCGGCTCAATGAACGCCTCGCCGAAATCGGCCTGCCGCCGGGAACGGTGCAAACGATGTTTGAATTCATCGACGTGGATGAAGGGCGATTGAATACGGAGAAATAACGGCCTGGCAGGTTTTTGAAAAACTCCTTTGTAAGCTGACGTGAGGAGGCTCAAAATTTCTTCGAAAATCCCCAGAGAGTTCAGAGCCTCCTGACGTCGGCTGCTACTTTTTCAAAAGTCTGCTAGAGCTGTATCCTGGAAAACCGGTAGCCGGCCAGCGCCACGAGCAGCACCACAAAAACACTCAGCACCGCGAAATCCGTCGCCAGACTGAAGTGGCCGCCGCTGATGAGTGATTGCCGCAGCCCATCCACGCCGTAGGTGAGCGGGTTCGCGCTGGTGGCGATGGTCAGCGCCCTGGGCAGGTTCGTCAGCGGAAATATGGCACCGGAAAGCATAAAGACCGGCATGATCAAAAAGCTGACCACGAATTGAAACGCCTGCATGTCCTGCAGCGTCGAGCCGATCGCCGACCCCAGCGCCGTGAAGGCGACCGCCGTGAGCGCCATGAACAGAAACATCACCGGCAATCCTCCGATGTGGTCGAACCGAAACCCCACGATGAAACACGCCGCCAGAAAAAGCGTGCCTTGAAGCATCGCCACCGTCGCCCCTCCCAGAATGCGGCCCAGGATGATCCACACGCGCGGCACCGGTGCCACGAGCGTCTCCTTCAGAAATCCAAACTGCCGGTCCATCAGCAATTCAATGCCCGAAAACACGGAAGTGAACAGGACGGTCATCCCGATCAGGCCCGGCGTGACGAATTGAATATAGCTCCCCATCCCGGCTTGCCTGAACACCGGGCCGAGGCCGTATCCCATCCCGAGCAGATAAATCAGCGGTTGCCCGAGAGACGAAATGATTCGGGCACGCGAGCGCGAGTATCGCTTCAGTTGCCGCAGCCAAAGAATGTAAATAACGCTCATAAATTATTGCTCCATAGTCGCCAGTTCCTTTTTGAACTGCGCACTGCCCACGAAATTGGGAGCGCCGGCGTCTCGCCGGCGGGAACGCGTCGCTCTGAGCGGTTCGGGCAAAGAAAACATGCCTGTTTTCGATTTGTAACCCCGGGTAACCGCCACGACAATCCCGCTTTTTCGTCATTCGCCTCCGCTGAAAGGCGAATGACGAAAAAAGGCAAAATTGCAATCGCAGCCCGAATAAATCATCGCCGGCCACGCCACGCCTTGGCCATCTGGCGCATCCGGTCCGTCGGGCTGGCCTCTTCATCACGAATGGTCGAACCGGTCAATTTCAGGAACGCCTGCTCCAGGGTTTCCGCACTGGTTTGCTGCTTCAATTCCTGCGATGTCCCCTGCGCAATGATGCGGCCATGATCAATGATCGCCACGCGATGCGCCACGCGCTCCGCTTCCTCCAGGTAATGCGTGGTGAGAAACACAGTCACGCGCTCCTCGTCATTCAGTTTTTTGACCTGTTTCCAGAGTTGATCGCGCGTTTGCGGATCCAGTCCCAGCGTGGGCTCGTCGAGAAAAAGAATTTTCGGCGTGTGCAGCAATCCGCGCGCGATTTCCAGCCTTCGCCGCATGCCGCCGGAAAACCGTTTCACCTGCTCCTTTCGCCGGTCCCATAATTCGAAAAGTTTCAGCAGCCTTTCCGTCCGTTCGCTGCAAATCCGCCGCGGCACCCGGTAGAGCGCGCCGTGCATTTCCATGTTTTCCTGCGCCGTCAATTCGTCATCGACACTGGGATCCTGAAACACGATGCCAAATCGCCGGCGGACTTCGTTCGGGTGCTGTTCGGGATTCAGGCCGTCGATCTCAATGCTCCCGCTCGTGGGCTTCAACAAAGTCGTGAGCATTTTGATGGTCGTGGTCTTGCCCGCGCCGTTGGGCCCGAGAAACGCCACGATGTCCCCCGCTGCGATTTCAAAGGAAACGTCCTTCACGGCGATGAAGTCGCCAAAGGTCCTGGTCAGGTTCTGGACGCGGATCATAATGCTCTTATGGGCCGCTATGGATACACCCGCTTTTGCGCGCTAACAAGCTGAAGGTGGAAGGTGCCTGTGGAAAAAGTCTCCCTGCCTGCACCCTCCGGAGGGGCGTCGTATGGGAGCCCCGGCTTGCTTCCGCCGGCCCTCCGGGCTGAATAACGAAGCAGATTTTGAACAAAAGGAAACGGAGCGAACCAAGAAAAGAAAACCGCGGATTACGGGCGTATGCTCATGAGGCCTTCTGAATCGTTCCGGTCTTAATCTCCCATTTTTGCAGCTCGCGGCTCAACTCGCTGGGCCAGTTTTCCTCAGTGGCGGTCATGAAAACCTGGCCGCGGGATTGGTGGGCGCGCTCCAAAAGCGGGAGGAATCCGCTGCGGCGTTTGACGTCGAGTTCACCCATGATGTCGTCGATGAGCAAAATCGGCGGGGAGCCGTGAATGCCGGTGAGGTATTCAGCCTGGGCCATCTTCAACGAGGTGGCGAGCGTGCGCTTCTGGCCTTCGCTGCCGAATTGGGCGGCGGATTTTTCGTTCAACAGGAGCTGGAGATCGTCGCGATGCGGGCCGATGAGCGTGGCGCGATAGGATTGCTCGCGGCGGCGCGCCTGGGCCAGCTCGATGGCAAAGTCTTTTTTGATGCCGGGCTGATATTCGATGCGCAGTTCCTCGGCGTCGTTGGAAATCCGGCGATAGGCGAGGCGGGCGAGCGGGGACAATTTCGGAACGAGTTCGCGGCGCATGCGGACGATTTCTTCGCCCGTGTTGACGAGTTCGCGGGTGAAGCTTTCGAGCGCGGCTTCGTCGAGGATGGGGCGCTTCAGGAGCGCGTTGCGCGAACGCAGAGCGTGGGCGTAGCGCTGGAGGAGCGGGAGGTAGGTGGCGTGCGTCTGTGAGAGGAGCAAATCGAGGAAGCGCCGGCGCGAGCGCGCGGTGCCTTTGACGAGTTGCAGATCCTCGGTGCAGAAAACGACCGTGCGCAGCGCGCCGAGGTAATCCGTGAGTTTTCGCACGGGGCGGCCGTCGAGGCTCAGGCTGCGTTCCGCAACGGACCAATACATTTTGATTTCACGCTCGCCCTGCGCAATGACTTTGCCGCCTACGAAATAGCCTTTCTGGCCGTGCCGGACCATCTGCGCGCTGCCGACGCCACGGAACGACCGGAGCGTGGCCATGAGATAAATGGCTTCGAGAATGTTGGTCTTGCCCTGGGCGTTATCGCCGAGGAGGAGATGAAAACCGGGCGCAAAATCGACGTCCAGCCGCGGATAATTGCGGAAGTCACGGAGTCGCAGATGGGCCAGGTGCATGTCGGTTAAAACGTTAAACAGTTAAATCGTTAAATTGGGTCGCGGTTGCAATCTTTGATTTTCCGATGGTGATTTGGCGGAGAAAGGGTGAATACTATTTTGGTATGGATGACAAAAACCAAACGGAGCCGCCGCCGCATTATACGTGGCCGTGGTTCGTGCTGGGGATGGTGTTGCTCGGGTTTGTGCTCGCGGGCATCTGGATGAGTGTTCTGGTCCATCGCATAAGCCAGCAGCGTGATTTCAACATGTGGTCCACCCCTGCCTCGAGGGCTCCAAAAACCAATTCCGCCCCGGCAAAGACGAATTCCGCTTCTCCAGGCGCGCAGGCAGATCCGGGCACGGCCGAACGGATGGCGCAGTTTCGCGATACTTTGTCCGGTGGAAATGCCGAGGCGGGGAGAAAGGTTTTCTTCGACAGCCCGGCGGCGAATTGCGGGAAATGTCACAAGGCGGGCGGCCAGGGCGGCGACAACGGGCCGGTGCTGGACGGTGTCGGAGCGCGTGAGTCGCGCGAGTTCATTTTACAATCCATTCTCTTTCCGAACGCGGTCATCAACTCCAATTATCAAACGGTCGCGGTCGTGCTGGACAATAACACTGGCATTTCAGGCACGCTCAAAAGTGAAACGGAAAGCAGCCTGGTACTGGTCACGCCCGAAGATGGGCCGGTGACGGTGCAGAAATCGAAGATCCGGCAGCGCTGGCTGGGGGCATCGCCCATGCCGGAAGGGATTTGGCAATACCTGACGAAACAGGAGTTGCGCGATTTAATCGAATTTGTCGCGACGTTAAAGGCTCCGTGACGGCGCGGGCCGTCACGGGTAATCCGTCGGTGCATGCGCTTCGGGAACCACGCGATAGTAGAGATTCGGGAAATCCTGCGATTGCGGGTCGGTGAAGTTGATGCCGATTTGCGACGCCGTGTTCGTGGAGACGGGCAGCCAATGGATCATATCCATGGAGCATTCCACGCGATAGAACGGAACGGCGGCAACCGGTGGAAAATAGAAATGGAACCTGCCGTCGCAGAGCAAATGCGTCGTTGGCGGCACGAAACCACAATCCACGATGAGCGCAGCGGCGCGATCCGGCCAGCCCACGAGATATGGCGGCGGAGAATTCGTTTGCTGTTGCAGGGACAGGATGACCGTTTCGGGGCAGTCCGGCACATCTTCCACCAGGGGATCGACCACAATCATCGCGGCGCGGCTGCCGGTCGGAATGGTGACGGAGCCGGGCAGGGTGGCGTAATCGACGCCATTGGAGGCTGTGCCGCCGACGGAATAATAGACCGTGAGCGGGCTGTTCGTATCACCGGAACGGCGCACGACGAACGAGGCCGTATTTGTGATGGCGCGGAAAACGATATTCGCGGCGACGGGACTGTTGGAATAGAAACGCAGGCAATTTGTTCCAACAACAGCGAGCGGGTCGAGAGTGCGAATGGTGACGACGGGCAAATGCGGCGGTGGCACGTTGGTGCCCAGGACGGCGATGCGTACGGGATCGGAAGAACCCTTGCCGCCAAAGCTGTCCACGGCGACGGCGTGCAGCGCATAAAAGCCGGGCGGAGTGTTGCTCCAGACCATGTCATATTCGGGTTTGTTCGTGCCTGCGTCGGTGCCGATGAAATGGTCGTCGGCGAAGAAATCCACCCTGACAACATCAGCATTGGACGAACTCGCCGTGGCGGAAATGGGGATGTCGACCGGAGCGTTGAACATTTCGCTGTTGGTCGGATTGGTTATTTGCGCGACCGGCGGCGGCGGGAATACGTCGATATTCACGGGGGCAGACGTGCCGGGCGAGCCGTTCGTGTCAGCGGCGACGGCGGTCAGGGCATATTTGCCCGGAGTTGGGCTGGTCCAATCGAGGTAATAAATAGGGCCAACGACGCCATCCACGCCGGGGGGATCCAGGACCAAAAGATGGCCGGACCCGAGGTCCTGATCGTTGGCGAAAAATTCCACGTTCGAAACGGAGCCGCCAAAGTCAAAGGCCTTGGCATAAAGGCCGATGTTGGTGGGCGCATAAAAACTCGAGCCATCCGGCGGTGCAAAGAGGTTGACGATCGGCGGCGGATTGGAGCCGCTGCTGTTGTCGAAAATGCAGGCCACGCCGTTGCTGGGCGAGCCGATGATATAACTCACGGGCGGGCTGCCTGGCGCGCCCGGAGTGAGCGGCGTAAACAATATCGTCGGCGCCAATTGAAGCACGACGGTTTTGTTTCCGGGAACATTTTTGTCTTCCAGCGGATTGATTGTGATCGTGGCGAAACGTGCGCCGGGGGGAATCGTTACGGTGCGCGGGATCATCACATAGTCCACGCCGTTGGAAGCTGTACCGCCGATATCGTAGGAGACGGTCAATGAGAAATTCGTGGTGCCACCCTGCCGATCGACCTCGAACGTGGCCGGGTCGCCGGAGGTGGAGGCGATGGGGTCGGGCACGTGCATGGTGACGACGGGCACCGAGAGGGTTTGGGCCGAGACGGAGGGATGGTTGAGCACTAAAGCACAGAGGGCGAATAGCACCTTTCTAACAAACGAATACGACACTTTCATAACGGTCCTCCGGAACGTCGAGCTGTGGCAACAGTCCATTACAACACCAGCGCGAAAGGCTGTCAATAAGGCGAGGTCGTACGCCGCCCCGGGGGCATGCCCGGGTATAAAAATGATGAATACTTCTATAACAAACTGACAACCAGCATGTTATGAAAATAAAGGCGATCAGTTGTTCCGTGAGCCAAAGATGTCATTTGCGTTACAAAGCGAGGAGAAGCTTTTTGATCTCTTTGAGACGCGCTTTGGCATCCTTTTTGGTGAGGCGCGGAAATTTGCCGCCGAGCGTGATGAAATCGCCCTGGCGCGTGAGCATCAGCTTGTCCTCTTTCACTTCCATTACGGTAATGCCCTTCTCGCCGGCGAGAATTTTCAATTCCGCAACGAGCAGCAATAACTCGACGGCGACCGGCATCGGCCCGAAACGATCGCGCAATTCCTTTTGCAACGTTTCCAGCGCCGGTTTGTCGGTGGCCTGCGCGAGTTTGCGATAAATCTCGATGCGATGCTGCGGCTCGGTCGCGTAAGTTTCGGGCAGCGCGGCGGCGTCGCCCAAAAAGTCGAGGCGCACCTGGACTTCGACGCGCGGTTTCACTTTCTCGCCTTTCAATGAGGCGACGCTCTGCTTGAGCAGCTGGCAGTAGAGTTCGAAGCCGACGGCGGTGATGTGGCCGCTTTGCTCGGAGCCGAGAAGATTTCCCGCGCCGCGGATTTCCAGATCGCGCATGGCGATTTTGAAGCCGCTGCCGAGCGTGGAGTATTGCTTGATGGCGCTGATGCGTTTGCGAACGTCCGTAAGCAGGCGCGCGTGGCGCGGCAGCAGGAGATAAGCATAGGCCTGGTGTTTGTAACGGCCGACGCGCCCGCGGAGTTGATACAGGTCGCTGAGACCGAATCGATCCGCGCGGTCGATGATGATGGTATTCGCGTTCGGAATATCCAACCCGCTCTCGATGATGGTCGTGGAAAGCAAAATATCCGCTTCGCCGTTGACGAATTTGGTCATGACCTCTTCCAAATCGTCGGCGTGCATTTGGCCGTGGCCGACGACGATGCGGGCTTGCGGCACGAGCGTGCGGAGCTTTTGTTCCATCGTGTGAATGGTCAGGACGCGGTTGTGCAGGAAGAAAACCTGGCCGCCGCGATTTAGTTCGCGCAGGATGGCATCGCGAATCGGGCGTTCGTCGTATTGCGTGACGATGGTTTCGACCGGGAGCCGATCGTGCGGCGGGGTTTGGATGGAACTCATGTCGCGCGCGCCTGTCAGGGCGAGATACAACGTGCGCGGGATGGGCGTGGCGCTGAGCGTCAAAACGTCGACGAGCTTGCGGAGCATTTTGAATTTCTCCTTGTGCATGACGCCGAAGCGTTGTTCCTCATCGATGACGACGAGGCCGAGGTCCTTAAAAACGACATCGCTTTGAATCAATCGATGCGTGCCGACAACGATGTCCACCGCGCCGGCGGCCAAATCCTGAATGACGCGCTGTTGCTGGCGGCGCGTGCGAAAGCGCGAGAGCAATTCAATCTTCACCGGGTAATCGGCCATGCGCTCGCGGAAGGTGTTGAAATGTTGCTGCGCAAGGACCGTCGTCGGCACGAGCACGGCAACCTGGCGGCCGTCCATGACCGCCTTGAAGGCGGCGCGGATGGCGACTTCGGTTTTTCCAAAGCCGACATCGCCGCAGATGAGGCGGTCCATCGGCTTGGGCCGCTCCATATCGGTTTTGGTTTCCTGGATGGCGCGAAGCTGATCCGGCGTTTCTTCAAAAATAAAAGAGCCTTCGAATTCGCGCTGCCAGGGCGTGTCCAGTTTGAAGGCGTGGCCTTCCTGCGATTCGCGCGCGGCCTGGATGGAAAGCAAGTCGCTCGCGACGTCGCGCACGGCGCGTTCAGCGTGTTCCTTCGCTTTTTGCCAGCGCGTGCCGCCGAGCGTGTTCAGCGGCGGACGAATTTTTCCTGCGCCGACGTATTTGCTGACGAGGTGCGATTCCGTGACGGGGACGTAGAGTTTCGGCGCGGACTGGGTTGGGTCGGATGGGGCATATTCGATGACGAGGCATTCGGTGGCCTGCTGTTCCGTGTTCCGTGCTCCGATTTCCGTTTTTGAGGCCGCCGCTGGCAGATTTTTTAGTCCAAGATAACGGCCGATGCCGTGTTGCAAATGGACGACGAGGTCGCCTTCCTCCAGTTCAGTGAAATCGATATCGAGCGCTGAGCGCGTGGCGAGCGCGTGAGGGGATTTCAGGCGGCGCGGTCGCTGGATTTTGTAGCGGCCGAAAATTTCCGCGTCGGTGATAACGACGAGTTTTGCTTCGTCGGAAATGAAACCGCGCGCGAGGGAGCCGAGGTGCATCACCGGCGAGCCATTCCGCTCCGCGCCCGAGTCGAAGTCCTTCCAAATCTCCAGGAATCGCTGGCGTTCGCCGTCGTTGTTGCAGAAGACGTGGACGGCATAACTTTGCCGCACCCAGCGATGAAGCTGGCCGAAGAATTCGCGGCGTTGCGCTTCGGCAACCTGCGGGTCGGGAGCGCGCTCGGCGAGCGGGCGATAGGCGTCGAGGCTCGCGAATTCCAGATTGAAGCATTCGCCGGGCTCGTCTTCCGTGGCGGCTTCGGAAAGTTCCAGAAATGTCAGGCTCCGCGCCGCGGCGGCTTCGCGGAATTGTGGCCAGGGGATGAAGAATGGATCCTCGCCCTGAACCTGCAAGGCGTATTCATCGGCGCGCAGATCGAGGGATTCGGGTTCGCACAAAATGAAGAGGGTGTTGGCGGGCAGGAAATCGAGCAGTGTGGCAAACGCACCGCGATTTTCGGAAGCGCGAGACGATGATTGCGGTAAAGCAACGTGAAGGTCACGGTCCTTTTCGCGTTTCAATATGGCCAGTTCGCCGGCCGGCGGAAGCGTGACGGCTGTGATCTCCTCGCGTGAGATTTGCGTGGCCGGGTCGAAGTAACGGAGCGATTCCAGTTCGTCGCCGAAAAATTCCAATCGCACGGGCCACGGGCTGGTCAGGGGAAACACATCGAGAATCCCACCGCGCAGGGCGAGTTCGCCTTTTTGTGTGACCTGGGCTTCGGGTTCGTAGCCCTGTTCCTCGAGCCATTCGACGAGGTCGAGCGGGGCGATGCCTTCCCCGCGAGCGAGCGTTCTCAGCCGGGAGCGCAGCGAATCCGGCGTGAAGGTTTTTTGCAGCAGGGCGGTGACGCTCGTGGCGGCGATTGGAAATTGGAAATTCGAGGCTTCAGAATGGTTCGCCAGCGTTACCAGAGTTTGCAGGCGGTCGGTGATGGTGTCCGAGTGCGGCAGTTTGTTTTCGTGCGGCAGGACTTCCCAGGCCGGATAGAAAAGCGGCTGTTCGGGCGCGAGCCATGTTTCCAAATCCTGTTGAAAACTTTCCTGCGTTTTCAATAAATCGGTGACGACGACGATTGGCCGCTGGGGAAACAATCGGTGGAGGAGAGCGGCCAGAAATGGGCGGCCCGGTTCGCTGATGCCGGCGCAGTACAGCACTCCCCCATTCTCCACGCGCCGGGCAAGGGACTGCACAGCGGGAGTTTTCGAGACCTGAGCGAATAAATCGCTTGTCGCTGTTGCTGCCAAATTCTGCGCCAAGCGCCGCAACCTCGCTGCGTTCGCGCGGCCCGTCAAGCAACGAAACGGGACCGGTTATTTCTTAATCAGGCTGAAAGGCATCTCGAGGAAGCCGCCCAGCCAGAACTTCTTGTCCGTATTGGCGCCGTCAAAAACCGTGCGTGATTGAAAGCCCACCTTGATGCCGTGCCATGGCGTCCGGTAGTCAAAACCGGCTTCGATCGAATCCTGGTTTTCGCGGACGGCGCGCGGGTAGAAAATGTCCTGGGTGGCGGGATCAAATTGGATGGTGTCGCCGTTGATGCTGCCGAGATGACGATAGCCGGCGTCCAATTCCCAGTTTTTGATTTCCTGGAACAGGCCGATGGAAACGATGTAACAATCATTCGCCGACGTGTGGTTCCAACGGAATAGATCGTCTGTATAAATTCCCAGTCCGCTCCAGCCAAAATGTTTGCGGGCGAGCACTTCGGGTTCGATGGCGGTGGAACGCGTGCCCGGCGCCCAGGGAAGGTGCTCGTTGAAACTTCCCGGCACCACAGCCCCGGCACGAAGGGTCAGCGTGGGCAGCCAGTCACAACTTTCCTCGCCTTCCTTGAAAACCTGGTAGCGCACACCGAATGGCACATCCATCAAACCGGTTGTGGAACGAATTGTCCCCGGCGTTTGGCCGTTGGCGAAATATCTCCATCCAAGTGAGGTGTAGCCAAGAGTGAGGTCCGCCGCCCATTTTTTCGAAAGGCCGTATTGCAGGCTGATGTAGCCCTGATTGATGTCGATGCCGTAATGTTCGCCGCGTGCTCGGAAGTCCACGAGGTAACGCGTATTGTCCGCCCAAAAATGATACGCTTCGGATTCCTCGTAGGTGGCGCGCACGACGAGCTGGCCGTAGTCGGGCACATCGGCCCATTGGGCGAAGGGCGCGTGGGGAACATTTTCCGTGGCTTTCACCGGCGAAATAGCGGCGGAGAGCGCCAACAGAGCACCGGGCAACTTCCAACCTGACTGATAACGCGATAGTTTCATGTGAGTAAAGCTTTTCTACAATACGGATCACTTTCTGAACACCAACTCCATGAGTGGACGAAAATTGAAATCGAAGAATTCAATTCGGCGGATACTAGCCAGATAGCCAAAAAAGGGGCAATACCAATTCGGACTGTGTGCCATTGGGGGGATAACCCCATTGATTTTCCAGCCAAGCGCTGAAGTCAAGGCGCGGAAATCGTTATTCCCACTCGATGGTTCCCGGCGGTTTGCTCGTGATGTCGAAGACGCAGCGGTTGACGCCCTTCACTTCGTTGATGATGCGGCTGGCGAGTTTCTCCAACAAATCGTAAGGCAGTTTCACCCAATCGGCGGTCATGCCGTCCTGGGATTCGACGGCGCGGACGGCGATGGTGTATTCGTAAGTGCGCTCGTCGCCCATGACGCCAACGCTGCGCACGGGCAACAGGACGGCGAAGCTCTGCCAGATTTTGTAATACCAGCCGCTGCTTTTCATTTCCTCGACGACGATGGTGTCGGCGTTGCGCAAAATTTCGCAGCGCGCAGGGGTGACTTCGCCGAGGATGCGCACGGCGAGGCCGGGGCCGGGGAATGGCTGGCGCAAAACGATCTCGCGTGGCAGGCCGAGCTCGAGGCCAAGTTCGCGGACTTCGTCCTTGAACAGGCACTTCAACGGTTCGACGAGCTGGAACTTCATTTTTTTCGGCAGGCCGCCGACGTTGTGATGGCTCTTGATCATCGCAGCGGGATTTCCCGCGATGGGCACGGACTCGATCACGTCCGGGTAAAGGGTGCCTTGCGCGAGAAACCTGGCCTTGCCGGCGCGTTTGGTGGCGCTCTGGAAAACTTCGATGAAGGTGGTGCCGATGATTTTGCGTTTGCGCTCGGGATCCGTCACGCCTTTGAGCCGGCGCAGAAAAAGTTTCGATGCATCCTCGTACTGCAGTTTGATTTTGAAGTGGCGTCCGAAAACTTCCTGCACGACAGCGGCCTCGCGCCCGCGGAGCAATCCGTTGTTGACGAAGATGCAGGTGAGTTGATCGCCAATGGCTTTGTGAATGAGCGCGGCGGCCACGCTGGAATCCACGCCGCCGCTCAGGCCGAGGATCACGCGTTCGCTGCCGACCTGATTGCGGATTTCCTCGACGGCTTGCTCGATGTAACTGCGCATTGTCCAATTCTTGCCGCAGCCGCAGATGTTGTGGACGAAGTTGGCGATGATCTCCTTGCCGCGCGGCGTGTGCGCGACTTCGGGATGGAATTGCAGCCCGAACATTTTGCGCTCGCGATTTTCGACGGCGGCGAATTGGGAATTTTCCGTGACGGCGACGGATTTGAATCCTTTGGGAAGTTTCGTGAGCTTGTCGCCGTGGGAATTCCAGACCTGGAGCGACTCGGGCAGATTCGCAAATAGAGGGCAAAAGCTGTCGGTGACGCGCAGCGTCCCTTTGCCGTATTCGCGTTTCTCGCCTTTCTCGACTTTTCCGCCGAGGAAGTGGCCGAGCAATTGCAAGCCGTAGCAGACGCCCAGCAACGGGAGGCCGAGATTAAAAATCGCCTTGTCGGGCAGCGGCGCTTTCTTTGCATACACGCTGGACGGGCCGCCGGAGAGGATGATGCCGCTGGGATTAAGCGCGGCGATTTCCTTCGCGGGCGTGTCGTAGCGGAGGATGACCGAATACACGTTGCATTCGCGAATGCGCCGCGCAATGACCTGGGTGTATTGCGATCCGAAATCCAAAATGACAATTTGCTCTGGCATGGCTGATTGATTCTAAACTAGAAACGAACCTTTTGCCTGCGGCGCGCGCGTTTGGCGAGAAAAAAGTGTTCGGATTCTGCGCGACGAAAAAGGTTTCCACTTCCGCAGAAGTCCATTAAAACGTCGGCAATGCTGGAAACACTACGCGACCGCGCGGCCCGCTATCCGAAATGGACGCTGGTGTTCGTGACGCTTGCGGCCTTGCTGCCGTTTCTGGCCAAGCCGTTTAATATCGACGACCCGCTTTTCATCTGGGCCGCACGGCAAATCCAGGCGCATCCGGGAAATCCATACGGCTTCAACGTGGAATGGGGCTTTCGGGAATTTCCGATGTCTCATGTGACGGAAAATCCCCCGCTGGCTTGTTATTATATTGCGCTCGCGGCGGGAATTTTCGGCTGGGGCGAGGCGGGATTGCACTTCGCGTTTTTGTTGCCGGCAGTGATGGCGATTCTCGGGACGTACCGGCTGGCGCGGCGGCTTTGCCGTTCGCCGGGATTGGCGGCGCTGATCACATTATTCACGCCGGTGTTTTTGGTTTCCAGCATGACAGTGATGTGTGATGTGCTGATGCTGGCATTCTGGATTTGGGCGGTGGCGCTGTGGGTGGAGGGAATCGAGGGAAAAACTTTTGCGCCGTTGATTTGGTCGGGCGTGCTGGCGTCGCTCGCGATCGTAACCAAATATTATGGCGTGTGCCTCGTGCCGTTGCTGGCTGCGCACGGGTTGATGTTCAACCGGCGCGTGGGCCGATGGATGCTCCCGCTTCTGATTCCGCTCGCGACGGTCTGCGTCTATCAATTCGCGACGTCTTTGCTCTACGGCAGCGGGCTCTTCGGCGCAGCGGCGCATTATGCATCGTTCGCGAAGGGACATTATGCAGTTTCCAAAATGTCGGCGGGGTTGATTGGATTGGCATTCACGGGCGGATGCGTGGCGACGGC
>Ga0335085_10005754_pt1 | contig 19788 bp, 10 predicted proteins | sample Lox_Sample_45_FD_206712 | JGI IMG/M metagenome (GOLD analysis project Ga0335085, IMG submission 206712) | Soil microbial communities from Loxahatchee National Wildlife Refuge, Florida, United States - Lox_Sample_4.5 | ecosystem: Environmental > Terrestrial > Soil > Wetlands | place: USA...
CGTGGTTGGCTCGGCGCAATCGGGCGTCCGGCGCAGTGCCTTTCGATGAAGCGGCACACGTCGCCAAGACGGAAGGTCCGGAGGCAAGCGCCGAGGCTCGCGAAAAGATGGGCGTGCTGCGCCGCTGCCTGGAGGCGCTCCCGGCGGAGTTCCGCGAGGTGGTGGTCATGCGAGAGTTGGAAGAGATGTCGTACCGCGAGATTGCTTTCGCGACGGGCCTGGCTATCGGCACGGTGATGTCGCGCCTGTCGCGTGGGAGGAAGCGGCTGGAAGATTGCGCGGCGAGGAGTGTGAAGCGATGAGGGGGCACCAGGTGCGGGGAGGCGCTGTTTTCACCGCGGAGCCGCGACCGTTACGGAGCGGTTGCATCCGCTCCAGCTCTGAGCTTGGCTGGCATGCAACCGCTCAGATGAGCGGGTTTACCAAAAGATGGCTTCTTGTAACGAATGGCAGAAAGGAGGCCGCTCAGATGAGCGGTTTTGGCTTGGGGGCGGCGCAATGAACTGCCCGGTCGATCGGCTGGAGGCGTACCTGGACGAAGAGCTCGACGCGGCGCAAGCAACGCAAGTGGAGCAGCACCTTGCATCGTGCGCGGAATGCTCGGCGGCGATGTCGCGGTTGCGGCATCAGCAACAGCGCGTCCGCACAGACGCACCGTATTACTCCGCGCCTGCCGGCTTCGACGAGACCATCCGCCAAGCGCTGCGCCGCGAGGCTTCGCGCGAGACGCCGTGGCGCTGGGTGGCGATTGCAGCGTCGCTGCTGCTGGCGGCATCCCTGGCGTGGAACTTCGCGCAACTGCGCCTGCGCACGAACACCATCGCGGCAGAGGTGCTGACCGGGCATCTGCGTTCGCTGCTCGGCGACCACTTGCTGGACGTGCCCTCGTCCGACCGGCACACGGTCAAGCCGTGGTTCGCGGGGAAACTCGATTTCTCGCCGGACGTGAAGGACCTCGCCGCGGAAGGTTATCCGTTGGCCGGGGGGCGGCTCGATTACTTGGACGGGCGGCGCGTGGCGGTGCTGGCCTTCCATCGCCGCCAGCATGTGATCAACCTGTTCACCTGGCCAAGCGACTCGGCCGCGGGCGCGCAGAGCCCCCTCACGCGCGACGGCGTACACCTGCTGCACTGGACCGCGGGCGGCATGACGTACTGGGCGGCGTCGGATGTTTCGGCCGCGGATCTGGAGCAGTTCGCGAAGCTGTACCGGGCTCCCCCTCAGTAACTACTTCGGCTGCGCTCCGAGATTCTCGTACCACTTCAGATTGGCCGTTGCCGAGCCGATACAGGCGATATCGGGGCGGCCATCGCCGTTCAAGTCCACCACGATGCAAGCCGCCGCGCCCATGCCGCCCTGGTCGAGCGTGAGGCGCGACCACTTCGCGAGGGCGCGATCGTAGCGATAGATGTACAGGTTGTGGATGCCACCGCGATAGCCGGCGATGATCGCGTGGTCGCCGCTGCCATCGAGGTCGATGGTCTGGATGGTGTGGCCATCGACCAGCGTGTCGTCGAGCACTTCGCGCTGCCACGCGCCGCCACGCTGGCGGTAGACCGCCACCTGGTTGCCGTGCCACGGCTCGTTGGCGGCGAGGAAGCGCTCGCCCGCGATTCGACCTGCCGCTACATCGCTCGAGCCGGACTTGGGCCACGGATCGGGCGCTCCCGCGGCAATCGGCGTGCGCGTCCACTGCCCGTCCCGGCCGAACTTAAAGAGGTGGATGCCTTCAAAGCCTGCGGTGAGAATTTCGTCGCGGCCGTCGCCATCCCAATCGAGAATGTAGAGGCCGTGCACCAGGCCGTTGTTTTCGGGCTGGATGGTTTCGCGCTTCCACACCCCGGGACGGTAGTAGACCAGCGGAGTGGCGCCGCGGTAATCGGGCGGCTCGGCGTGAGCGTTGGTGAGCGCGGCATTGATGACCACGGGCTTTCCGCTTCCATCGATATCGGCCAGGCGCAGGCGGTGCGACGTCGGAATGCGGTCGATTTCGGTGGCCTTCCAGGGGCGGCGCGGGTCGCCATCGTGGCGCAGCACGGAGACGATGCCGATGCTGTTCTTCGCCAGCATGTCGAATTCGCTGGCCAGCACGATTTCGGGGATGCCATCGGCGTCGGCGCCCACCGGCACGCAGTTGATCTGGTGCGCCAGACCGGTGGCCAGGACGTGCCGCTCCCAGGTGGGATTTTCGAACCAGACAAGCTCGTTGCCGCGCGTCGAAAGGGCGATCAGGTCGGGCTTGCCATCATGATTGAGATCGGCTGCGACCACGTGGTATCCGCCGCCGAGGCCGGTGGCGACGGTGTGCTCGCGGAAAAGCGGCACGGTGAGGAAGTCCGATGGATCGAGCGCGCGGGGAGTCATACGTGCTTCAAAGATAGCGCCTTTGAAAAAGCTGCGCCGGTCGAGGCGCGTGCCGATGGAAGTGCGGCCAGGACCTTGCGTCGCAAGTTCGACGGCGGCCGAACCTTGCAGCACGCCATCGACGTAATCGCGCAGTTCGCGGCCGTCGTAGACCAGCGCAGCGTGATGCCAGGCGCCTAGCGAATGGAGCTTGGTGCGATCAATGAGCACTTTCGATTGCGTGCCGGAATACGCTACGCCATCGAGGCACCAGCGTCCTTCGACAATGCGCAATTCGAAGAGCAGGCGCGTGGCGGTCGGGCGCCCAGTCTGCGGATCCATTTCCTGGAGATGGAAGAAGCGCTGCTCTTCGCCGCCGCCCGCATCCGGACGAAAGATCATCTCCATGGTGAAAGTGCGGGCGCCGGCGAGCGGATGCACGTCCAACTGCAAGGCGTCGGCGGTGCCATCGAAGGCGACCGCCGGGCCGAGAGCGGTGCCCGTGACGCGAGGATGGCCCAGGATCGTGGCGGTGTGTCCACCGACCTGGTCGACACTATCGAAGCGCCAGGTTTCGCCGGAGGGCGCATCGGCCGCAGAAAGGGCGAGTGCCACGGCGGCGATCGAGGCAAGCGTCAGAGGGCGGTGCACGCGAGAGTCAGTATAACGCCGGTTCGCTTCGCTTGGCAGAATGGTTGTCTATGAGCCGAAGGATTCTGATGAAGCCTCTCCTTTTTGGTCTCTGCAGTCTGATCGCGCTGGGTAATCTGGGCGCGCAGAAAGGTGATTGGGAGCCATCGCCAGGGCATACGCAGGTGCCCATATGGCCGGCGGCGGCGCCGGACAACCAGTCAAGGGGGCGGAGGTGGTCGAGCCGTCGGGAAACACGTTTGAGGTTGCGGGCAGACAGGTGATTGGTGTCAGCAACGTGACGCGGCCCACATTGACGGCCTATTCAAGGAAGGGAAAGAATACGGGCGTCGCCGTGGTCGTCTTTCCGGGCGGGGGCTACCAGACTCTGGCCATCGACCTGGAAGGCACGGAAGTCTGCGATTGGCTGACGTCGCGAGGAATCACTTGCGTGCTGCTGAAATATCGCGTGAGGGACGTGGGGCCGTATCCGAAGTCGGGGCCGTATCCGGAATCGCGGATGGCGCTCGAAGACGCGCAGAGAACGGTGGGGCTGGCGCGGTCCCACGCGGCGGAATGGAAAATCGATCCGCACAAGATCGGCGTGCTGGGGTTTTCGGCGGGCGGGCATCTGGCAGCGGCGATTGGCAATAACTTCGAACAGCGCCTCTATGCTGCCGTGGATGCCGCCGACAAGGAAAGCCCGGCCGGATTTCGCGGTCGTCATTTATCCGGGGCATATGTCTTTGCATGCCGCGGAATGGGATGCGCAGCAAGGCACGAAGAAATATGTGATTTCGCATCCGGAACACCGGGCGATGACGGACGCTTATCTGGCGCTGAACCCCGACCTGCACGTGACCAGCCGGACGCCGCCTACCTTTCTGCTGCAAGCCGAGGATGACCACGTGGACAGCGTTTACGATTCGCTGTCTTATTTCATCGCCCTTCAGAAGGCCGGCGTTCCCGCGGAAATGCATTTGTATCCGAACGGCGGGCTGCATTTGGGCTGCGCTGGACCAAATTTGCAATCACGGAGTGGCCGGAATTGGTCGAGAGGTGGTTCACGACAATCGGACTGATCCCGCCTCAGGCTCCCTGAGATTCCAGGTTCGCGCCGAAAGCCAGCAGACGGCCGTCGCAGTCCTTCACCACGAACTCGCGCGTTTGCCATGGCGTATCGCCGAGTCCGCGAGCCATCGCCACGCCACGGGCATCGTACTCGGCATAGAGTGCGTCGGCATTTTCGACGAACAGGTACGCATCGAGCAGTTCGTCCGCGTATTTGTCCGGATTAGGTGTGGGCGGCTCTGCGCAGCGGAAATGGATCGCCTGCTGGTCGCGCGCCACGATGGCATAGACCGGCGGATCCTGCCACGTGCCCAGGCAGGTGAAGCCAAGCTTCTCAAGGTAATAGGCGAGCGTAGAGGGGATATCCATGGTGAAGAACACCGGCACGATCTGGCGGACCATATGCCCAGTCTACTGCGGAGGCCTAACACGAGGACATCTTGGAATCCCGAGTTTCTGCAAGTGACTACCGGAGCCAACCGCAACGGTTCAGGTACCGTGGCCTACACCGTGCTCAATAACATAACACTCAAACTTCGCCGCAAAGTTACTCGATCACGGTCGCCAGCGGCGCGACGTCGATTTACTCCGTCGGCGAGGCCGGATCTGGAGACAGCCAGGTGTTCCGCGAAGTCTACGCGCTCTACGAAAAACTCTTAGGCCGCGATCCGGACGCAGGCGGGTTGGCCTTCTGGACCGGTGCGGGCGGTGCAAGCCTGGGTCAGATGGCTGATTCCTTTCTCAAGAGTCCCGAGGCGTTCAACAGCGACTTCGCCGTCATGGCGGCGTAACAGGCCGCTACGGGTGCTTCGCCCACATTTGCGCAATAGAGCGCGGCCGTAGCGAGCGTCCGGGCGGGCACGCAGACGGTCACAGGTTTCTTTAGTTCGTGGACGGGCGCGGGATATTCGGCGGCCAACTTGTTCCAGAATCTTCTCAATCGCGCGACGGGTTCGGCCGATCCCCCGTGCTATACCGCCAGTTTAAGCCAGTGCATCCAGACGATCATCGGCTATCCCGCGAGCACAACGCCGGTGATCGCGCCGAACAATGAATTTCAAAACACCTGGAGCTACGGAACCGCGCCCGATCACAGCAACGCGCTCTACCTGCGCCAAGGTGTACCTGCTGTTCCAGGGCGCGGCGGCTATCCCACGCGGATTCAGATCCTCGGTCCCCGGAACAGCGGGGCAAGGCTTCATCGGCAGTCCGGAATTTCAGGCCTCTTCGCCAATTAGACGAGATGCGGCGCAAGCCGTCACGTGCTCTATTTACCGGCCGGGACAGGCTGTACCTGGAGGCCCTCGCGCACCACATCACCCGGGTTGGCGATGATCACCTCGCCTTCCCGAAGGCCACTGAGCACCTCGAGGCGGTCGCCGTAATCGCGGCCGACTTCGATCTTTTGCAGATGGACCGTGCCACCATTGCGGACCACAGCCACAACTGTGCCCTCGCCGCGGACAATGAGCGCATCGCTCGGTATGCGCAGCGGACCACTTGGGTTTGTGGAAATCAGATCCACGTGAGCGTACATGCCGGGCAGCAGGGCGCTGTCAGGATTGGGGACGCGGACCTCCACCAGCAGCGTGCGGCTCGAGGGATCGAACGCGCTGGCCGTGCGCGCGACCGTGCCGGCGAATTCCCGGCCCGGCATGTTGGGCAGCCTCAGACGCGCCGCCTGGCCGGTCCGCACCTGGCTGGCATTGGTTTGCGGCACGTTGACGTAGGTGCGCAGGGTATCGATCTGCGCGATGCGAAACAGCAGCGTACTTCCGGCATTCACTAGCGCGCCGACGTCCACGTTGCGTTGCGTAATGACACCGTCGAACGGCGCCTTAACGGCGCGGTAGCTCTGAACCGTATCGAGACGCGCAACGTTCGCCTCGGCCGCGGCGACGTTGCTGCGCTGCATGGCGAGCGCTTTTTCGAGGGCCAACCTGGTTGCGGCCAGCGATTCGTACTCGGCGTGATAGCGGTCGTTCTCCTGGCGCGACACCGCGCCCTTGGCGAGCAGCGCGGCCCAGCGCTCGGCGGTGACTTTGGCGAGAGCCTCGTCGGACCGGCCCTTCTCAAGATTCGCAGCGGCTTGGTCCACTCCGGCTTGCACCTGCTGCAAAGCCGCGCGAGCCTGGCGGATCTGCTCATCCACCTCGGGTGCTTCGATTTCAGCCAGCACCTGGCCGCTGCGCACACGATCGCCGATATCCGCTGTGCGGCGTCGAAGATAGCCATCCGCCCGAGCCAGAATGGGCGCTTCGGTAATGGCTTGAATGTTACCGGGAAGTTCGATGGCGGTTTTGTCCCATGCGCGGCGCACCTCGATGACTTCCACCCGCTGCAGCGCTCGCTCCTGTTCGCGCGCCTCGCCGGCGATCACGGCGCGCCGCTTCATCAGCGGCATGTAACCGGAAAGGAACGCGATCACGACCAGAACCAGCGCCGTCAGGAAAATGGCCCAGATCGTCAGGGCCGAAGGCCGCCAGACGTCGCCGGGCGGCGCGGCGTGCGATGCTCCGTTGCGCGCGCTCTTGAGTTCCTGGATCTGGCGCTTGAGGGCTTCGTTCTCGCGCAGCAGATCGGACAGCGGCGTCTGATCGGGTTCCGGAGGTTTCATCTCGGGGCTAATTCTTCCAGTCTACGCTGATGATCGACTGGCGGTTTGGTGCGCAGATAGGTGTAGATGATCGGGACCACGAACAGCGTAGTCACGGTCGCAAAAATGAGTCCGCCGATGACGGTGCGGCCGAGGGGTGCGTTTTGCTCGCCGCCTTCACCCATGCCGAGCGACATCGGAACCATACCGAGGATCATGGCGGTCGCGGTCATCAGCACAGGACGCATGCGCGCATGGCCCGCGGCCATCATGGCGTCGCGCGCGGAGGGCATCGTTTCGCGCTCATCGTTGGCGAAGGTGACGATCAGGATGCTATTGGCAGTGGCCACCCCGACGCACATCATGGCGCCCATGAGCGACGGCACGCTGAAAGAGGTGCCCGTCAGGAACAGCATCCAGAGAATCCCCGCGGCGGCGCCGGGCAGCGCCATCAGGATGATGAAAGGGTCGAGCCACGACTGGAAATTGACGGTCATGAGCAGGTAGACCAGGAGCACCGCGAAGACCAGGCCGATCCCGAGGCGGAAGAACGAAGATCGCATCGTGTCGACCTGGCCGCGCAGCGTGAACGAGGTCCCACGCGGCAGGCGCTTCTCCTCCTCGCGAATAATCCGGACCACCTCGTCTCCGACCGCGCCGAGATCACGCCGGTCCACGTTGGCGAATACGTCGAACACCGGCCAGACGTTGTAGTGGTTGATGATGACCGGCATGTACGAGCGGTGCACCGACGCGAGATTGGAAAGCAGTTGCGTGCTGCCCGGGGCGGCGCCGGGATTGCCGTACGCCTGCGATGCGCCGCTCGGCGACGCGCCCACGGAAGCCGGTCCAGCAGTGGATGTGCCGGCGAGGGAACCGGGCGTGGCGGTCGCGACGGTGCCGACGTTCGGCGAGATCGGCGTGCGCATGAGCGCGTCCAATGAATTGATCCGGTACTGCGGGGTCTGTACGCCAATGTTGTAGTTGACGCCGTTCGACCAGTTCATCCAGAAATTCGGCGCCACCGTACCGCTGCCGCTCAACGAGATCAGCATGCTGCTCGTGACGTCGCGCTGCGTCAGCCCCATTTGCGAGGCCTTCGAGCGGTCCACATCGATCCGGATCACCGGTTGGTCGGCCACCTGGTGCACGTGGACGTCTGCCGCGCCGGGGATCTCCGCGATTCGCCGGGCCAACCTCTCCGCGATGGCATAATTCGCCTCGGCGTTGCGGCCTACGATTTGCAGATCGATCGGCGCGGGCAGGCCGAAGTTGAGAATCTGGCTGGTGATGTTGGCCGGCTGGAAGAAGAACGTCATATCGGGGAAACGCTCGCGCAGGCGCTTGCGGAGCTTGACCTCGTAGTCGCGCGTCGGCGCGTGGTTTTCCTTGTTGAGGGAGATCAGGATCTCGCCATCGGCGCTGGAGATGGTCGGGATATCACCTTGGGCAATCGCCGGCCAACTGTTTGGAATGCCGATGTTGTCGATCACCATGTCGATCTCGCCGGGAGGGATCGCCGAGCGGATTTCCCGTTCGAGGTCGGAGAAGCGGACCTCGGTTTCTTCGATGCGCGTACCGGCAGGACCGCGCGCGTGCAGGCGCATCTGGCCGGAATCGACGGCCGGGAAGAAATCTTCCCCCACGAACCAGGCCAAGCCGAGCGAGGCCAGAAAGAAGGCTTCAAAGGCCAGCAGGGTGCGGCCGCGATGGCGCAGCGCCCAATCCAACAGACCGACGTACCGGCGCCGTAGTTCCTCGAAGATCCGATTGAACAACCGATGGCCGCGCTGGAACAGGCTGGTACGCGGGTTGTCCGTGTGCAGTTCCGTCGCGAGCAGATACGCCATCATGGTCGGAACCAGCGTGCGCGAGAGCAGATAGGACGCGAGCATCGCGAACACGACCGCCATGGCCAGCGGTGTGAACAGATAGCGCGCCGTTCCGGTGAGCAGCAGGACCGGCACGAAGACGATGCAGATCGAGAGCGTGGCCACGAACGTCGGGACGGCGATTTGCGAGGCGCCATCGAGCACCGCGTGAAGGATCGGCTTGCCCATGGCGAAATTGCGATGCGTATTTTCGATCTCGACGGTGGCGTCGTCCACCAGGATGCCGACCGCGAGCGCGAGTCCACCCAGCGTCATTACGTTGATCGTCTGGCCGAGGAGGCTCAGGACGCACAACGAAGTCAGAATGGACAGCGGAATCGAAATGCAGACGATCAAAGTGCTGCGCCAACTTCCCAGAAACAGGAGGATCATCAGCCCGGTGAGCCCGGCGGCGATGAGGGCCTCACGAAGAACGCCTTCGATCGACGCGCGCACGAACACCGATTGGTCCGCGAGAGCCGTGACTTTCAATTCCGGCGGGACGTTGGCCAGGATGCGCGGCAACTCGGCTTTCACCGCGTTGACGATGGCAAGCGTAGAGGCTTTGCCGTTGCGCGTGATGGTAATCAACACGCCGCGAGATCCGTTGGTGCGCACGATGTTGTTCTGCACATTGAAACCGTCCCGCACCTGAGCCACATCGTTGATGTAGACCGTGGCGCCGTTGACGGTCTTGATAGGCAGTTCGTTCAAGTCCTGCAGGTTCACAGGGCTGCTGTTGACTTGCACCTGGTACTCGGTGCGCGCAAGCTTGGCGGTGCCGGCAGGCAGGATCAGGTTCTGAAGGTTCAGGGCGTTCGAAACGTCGATGGGCGAAAGCTGCTTGGCGTACAAATCTTCCAGATTCAGGTCCACCATGACGGCGCGCTGTTTACCGCCGAAAGGATAGGAAACCGATGCACCCTGCACGGTGCCCAGCGGAGTCCGGATAAAGTTGTTTCCGATATCGAAAATCTCCTGCTCGCGCAGGGTTTTGCTCGAAAGCCCGAGTTGCAGAATGGGCACACTGGAGGCGTCGTACTTCAGGATGTTGGCGGGGAACATCCCCGGCGGCATCTGGCGGAGCGCGGTGTTCATGGTCGCCGTAGTCTGGGCCACCGCCATATCGATCTTCACGTTGGGATGGAAGAAGATTTTGACGACCGCATATCCCGAGTACGATTGGGACTCGATGTGCTCAATGTCGTTGACGTTGGATGTGAGGCTGCGCTCGAATCCCGTGACGACGCGTTTTTCCATCTCCTCGGGTGAGAGTCCCGAATACACCCACAGAACGCTGACGACCGGGATATCGATATACGGAAAGATATCGACGGGCATACTCACGACGGCAGAAACGCCGAGAATGGCGATCAGGATCGCCATCACGACAAACGTGTAGGGACGGCCGAGCGCGAGACGGACAATCCACATGGCCGCGAGTATACCTTACTGCGAGTCCCGAGATTCGTTCGCGGCGCGGGGCAGTAGCGAGCCGATTGTCCGCAACTGGCTCGAACAAGCCCACGCGGTGGGTGGGCGGCAGAGCCGAGAAGTTCCCGGCGCCCTGGATGCCCGCACGATAGATGCCCGCACGGTAGGATGGGCCTCGGCTGGATAAAGGCCAGCACATGGGACCGGGCAGCAACGGGGCCGAAGTCGGCGGGCACCGGTTGTGGACTCCGCGGATAGTCGCGAACCTGCTTTACGGATCCTGGATAAGTACGGCCGGGCGCTGTTCAACAAGCTGCCCGGTAAGCCGGTAGATTCAGGCGCTTCACCGTCCGGCGACTTTCCACGTAAGGCACGATCCGCCCCTGCGGTCGGGCGCCGGTCCGGGATGGTCGGCCGAGACAGCGCCTGAGGCATGAGGGGCGAGGATGTAGCGATGTGTCGCGAGCGACAGGAGCAGGATCTCTCCGCGCTGCAGATCGATCCATTGGAACGTCTCGGCATCGCCGGGTTTTCCGGCTTTCACGCCGACTTCGCCGGCCGTTCCCGTCCCCCCGACCGAAACATACTGTCCGGTCCTTGTTTGAAGGGCGATGCGGCCTCGACCGCGATCCACGACCCGGAACGCGGTGGCGACATCCTTCCCCGCGACCGACTGCAGTTTGCCATCCTGTATGGCCAGGAAGTTGCCATTCGCCAAGTCCGACAGGGTAATGAATTGTGATACCGGTATCGGTTTTGTGAGCCCGCGAGGCCGCGGCTCGAATACGGCAAAGTCGTTGAAGTCCGCCTGGCCTCCCGGCTTTCCGCCGGTATTGTAGTGGAACAACGCGAAGCGAACGCCTTGAAAGGTGGTCAACTGAAACACCGTCTTGAATTCGCCGCCGATGGGTTTGAAGTCGGTCCCGTTTGCGCTATAGCTGAAGGTGGAAATCTCGGTATCGAAGTCGGAGTGAACGCGCAACCAGAGATGCGGATTCACTACACGCTCGCGCAAGGACTTGCCGGTTGTCTGATCGTAGTTTTCGACCGACCACCCGTCGGCATCGCGCGCAACCCCAATCCAGGCGTATGGAAGATTCAGCAGCGCCAGTCCGGCAATGTCGCCGGGTTGAAGGCCAGCGGCGTCCAACTCCGTGGTGGCAATGGACTCCGGTCCGATGGCGCGCTCGGTGAGGGAGTTTCGCGCCCACCAGAAGTCTTTCGCCGGAAGCGAATGCAAACGAAGATAGCCGGGCCGCTCGCTGAGCGACCACTTGGAATCGTCGGGAACATGATTCCACTGCCAGACCGGCTGCAATTGGGGGCCCGAAAAGTCATCGCTGCGATCATAGGGAGAAGAAATCGGCTCGACGTGTCCGGTGTTGGGCTTCACCCAGATCGAGGGCGTACGCTTGAGGTTGCCCGGGAGTCCGAAATAAGGCCAGCCATCCGTCCAGGTCACGCGGGATAACGATGTCAAGCGACCGACGGAGTTGTGGTCCTGCATGGAAAAACCCCACCACTCGCCGCCCGGAGTGTCGATGATACCGCCCTGGTGCAGAGTTAAGCTCTTGCGCGGATCCGAATCGGGCGGATTCAGCTCGAAGGGCGGTGTCTGTTGGCGGTTGTTCTTGAGCCTATATCCCTGGCCAATCCCCAGACTCTCGTCCTCGCTGATGGTGGTCACTTCCCAGGGCCCGGCGAGTTGACCGGCGCGGGCGCACTTCATGGGTACGTGCGCGCCCGGTACGGCGCTGACGATATAGTATTTGCCGCGGATCTTGTAGAAGTGCGAGCCTTCGCCCATCCCGAGGCTGGGCTCGAGCAAGACGCGGTCCGTTTCCGGAACCAGGGCGGTGAGGTCGCGGTTCAGTTCCACGATCCGGATGGTTCGAGCGCCGTAGACGGCGTAGATCTTTCCGTCATCGTCGAACAACACTGAAAGATCATGCAGGCCTTTGTCGATGCGGTTGTGGGTCCAGGGCCCACGCGGACTCGAAGCGCGGAACACTTGCAAGCCGAACCGGTTGACGTTGGCAAAAATGTAGTAAGTTCCGTTATGGTAGCGGAAGCTGGGCGCCCAGATTCCCTGGCCATAGATCTGCTTGCCGTCTTCGAGGCGGAAATCCGGACCGAGATCCAGGCGATCGAAGGCATACGCGATAATCCGCCAGTTCACCAGATCGCGCGAATGCAGGATCGGCAGCCCGGGCATGGTGTGCATGGTCGTGCCGGTCAGGTAGAAATCGGATCCCACGCGGATCATGTCAGGGTCGGAGAACTCGTCGTAGAACAGAGGGTTGGAGTAGGTTCCGTTGCCGTTGTCCGCGGCCCAGGAACGGCTGGGGTGCTCCGCGGCGACGGCCGGTAAGGCGAACGCAAGTACAACGAGAAGTGCGGCATGGCCCACACGTTCGCGGTTTGCCCCGCTACTCACACGAGCGCCGCGGCGATCCGCTTCCCGAACCATCGGGGTCGAAAGATGCCGCGCGGCTTTTCCGAATCCACGCCTGGCCGCGTTTCGCGTCGATTTCTGTGCTTCCATGCTGTTTTCCTATTTTGCAGGAGAACAACGCTTACACAAAGTGTCTGATCTGGCCGAACTGAGTGCCGCTGGCAGCGCGACGGAACCGACAAGGGGCGACGGCAACAGCAGGCAGGGGTCAGCAGCATCCACACGCCATCCGCTCGTGGCGCCTTGGCCTCCAACCTGCAAAGCCGGATTGAAGTGACCCGCCCGCTGTTATTAGTCGCCGCCCTCGCCTACGCAAATGAACCACTTCCAATCCAATCCGTCGCCGTCACAGGAGCCGATCTCCAGGTGAACCTGGAAACACAGGTGGGCCGCCCTTACGACGCCCGCGCCGTCCAGCACGACCTCCGGCATCTGTACGACCTCGGCCGCTTCAACGACGTCCGAGTGGAACTCACCGAGCAACCCGGCGGAGCCGCCATCCGTTTCGTCCTTACACCCAAGCCGCGCCTTCGCCTGCATGAAATCCGCCTCGAGCCTTCTACCTTCGGATTCCAGCCCAAGCTTCCCGAAGGGTCGATCGTTGACGATGTCCAAGCCCAGCAACTCGCCGTGCAAATCCAAAAAGAGCTCAAGCTGCAGGGCTATCAGCAGGCAAAGGTCTCTTACGAGTTCACGCCTGCGCCGCGCCAGGAAGTCGATTTGCGCCTGAAGATCGAATCCGGTCCAGCCCTGCGGGTGAAGAATCTGGAAATCTCGGGCACGCTCGGCCTCCCGCCGAAACAGGTTCGCGCCTCGCTGAGCGCCTTGCGCACCAAGACGATGGTTCCATTGCTTTGGCACCTCAAGCCCGATTACAGCACCGGGGCCATCGATGCAGACGTGTCGCGCCTGCGCTCCCTGTACCTGTCCCACGGCTACTTCGACGCGCGCATCACCGCCTCCAAACCCGACATTCGAGGCAAGGACGCCGCCGTACGGATCGATATCGAATCCGGCCCGCGGTTCCAGGTGCGCGGCACCGATCTGACCAGGGTCTGTGCCGGCATGTTGGCGCAGCGCCGTGCAGCCGAGCGCCAGGGTATTCTCGATTTCAGCGCCGCCCTTCACGTCGAGCGTGACGGTGCGCAAGGCATTGCCGATGTCACCACCAAGGTCGAACCTGGCCAGCCTTTTCGTGTCGGCCGCATCGAGTTGTTCGGCCTGCACCGGTACTCCGACGCCATCGTGCGCCGCAACCTTCTGCTGGACGAAGGAGCGCTGCTCGACCAGTACCTTCTCCGCAAGAGTATCGCCCGCATCATGCAGACCCACCTATTCAACGAATTGGGACCCCGCGATATCGTGATCCAGCGCAACGACCGTGAACACACCGCCGATATCAAGGTGCGGCTCACCGAGCGCAAACCCGGCTCCTGGAATCTCTCCGGTCCGGTGGGCCCGCCTCGCATCGCCGGAGCCTTCCAGGCCTCGCTGATGTCACGCCTGCCGACATGGGGCCGCGGCATCTTCGAGCTCTCCACGTACACAGTGTCAGCAAGTCTGCTTGCCTTCGCGCAGCCCATCATCCCGTCGTTGGCCGTCAAAAAGTTTGTGCCGGTTTTCGCCCTGTCACGCGGCTTCATCCCCGGCGCTTCCTGGACCACAGGCTTCGTTATCGCGCCTCAGCTGGGGTGGCAAGGCTCGCTAATCGCGACCGGAGCCGCGCAACTGCAAGGCCGCTTGGCCCCTCGGCTAACGCCGGATCGAAGCTTGGTGCCTGAATTAGCCATCTCGGTGGAAGGAGACATTCCGGACGGAACCATCCAATGCCAAGCACCCAAGCCGCGTTTGAGCACCCTTCGAACCATCGCCGCCATAGCCCTCCGCCTGGAAGGTTCCCTCATGAGTTTTTGAGAAGCTTCCGCAGCGCAAACCGCGCCTCCGGCGCTCAACCATTCGCAAAGGTCGCATACGATTGTGGTCGCCTCGCCCACAGCGGGCGCAACGTGGATCCCAGGGAGGAGCGGCGTCGCACAGCATCACTCTAATCAGTTCGCCGGCCACTTACACGACCAGCTTCACAGCTTAGTATCTGGCGACCACGGCAGTCACCTTGTCCGGAGCTGGGACAGTTACTGACAGTCGGATCCATACCCCCTCGAGTGGGCCCGATAATCAGCCAAAGCGGTTTGGATCAGGGAATTCGCAGTTCCCAGGATTGGACAAACGCGCTGAGGCCGATCATCTGGGCGACTCCGGCGGGCGCCGGGCTGAGAGGTTGCGCCAACCAGGAGGCCAGCACCAAATCGCCGTGTCCGCCCGGTAAGTGATCCAAGAGGCTTACCGGAATCGTAAGTTGGCCGGCGGCTTGCCGCGCGGCACAGTAAGTCATCCCGACGGCATTGCCCTTCGGATCGACGGCGCGGACTACGATCAGGATCGTCCCTTGCGAGTTGCCGGCATCCCAGATGACAGAGTAACTCGAGCCTCTCCGGAGGGAAATCGCGGGCCGGTTGGGTACCGTGAAGGGCGTGGGCGTCGCGACCGAAACGGCGAAGGGTCCCACCTCTAAGCCGCCGGAACCGGCGATTCCCAATCGGCCGGCATCCAGCGAAATCCGGTTGCGCGGCGGGCCTCCTTCGTGCCTCTCCGAAAGCACCAGGCGATAGAGTCCGCGCAGGCCGATGATCATTGGCACCCTTAACTGCACCGTCTGGCTGCGGATGGCGATGGCCGATCCGGCATCCAGGCCGCGCCCGGCGATGTCGGCGAACATTTGCGCCCAAATGGAATCGCGCGCGGGCGTCACGGGACTCAACACGCCTGCCCAGGTTGCGCAGACTCCCGGCGGAGGGAGCAGCAGCAGCGGGCTGGCTTTTGTCTGGTCGGCGGGGATATCGAAGAAGCCGGCGGTCAATTCGTCCTGGATGCGCGGTGGCCCGTCGAGCGGGTGCTTGACCGTGCGGAGCAGGGCGAGGATGCCGGTGTTCCCGGGCGCAACACCGCCAATCGGGTCATCGGTGGATTCACAAGCGCCGCCGTCGCGATGGATGGAGGTGGAGACTGTATTGCTGACCGGCGCGCCGGGCACGCGCGCGAACACAGGCACGAAGCAACCTTCGGGGGCCTCAGGCGGGATCTGAATGTCGATTGCAGTTGTGTATTCCGGGAACTTTGCAGCATGGATACTCAGCACGCGTGCCGGCACATTACCGACGTAGACCTCGGGTGCGTCAGAAGGCGCGACACCCGTGGCGGCCAGAGTCAATTGCCCCCCTGGAGCCACGGAGTGCAGCGGAGAGTTCTCGGAGCGCGCCGGTCCCCAGCCTTCGCCAGTCGCGCTGAACAATCCGGGGGCGGCTTTCAGGATGGTCAGCGGCTGCGGGGCGCTGGTGATCCCGCCAGCCGAAACCGTAACGCTCGCCTTGCCCAAAGGTGCATCCTGCGGAATCCAGGCCTGGATGTGCTCGGTATCGGCGCGCAGGACGGTCAGCGGCATGACCCGCCCGCCGCTTTCCAGCGCCATCTTCGGCTCGTTGCCGAATCGCTCGCCCTCAATCGAAATGAGCGATCCACGCGACACTGCGCCGCCTGCCGCCGCGGGCCTTTGGCTGGCCGCGTTCACCACGCCCGGCGGATGGATTTCCGGTGGTTCGGCGGCAGCCATCGTACCTGCGAAGAGAAGACCCAGACAAACGCACTGCGGAGACATGTGCTCATCATAGACTCCAGCCGGCAGGTCTACCAGTACCAAGTCTTGACAGGCCTGCGCCGGCGGGATTTAAATGTATGAGCGCCGCATCGGCGCCGCGCGGAGGGGTTCCATTCGCTCTCTTCAACTTTGTGTCTGGTTGTTTCTTTCCGGTCTGCGGTCAGCGGCGCAACCTTGTCCCCCAATCAATTTCCGCACCGCCAGCCAGGTGACGGTCGCGAACCGGACCACAAAGACCGCCTCGGGCCTGGCCCGGCAGCCTAATGGTTCCTTTACTCTTCACACTTACAGCTACAGCTTTGGAATTACGCCGACGGTCCAACTCCTGTCGCAGACCCCGGATTATCAGCAGAATTTCCTGACTTGCAGCGGCCACTCGCCCCAACCCGTGATTCCACCGGCCAACTGGAGTTTCCTCGGCGATCCCCTGCTGGGGACTATGTCTCGAAACCCGATCGCGGTTGGCCTTCCAGCAGGAAGGACGGGGATCGGGGCCTGCCTGCAAATTTGCGGGAAATCAGGTGCGATGCAGACGGGGGTGGCCACGTCTGGCGATCCGACCTCCCTCCCCAGCTACACCGTGAGCCAGAACGCTTACCTGATGCTGAGCGCGGACTTGAACAATGATGGCCTGGACGACGTGATCGTCCTGAATTCCGATACGCCCGCCACTTTGTCGGTTTACCTGACGCAAGCGAACGGAACCCTGGCCACGCCCGCAACCGTCCCGGTTTCCTCGGGAGGCGATCTCTCGGCGACTGCGATGGATTTCAACGGCGACGGCAAGATCGACCTGGCGATTGCGACGGATTCGCTGAGTACGATCACGGTTCTGCTCGGGAAAGGCGACGGCAGCTTCCGCGCTCCGATCACGGTCAATACCGCCAGTTATCCGGTGTACCTGGCGGCGGCGGATTTTAATGGCGACGGCAAGCCCGACCTGGCGGCCGCCACCAGCACCGGGATCGCCGTGCACTTTGGCAACGGCGACGGGACGTTCCAATCCGCGCAAATGGTTTCGACACCCTCCAACGTATATGGAGTCGCCGCCGGCGATTTGAACAACGATGGCAAGCCCGACCTGGTGGCATCCCTGGCGAACCAAGGGCTGGTGGTCGTTGCACTGAATGCCGGAAATGGCACGTTCCCGCACCTGGCGAGCTATGCCACCGGATATTTTGGGGACATCGTCGAGTTATTGATCATGGACTTCGATTGGGACGGTAATCCGGACATTGTCTTCGCGGCGGGCCATCCTGACGCGCTCTCGCCGCAGGCATACTCTCCGGACATCACGGTCCTGTTCGGAAATGGGGATGGCACCTTCAATGGAATTCCGGCCTACCCCACCACCGGCGGCGGTTTTACCGGAAGCGGCCTGGCGATCGCGGATTTTAATGGAGACGGCAAGCCGGATGCGATCGCCGCCGCTACCCTGCTGATCGGGCACGGCGATGGAACCTTCATCCCGCAAACCGCGGCCTCGCTGACTGGCGTCAACTCGGTATCGGCCGGCGATTTTAACCACGACGGCAAGATGGATTTCGCAGCCACCACATTTGACACCATCTCCGTTTTCCTGGGCAATGGGAATGGCACGTTTCAAGCCGGCGCCTCCATCCAGGCCACCACATTTTCACCGCTGAGCGTCGTGACGGGCGACTTCAACGCAGACGGCAAGTTGGATTTGGCGGTGGTCGGCTCGCCCGACGGCGGCTCCGCCTCAAACGCGTACCTTTACCTGGGCAATGGCGATGGAACTTTCCAGGCGCCGCGCACCTCTGCCGTGGGGTCGTATGCGCAGAACCTGCAAGTCGCGGATGTCAACGGCGATGGCAAACTCGACCTGGTGGTTACCAACAACGGTACGAATGCCCCGCAGACCACCGATCCAGGAAATGTGATGGTTCTATTGGGCAACGGTGACGGGACATTCCAACAGCCGGCCACTTACGCCGCAGGCACTAATCCTACATTCACGCTGGTCGCGGATGTCAACGGCGACAGCAAACCCGACCTCATCAGCACCACGACCTTGGATGCCGCCAACTTCGTCTGGGGGATCAGTGTCCGGTTGAACCAAGGAAACGGGACCTTCGGGACTCCGCAGACGATCACTTCCGATTTCGGACCGGAGGAGGTCGCCGCAGCGGATCTGAATAAGGATGGCAAAGTGGACCTGCTGCTGGCGCATTGCTGCGGCGACACCTCTCTGGGCTACTATCTGGGCAATGGCAATGGGACGTTCCAGCCGGAGGCGTTCATCGTGTCGGGATCGGGGGAGTATAACCTGCGGGTGGCGGATTTGAACGGCGATGGAAAGCCCGACGCGCTGTTCACCCTGCAGGGACCTTACGCCGCGGCAATGCTGAATATCAGCGGGATCGGGCCGGCGACCACACCCATCACGATTCAGACCAGCCCTACCGGTCTGCAGTTCAGCGTGGATGGTACAACGTACACCGCGCCGCAGACGATCAATCTGACGCAGGCCAGCCACACCATCGCGGTCGCCTCGCCCCAAGCCGGCGCAACCGGAACGCGGTACGCTTTTGCGTCCTGGAGCGACAGCGGCGCCGCGTCGCACAGCATAACCGTCGGCTCGTCGCCGGCCACTTACACGGCCAGTTTCACTACCCAGTATCTGCTGACCACGGCAGTTAGCCCATCCGGAGCGGGAACAATTATTTCCAATCCTTCGGGCACTTACTTCAACGCCGGCGCGAGTGTACAGCTAAGCGCTTCGGCGAACTCGGGCTACCAATTCAGTAACTGGAGCGGCGATCTTTCCGGCAGCGCGAATCCGCAGTCCATCGCAATCAACGGGCCGCACACCGTGACAGCCAACTTCTCGGCTGTCAACACCTCGTGCTCGCTCGCGCTGGGCCCGCCGGCAAGCCTGCCGCCGACCGGAACCTCGACCCCGGAGACGTGTCCCAACAACTCCGGCCAGCCGAGTTGCGGAGTACAGCCGGAGACGGCGAGGTCGTTCAGTGTGACGCCGAGCGCCGGGTGCGGAGCCTGGACGGCTACATCTTCCAACCCCGAGTTTCTGCAGATAACTTCCGGAGCGAGCGGCAGCGGTGCGGGCAACATAAGTTACGCGCTACTTACCAACACGCATAACTCGGCGCAGAATGATTCGATTACGGTATCGAGCGGCGCGGCGTCCGCAACTTACTCCATCACAGAAGCCGGCAACGCGGATAGTGAAGTTTACCGGCAGGTCTACGCGCTCTACGAGCAGTTACTCGGGCGCGACCCGGATGCGGCCGGGTTCGCCTTCTGGAGCGGCTCGGGCGGTGCCGGGTTGGGGCAGATGGCCGATTCCTTCCTGACCAGTCCGGAGGCGTTCAACAGCGACTTCGCAGTGATGGCGGCGTATCAGGCAGCCACGGGCAATCCGCCGACCTTCGCCCAATACACCGCCGCAGTGGCGAGTATTCGGGCGGGGACGCAGACGGTGCCGGGGTTATTCAGTGCACTCACCGGGTCCGGATATTCGGCGAGTAACTTGTATCAGAACCTTCTGAGCCGCGCACCGGGTTTCGGCGATTCGAATTGCATTGCGACCGGGCTGGCGGCATGCTTCCAGACGATCATCGGGTATCCGTCGAGCACGACGCCGGTGGGCGACGCGAACAACGAATTCCAAAGTACCGGCTCGTTTCACACG
>Ga0335085_10005755_pt1 | contig 19786 bp, 20 predicted proteins | sample Lox_Sample_45_FD_206712 | JGI IMG/M metagenome (GOLD analysis project Ga0335085, IMG submission 206712) | Soil microbial communities from Loxahatchee National Wildlife Refuge, Florida, United States - Lox_Sample_4.5 | ecosystem: Environmental > Terrestrial > Soil > Wetlands | place: USA...
TCGCAGGAGGCGTTCAAATCTCTCTACCAGCATCTTCGATTGAAGTCAGAGCCCGCAACGACGCCAGTCTGATTCCAACCTCCCTCGTAAATATCGGTGTCCCCGCCAGCACACCGATTGGAGGCGCAATTCAAGTCCCTGTTCTTGTAACGGGTTCGATCGCTGCCGGATCCAAACCCACTTATGCACGCACGTTTCGAACAGTGTGGATGTTTCTCAACACTGCCAACCCGCTCCCTGTGGGTGCGCCCGTCGCCATTACCATTCCGCCCTTTGCCACTTCTGTCCGTGTCGCACGTGCGCCAGGAGCGGGAACAGTCGCGCCTCAGATCACAATCAACATCAACGCCGGTGCCAATCCGATGGATGCCGGTATCGTCGTGGCGGCCGGAACACCGTGCCCTGAGATCAACCTCAGCGGCCAGGCATCACTCCTCAGTGTCACTGACAGCGACGGTGCCATTACCGCCGCTGCCATCGCCGCCATCTTCACCATCGGCATCTAAAAATGCCGAGGCTACTGGCACGAACGGACATCAGCATAACCAGCAGTGTTGGCCGCCACCGAGCAGGCAACGCCGCCCACGCTGCAGACCAGCTCCGAGCGGCAGACGCCGTCCCCGTCGATGCAGCCCATGCAGCATGTCGTCCCAATGCAAGCACCCGCGAGGCCGGAAGCGCTCTTGCATTGGGGCAGGTTACCAACGCACCCAGCAGGCGGATAATCGCCAACCTGCTGGCAGGAGGGCTTGGTGGGCGACGAGCAGTCGGCGTTGTTCGCCTCGGAGGCAGCGGGCGGCGTGGTGCTGGTCGAACAGGCCCGTGCCGTGCCAGCGGTGCCCAGATCTGCCGTGACGCAGAAGGGGTAGTTGCTGCCCGTGCACACGTGGCAGTCGTAGCCGCTGCCACCACAATCGGAAGGGTCCGCGCCGCCCACGCACTTACCGTCCCCGTTCACGCAGCCGAAGCAACATGTCGATCCCGTGCACAAGCCCTTGCCGCCGCCGCACGGCGCCCGGCCGGAGCCCATGAGAGGACCGTCACACTCCGGATCGTTCAACTGTTCGATCTGACCGGGAGCCGGGCCCCCGTCGACCGACCCGTCACCACCGCCGCCGCAGCCGGCGAGGAGGACGGGGGAGGAAAGTAAGAACGCAAGGAGGACGCCGAAGGTTTTCTTGAGCATGGTTAAATTTCCCACGTTCGAGAACAAGGTGTCAAGTAGCAAAAACTAAACTTCCAAGAAAAGCAAAGGAATCAACCAGTTAGGAGGACACCATGGCCGACGTCACCAACCCGGGGAGCACCAACGTGGCGAATCAGTCGTACGACGGGCTGCCCTACCAGCAGCCACCCATCAGCACCTCGCCGTCAACGACGTCCGTTCGTAACGTCATCGTGGTCGGCTCCGGCGACGAGCGGAAGCTGGTTTCGATTGACCAGTGCGTGACCGTCACACCGGCCACGACCTCGACTCGCAACGTATTCGTGTGATGGCTTTCGACATCTTGAAAGGGCGGCAAAGCGGCCGCGACTGGAGCTGCGGGATTGGAGACGAGTCCGGCTGGAGGCGCCAGGTCTCGCTCGGTGAGCTGACCGTCGTCGCTGGCGCCTGGGCGCTGGGGACCGTGACGATCCCCGCCCTGCACGCGCTTTTTTCATCCCGGAGACCGAGCCCGACCTCCTCCGATCGCGGAGCGCCACCGACCATGATCCTCACCCCGAACGGGAAGGACTACTCAGTCAACCCGCAGGCCCGTCGATACTTCCGAGGCTGACACTCGAAAGGACCACTCACCATGCAGTTCCTCCAGTTCTTCACGAAGCAGCGCCTCCTGTTTGCGGCGGGTATTGCATCGGCCGTGGCCGTCGAAATCCTGGCCAAGGGCCCCTGGGCCCGTGCCGTCTGGGCCCCCGTCCTGATGATGTTCTTCACCGACTTCGAGCAGGTCACCGGCATCAAAAACGTCGTCCCCAACCTGAGCGAGCGCGTGAAGTTTCTCATCGGCGCGGGCTGCGCCGGTCTCGTCGAATGGCTGGCGGGTGGCCACTGGGCGCACGCCGTCTGGTTGCCGACGATCTTGGCGATGTTCACAGATCTCGAGAAGGTGGTGGGTGGAGATCCGTTGGCCGGCGCTCCCCTCACCCCCGCGGCTGCGCCGCCCGCGACACCTGCCAAGCCGGACGATACGATCACGCCTCTCGACCGGCCGCCATCAGGACCTGCGAGTGGGACCAAGTCGTCTGGACCCACCGGACCCGCGAAGTGATCGCAGTCGTCTTCTACCTCTACATCTTTGCCAAGGGGCTCGTGCTCCATCGCATCGTCACCAGGCTCGAAGTGAGGGAGCGCTAGCGCCTCGTGTGGCCGCTCGCACTCGGCTCGGCCATCGTTGGCTACCTCGTCGGCCGGCGGAAAGGGGCCGGGGGGAGGGGGCCGGCGGCGCCCGCGGCGCCGGTATCGGGCGTCGCGCCGGAAGCCTGGGAGCGGTTCGTGGCCCAAATGGCGGTGGCTGACAAGAGCCACGTCAGCGAGCGCGGCAAGCTGGGGGCGTTCCAGATGGACGCGCGTCGCCTGGCCGACGTTGGCGCCATGAGGCGCGCCTGGAAAGGACCACGGGGAGGGGTTGCCGGCGCCTGGGTGGGTGAATGGGCGAGCGGCTTGACAGAGGCCGCGTTCCTTGGGAGCATGCCCTTGCAGTACGCCGTTTTCGCCCGTTCAATGCGGGCCGCGGCGCCGAAGGTCTCCCCGCTCGTCGGGAGCGTCATCGACGGAAAGGTCGCCACGCTCTCGGGACTCCTCGGCGTAAGTCACGCGGCCGGCGAACGGAGCGTCGAGGGGTTCGTGCGAGATCCGATGATTCGGACCCGGTTCCCCTCCACGGCGGATGTGTTCAGGCGGACCAACGGGATTTTCTGACGCCGGTTGGTCTTCACCTCGGGGAGACCGATGCGACATCAGATTTCGAAGAAAGAACGGGCGCTGCTCACCATCGCCGGCGCGCAACGCATGGCGGGACCCGGCAAGACGCCGTCCGCGCGTCAGGTCCGAAAGGCGCATGTGGAAGCGGGCTGCGCCGTCGCAAAGCATGGGATCGTCGTCCAAGGCGGCGCGGGCGTCTCCGACCGCATGTTCGACAAGGTCTGCACCAAACTCTCGGGCATAGGCGGCGAAACCGACGCCGAGTGCGGAAGCTTCTGGGACAAGATCAAAAGCGCCTACTCCAAGGCCGCGCCGCTTCTACCGCTGGCTTCGGTCATCAGCCCCTTCGCGGCCATGGCGCTCATGCAGAAGGGAAACACAGGCGCGCCCGCCGCGCCCGCGCCCGCGCCTGCTCCCACGCAAGCATCTGCCCAGGACGACGACAGCACGCAAGAGGTGACCGGCTTCGAGGTCATCTCGCATCCGGCCAGGGGGTACACGTACCTCTTTGGTGATGAGCTCGGCGACGACGAACTCGGCGCCGAGGACCGCATGCTGCTCCGCGAGGGGGCGGGCACCTCCGAGTATCTGTCGGCGCGCCGCCGGCAGGGGCGCGTGCCCATCGTCGCGCCATTCCCGATGGCCGGGATGAGACCGCGAACACGCATCGCGGCGACGGATGCGATCCCGCACGAGCTCTACCGGGCCGCCATCATGAAGCGGGCCCAGACGCTCGGCAGCGGGAGCCCGACGGCCAAGAACATGGCCGACGCGCAAGTGGCTGTCGATCAGCAAATGCGGGCCTACGGCCTGCGTGTTGGGATCCCGGGCGCCAGGCCGGGGCGAGTGACGAGGTAGACGATGGCCAGTGACCCGCTGAAGCCACAAGCGAAGTTCATCGATACGGCTCTACAGCCGGACGATGATGCGCCGTCGTTCGACGAAGATGGACAGACGCACATGCGTCCGGCGTTCGACGAATATTCGATGCTGGAGGTGCTCGAGAACCCCGGCGGCGATGTTCAGGCTCAACTTTCGCCTCAGCAGGCGTACGAGGAAATGAAGTACAGCGCTCCTCTCAGCGAAGAGGAGCGGGAGATCTTGAACGAAACGCCATTCCTCGGACCCGAGCTGACGTACGTCGATGACGCTGACCACACCGAGTGGCTCCTCAACCGCGCCAAAGACAAGCGAGCCGCGATGGACTTCATTCTGGAGGATCAGATGTACGGTGAAGATCTGGGTGACGACGAGCTCGGGTTCGGCCTGTCCAGCATCACCCACGCGCTCAAGCGGGCGGGCGGCGCGGTCACGCACGCTGCTCTCATGCCCGCGCACCTCCTGGCCAACGTCGTGAAGAAGTTCGTCCCGGGCAGGGATGCTCAAAAAGCCCGTCTCCTGCGCCAGACCAACGCACGACTCGTGCAAGGACGGGCGAATTTTCTTCAGATGCACGACATCCGGAGTGGGATCAGAAACCGGCCCCGCTCCTACTATCTCGCGCGATCGCGGCCCTGGGCCCGCTCACGCCTGGCTTCGGCCGGCCTGCCGACGACGTACACCTCGGGCGAGGTCGCCTCGGCGATCCTTGGCACCGAAGCATCCACCATGGGCTCCTGGTGGAACCCCTTCTCCTGGTTCCAGGCGAAGACCAAGTACGTCGTCCAGAACGCGCAAGGTCAAATCGCCGAAATGAGCCAGGACGACTTCAACAACTGGATGGCTCAGCAGCAGGGGGGACAGGTCGATCCCTCGCAGCAGGCGACCGCAGATCCGTCCATGGCCGCCGTCGACCCATCGACGATGCAGCCCATCGATCCGTCCACCATGCAGCCCATCGATCCATCGACCATGCAACCCGTCGACCCGTCGATGGCTTCCATGGACCCGTCCATGATGGCGCCTGTCGATCCGTCGACGTACGCACAGGGCGATGATGACTGGACGCGAGCCATTGACCTGCATCAGATCGCTGAAAAAGCGTCCAAGGGCGACAAAGTTTCGACGAACGCGCTCACTCAGATCGCGACGAAGGCCGCGGCTGGTGACGCGCAAGCGACGAGCGACATGAACGAAATCCGCAAATATCAGAGGGAGACTGGCATGAAAGTCACAGGCGACGACGAGTCTGGAGCGTTTTCTCACTTCGCCGGCGAACTCGTCGATGGTGACGATGAGCTCGGCTTCGGCCTCTCCAGTTTCACCAACGCGGCCAAGAGATTGGTGAAGACGACCGATCGCCTCGTCACTGCTCCTGCGCGCGCCGTCGGCAGGGCCATCAAAGGTCGCCCTTCGATCTCGGACTCGAAATACCGTCAACTCACCATGCAGTCCGCGCAGCGCGCGACCGGACGACCGATCCCGAGCACGGCGGCCCTCGGCGCCGCGCACAAGCGACTCTCCGGCAAGCTCGCGCAGAAGGGCATAAGGGTCGTCGATTCCTCTGGAAACGACATGATGGGCGCGTGGCTCTACAAGCTGTCGCCGTTCTACTGGCTCAAGTCCGAGCGAGAACGGAAGCTCATCGACGCCGAAAAGGACAACTGGGAGAAGGCCAAGGACACCAACAAAGAGAACGCCAAGAAGGCGGAGGTCCTCGACGCGGCCAAGCGCGCTCAGTACCAGAAAGAACAAGCCGACGCTGCCCAGCAGCAGAGCCAGGAGATGGAGTCCCAGCTCGAGGACATCGAAAAGTCGGTCGCGGCCGGCGAGTTCATGGGCGCAGATCCAGATGCTGCGCTCGAGGCCATCCAGGCCGGAAAGCAGGCCGCCCGAGCGAACGGCAAGCAAGCTGGCGTGCTCGCCGACAAGCTCGAGGCCGGCGAGAAGCTCTCCCCGGATGAAATCTCGAAGCTGCGGTCTTGCATGAAGATGTGCCAGAGCCTCCGGGCTCTGCACGACCAGCTTCACGCAGGAACCGCGGATACGGCAGAGACCACGTCGGGCATCTATCACGACTACACGCCGGCCAGGGGCGCGAAGTCGGACTTTCTCGGAAACGCCGAAACAACCGAAATCATCGGCGAGAACCCGACTGAGATCTTGGGCGCCGCCGGCGGCATTCGCCCGAGCATCGCAAACCTGTCTGTCACAAAACAGCGGCACCTGGTGGCGCTGACTGCGATCGCCGCCACCAATCCCAAGGGTGTCTCGGCCTACGCCAAGCAAAACGGCCTGCGGCTGTCGAGTAAAGACCTGCAGAACATTCAGATCGCTGCCGGCCGCGCCCGCACCATCATGAATCACCCCGCCTACGGAAGCGCCGTCATGAAGGGCGACGAGCTCGCGGGCGACGACGCCATGGGCTTCTCCTGGACGAAGCTCCTCACGGCGCCACTGGCGGCCGCCGCGCTGCCGGCCGCCGCCATCGCGTGGGGAGCGACCAAGGTCGTTCAGGCTCCCGCTCAGCTCATCAAATGGGGCGCCAAGAAGGGTGGGTGGTTCGGGGGAAGCAGCTCCTCATCACAGCCTGCTGTGCCAGGGTCCACGACTCAGTACACGAGTCCGCAGGCGATTCAAGCCTCCTTGCAGGCGGCCCAAGCGCGCCAAGCTGCGGCGCAACAGCGGATCGCAGCCGCCAACGCGGCGAGCGCCCAGGCTCAGCAACAGTATGCCGCCAACGCAGCCGCGGCCGACGCCGAAGCTCAAGCCCAGCAGGCCGAGGCCGACGCGCAGCAGGCACAGATGGACGCTCAACAGGCGCAGTACGCTCCTGCGGACGGCGCCTATGACGACGACTCAGGGAGGGTAACCGTGCTTGGAGCAGAATTCTTCTCGGGAGCGTTTGTTGGAGAAGTCGACGACGCCAAGGCCAAGAAGATCGTGGAAGAGGCGCAGAAAGACACGCCCACCGGCAAGAAGATTCGCGCCGGCGCCACGCTCTATCACAAGGCTCGGAAGGGAGATCCCAAGGCCAAGCTGGCGGTCGCCAAGATCCAGGCCAAGGCGAAGACGGGCGACCCGCAGGCTCAGCGCGACTACAACGCCGTCAAAGCCGGCAAGATCGCAGTCCATGCGAAGGGCAAGGCCAAGTGGAGACTGGCCTTGAAGGCCAAGAAAGAGGCGGCCAACAAGAAGGGCATCGCCATCCGGAAGCACCTCGAAGCTTCGGCCGGCAAGAAGCTCGGCGAGCATACCCGTCGCAAGAAGCTGGCGAAAATCGCGAAGGTCGAGCGGCTGGCCGCCCAGGGTCACCCCAAGGCGAAGGCAGCGATCGCAAAAACTGTCGCCAAGGCCCACGCTGGCGACAAGAAGGCCCAGACGACGGTCGCAGCGCTGCAGCTCGCCAAGCACGTGCGCACTGCCGGCAAGACCCCGGCCGAACGGAAGCGCCTGCACGAGGCCCACAAGGTGGTGCTGAAGGCTCGCCACGGGAACAAGAGGGCGATCCGTCAGATCGCCCTGATTCAGGCTGCGGCAAAACAAGGGCAGCCGAACGCCAAGCGCGCACACGCACGGCTCAAGGTGGCAGCTCGCGTCGAGCACGCGGTCGCGACTGGTCACATCAAACTACCTCCCAAGAAGGAGGCCGTCCACGCCCAGGCGAAAAAGCACGTCCAGCACGTGAAGAACCGCATCGCGCTCAACGTGGCCAGCAAGGAAGAAGCCATGAGCGCGGCCAAGGTGGCGCATGCGATCGGCGACCGAAAGAGCGCCGGCACGCTCGCCTACCACGCGGCCAAACTGCCCTCGGCCAAAACGCCAATCAAGCAGGCCGCTGCCGTGGCGGCGGCAGCCAACAACGGATCGCCCGAGGCCAAGAAGGTCATCGACAACACGCTGGAGAAGGCCCAGACCGGAGATCCAACGGCAATCGCTGCCGCCGGCCACCTGGCGGCGGCTCAGGCGATTGATGCCGTCAACAAGGGAAAGCCCATGCCGGCTCCGATCGCCGAGGCCACCCAGACGCTCGCCCGCGCCCGCGCGGGGGACGAGGAAGCTCAGCGGACCATCCAGCGCGCTGGCGCGGCCGCCGAGGACCCGAACCACCCGAACCACGCCGCGGGCGTCGAGGCCGCTGTCGCGCTCTCCGCGGTCGCCGCGACCACCGGAGCTCTCGCAGGCAACGCGCTCGCCACCAAGAAGTGGCACGACGAGGCCAAGAAGGCCACGGGCACGCACATCGACTCGTCCGAGCACGCCGCCGCCCAGGCCGAGCTCGCCGAGCTCATGGCGAAGCTGCACGCGGGAACCGCGACCTACGCCGAAGGACTCCGGGCCCGGAATCTGGCGATGGCTCTCGACCAGCCGAAGGTGGCGGCTGAGATCTCGGCGATCATGCCACCTCGTGACACCATCGACGCGCCGATGTCGTCACTGCCCGACCTGCCCGAGCCTCCCATTCGAGGTGTGCGCTCCTTCTTGAAGGAAGTCCTGCGCGCGCTGACGTTCTCGACGTCCGATCCGTTCGGGAACTACCGCGAGGGCATCCGGTCGCGGGGCGAGGGGTAAGGAGCAGGGAGATCTCATGTTCCCTCTCCTTCTTGGGCTCGTCGCGGTGGGCAGCCTCGTCGGCGCGGCGATCCGTCGCGCGACGGGGCCGTCACACAAGGTCGAAGTCGAGCGCGAAAAACTCGACCGACTGAAGACTCGGCAGCACCTCTCTCTCGACGAGGCCGAGGACGGCGTCGTCCTGGCACGTCGCTTCGGCGACAAGAAGTCCGAGGTCCGGTTCGCGATGCTCGTGCAGAAGCTCAGGAAGAAAAGGGTCCTCGTCTAAAGATCTCCGGAAGGAATCAAACACGCCATGAGCAATGCGATCTTCAATATCCCCACGCCAAACCAGGACGGCAGCGACGGACCGGCGGTCGATGTTTCGACGCTGACGGGTCCGAAGACGATTGAGCTGTCAGGAACGTTCGTGGGCAGCTACGCCATTTTGGGGAGCCACGACGGCATCACCTACTCGGCCTTCGCAAACTTCGACTCTGGATCGGACGCTGAGACCCCGAAACAGAGCGTCGACATCGTCGTCCGCTTCATGAAGGTGAGACAGCGCGCTGCCAATACGAGCGCTGTTTCCTGCAGGGTGTCGGCGTTCACCACCACCAGCAACCAGTTCATCGCCCTCGCGCAAATTCCAGCCGGCGCCTCGGTGGGGCCGCTGCCGTCGACAGATCTCTGGGCCATCGTCACCCCCACCGGCTTCGAAACCGGCATCTCCGCAATCTGCGCCGGTGACTTCCGGGGAACCATCGCGCTCGAAGGTTCCCTCGACGGCGTGACCTTCTCCCCCATCGGCAGCTTCCTCGTGTCGCCGGGAAATCAAAACGGCCTGTCGCCTATCGTCACGAGCGACACCATTCGCTACGTGAGACCGCGTGTGATGCCAGGAACGGCGGTGAACACCCCCGTTCAGATCACCCTGGGAGGCGGACTCAGCAACTCGGGGACGGGGCCGACCGGGCCGACCGGACCAACTGGACCTGGCGTGACCGGACCCACGGGACCCACTGGACCAACCGGACCGGGTGTGACGGGACCCACGGGACCAACCGGTGTTGTTGGACCGACCGGCCCGACCGGACCGGATGCCGCGCTCGTCACCCAGACGCTGGCCTACTCGGCCTACTACACCCTCTCGACGGGCCAGGAATCAGGCGGCAACATCCAGGCGCTCTGCACACCAGGGAACCCGGGACTCGTCTCCAATAGCGCGGGAAGCCCATTCCAGGGGACGCAAATGGTCTCCGTCTCCCTCATTGGAGCTGCCCAACCAACGGTCGCCGCCTTCCTGGCGGCGCTGTACGGTGCTGGACCACGCCACGAGTACGAGTTCGCGCCGTTCCAGCTCGTCAACAAGACCGGCTTCGTGACCAGGTTCGCGGTCCATGTCGCCATCGCGCTGCCAGCGGTCTTCGCGACAGCCATGACGTATCAGTTCGAGCTGTGGCTGACCAGCGACATCACAAACTCGGCCTCTTACACCCTGCTCGGACAAGCGACCATGAACATCAACGGAGCCGGCGGTGTCATCGACACGGGCTTTACCGGAATCAACGGCGGTGGCGCCGGAACAGCCGTCGCTCAGGGCAACCGGCTGGTCTTCGCGTTCTACCGCGCCGACACGGGCGGCTCCACGCTCTCGTACATGGAGTGCACCGCGGAGGTCGCCATCTCCAGCGCCTTCCCGAACTGAGAACGATGATCGTCGTCCTGACATCGAAGCGTCCCGAAGGCGCTCGACTCTACGTCAGCGAGACGATACGTCAGATCGACGAAAGCGCTGTCGGGACCAAGGTCCTCCTCACTGACGGTCCGCTCCCAGACGGATTTACCCCGCCGGATGGCTGGACTGTCGTGCGCAGCGACCGGCCGACCAAGGCGCCACAAAACAAGTGGACCGCCTGGTCGGCTTTCGATCTCGCTGCGAAGGCCAAGGAAGATCTCTGCTTCTTCGAAGATGATCTGGAATTCTCGACCGGCGCTCCAGCGTTCATCGAAGAGTTCGAGGTACCGAGCGACGTGGACGTCGTGACGTTCTTTTCGCCCTGGATAACCAAGGAAATGCCCGTCGGGTTGTGGAGAATCAACTTCCACGCTTACGTCATGGCCCAGGCCATGAAGTTTCCATTGCGCACCGTCCTCGAGCTCCAGCGAGCACGCGAAGAGCAGATCTGGAAAGAGGGGATACTGATTGGTGGCTTTGATGAGATTCTGCACTTCGTTGGGATCAGAAAAAACTGGCGGCTCGGCATCCTCAACCCTGGCATCGTGCAGCACATCGGTGATGTGTCAGCCGTAGGAAACGGTACGCTCAAGGGGATCAGAGTCGCCAGGAACTACGCCGGCAAAGAGTCGGACGCGCGGAACCTGCATCCCATCAAGAAGTACGGGTTCTTCTCGTGACGGAAAAAACCATCCACGTCGTCGCTCCTTTTCATTCGCGCCTCGTTCGCGAGAAGTGGTCGCACTGCGCCCTCACTCAGATCGTCATCAAACAGATCAGAATCTTCAGGGCGCTTGGATGGCGTGTCATCGACTACGCAAACTTCGGAAGTGAGAGCGAGGCTCATGAGCACGTCGAGCTGCTCGGAAGAGAAGAATTCCTGAATCACTTTCTCGATGACGGCAGACCGGCCCAAGGAAATGCCGTCATCGGGTCGCCCGGATGGACCGCCTGGTGGAACAAGCTCGAACCTCAGATTTCATCCCGCGCAAGTGGTCTCGGCGATCATATCGTCGCTCACACCTTCGGCGATGCTGCTTCAGGACTGGTCAAGACCTTGCCCGGATGCCTGCACCTCGAGACTCACATCGGGTACGACCGACCTGGGTTCGGGGCACGGAGGGTGTTTGTCTCGGAGGCCTGGCGAAATTTTCTTTTCGGAAAGTATGGCTCTGACGCGGGCGACCACCGGTGGAGCTGGACGGTGCTGCCCTACTACGACCGGGAAGACTGGCCATTCGTGGAGAGGGCCAAGACTTCCGATCCGTATGTTGCCTTTCTCGGACGCATGACACTGAGCAAGGGCCTCTCCACCATCGTCGAAATCGCGAGGAAAATGCCCGACCTCGAGTTCCGCATGGCGGGCAGCGGGATGCAGAGGACGGAATTCTATGAGAAGTGGAATCCACCTCGGAATTTGGTGTTCATCGGTGAGATGGCAGGACATGAACGCGCCAGATACCTCGGCAGCGCGAGCGCTGTGATAGTGCCGACGGACTACCTCGAACCATGCGCTGGCGTCGTCTGCGAGGCTGCCCTGTGCGGAACGCCGGCCGTCGCCTCGTCATGGGGCGGCTTTCTGGAGACTGTCGAGCGTGGGAAGACGGGCTACCTGGCGTCGACGCTCGCCGAATGGATCTCCGGAATAAAAGCCGCCTTTCAACTCGACCGGAGACGAGTGCACGAAAATGCGATCGCGCGCTTCTCGCTCGAGGTCGCAGCCACACAGTACGGGGAGATCTTGGAGAGGCTCCTCAGCCTGAAAAAACGCGGCTGGTACACAATGCCCGGCGAGGAAGATCTCCCAGAGGGATCGACGGGCGGCGCGCGCAACATCACCCATGACCCGCCACCTGCTGGCGTGCAACTATTGCTCTGAACTGAAGGGAAACTCCCCGTGGGAAACACAATCGTCAGTCTGACCATCCCTACCGAAGACCAATCCTTCGGTTCAGCGTCCGACGTGTCAGGGCTCGTCGGATCGAAAACTGTCGAGCTCTCTGGGACATTCAACGGCTCTTTCATCATCTTCGGCAGCCACGACGGTTCGAGCTACGCACCACTCCTGGTCTTCAACTCCGGATCTGGAGCCGAGTCTCCGATTCAGACGACCAATGTCGTCGTCCGGTACATGAAGATCTTCCGGAAGGCCAACAACCTGCAGAGCGTCTCGTGTGCCGTCGCCGCAGTCTCGACGACGACGAACAGCTTCCTCACCATGGGTGTGATCCCAAAAGGGACCGAGGTCGGACCACAACCGGCCATCGATACCTGGGCGCTGGTCCCACCGACCGGCCTCGAACAGGGCGTCACCGCCATCTGCACCGGAAGTTTCACGGGCATCATCGCCCTCGAGTCGTCGCTCGATGGCGTCTCGTTCTCGCCCATCGGCGCCTTCGCCGTCGCGCCCGGTCAGCAACAAGGCCTCTCGCCGGTGACGTCGACCAACACCGTCCGCTACCTCCGTCTCAACATTCTTCTCGGCACGTTCATCAACGGACCGGTCCAGGTGACAATCGGCGGCGGTCTCATTGCCACCAGCACAGGTGGCGGCGGCGTCACGAGCTGGAACGGCATGACCGGCGCCGTCAAGGGAACGCTCGAAGACATCTGGGCCTTTGGCGCGTCGGACGATCCCACGAACGACAACGTCTTCGAGATGCCGTCGGGCAACCTACGCTTTCCGGGCAACAGCCAGCCCGAAGGATTACCTGGCAGCGCATACTTCGAAAAAACGACCGGCGCATCCGGAGATCCGCGCATCGGCACCGACTATCAGCAGCGTTACTATCCGACCTCACAAGGAATCGGAGGATTCGTCACCGACGAATGGATCAGCGTCGATCCCCTCTGGAACGGATCGTTCGATACCCTCGGCGCCTTGACCATCACTGGACCGCTCATCGGCGCCACTCCCAACACCGGTGAAACCGACGCCAATCTCTCACTGCAGATTGCCCGCGTGGACTGGCAGGAGACCAGCGGCTTCTTCAACGGTCCGCAGGCTTACCCAACGCCCGGGTTCAACGTCGGACACCGGGAAGACATGAAGCTCTATCTCTTCAACGGTTTCACTGAGGGGATCTTCAGTCACGAGTCCCACGACTTCAACGGCTGGGGACAGCACACCTGCAACACCATCTCGACGGCCCAGGGTGTTATCACGGCCGCTCTGAACCTGTCGTGGTGGTGGGGCGCAACGCCGCTGGCCGGAGACGGGCTTGGAATCTTCTTCACCCTGGGAACCGACGACCCTCCCAAAGGGTTGATCTCGAACACCGTGCTGACGACCGACATCCACGGGAAATATCAGCTCGGTTTTTACACAGCGAGCAACACCAACACCCTTGGCAGTCCAATCGTGACCATGGACTGGACCAATGGGATTGTTTTTCACGCCGGGCTGGACTTCGAGAGCGGGACCGTCGGCCCTGGAGCGACGGCCGTCGCCATCACCAACTCACCTGGTGTGAGCGCGAATCCGGTCGAATATCTTCAGGTCAAAACAGCGAGCGGGACGCGATTCATAGCGTTGCTGGCTTGAAAAACAGGAGTGACTGAAAATGAACGAACCAAATCGTCCGGGTCAGCAACGCCGCCGCGTCTTGCCGAATGAAAAGACCATCCTCACCATGCACGCCGGCGAGCGAGCGAAGCTCATGTTCCATCAGTTGAACGCTCAGATCTCCGCCGGCATGCATCCGAACAAGAAGCCGGTCTCGGACGAGGAGATCGAAATCTACGCCCGCCAGGCGATGGAGAAGCAGTCCATCGAGATCGACTCTCAAAACGAGACCATCGCGCTCGAAGAAAAGTACGCCAAAATTCGCAGGGACACTGTCGATCGCCACGCCAAGGAGCTCGAAGAGCTGAAGAAGAAAACGGCGATGAGCGACCCCTTGCAACCCGGAGAACAACCGGTCTAGTATTCACGGTTCATGAATGAACCGCTCCGCGTCGCCATCGCCCTGGGCAAGCTTGGCTCGCACGTGCACGGCCGTCTCGACGCGAGGCGGCCATTCGACGATGAGGGAGCCTTCGCGACCGGCACGGTGACCGGCTTCTGGACCATCGTCAAAGGTCTGGCCGAGTTCGGGTACGACGTCCACGCGTACGCAGACGTCAAGGAAGAGGTCACGGAGGCTGAAGAGCTGGCCGGTGCAGATGCGTACCACATCGACACGTGGGACGTCGGAATCAACGCTCTGCACTACGACGCGCTCGTCTCCATCCTCGAGTCCGATCTCCTCGACGGAGAACCGAAAGAAGAGAGCGCCCGCATCTGCGTCCAGTGGCTGAACGACTTCTCGTACGCCAGGGCCAATCCGCTCGACGTCGTCGATCTCTTCATCTCCCCGAGCCAGACGCACGCTAACCACCTCGCGCGCAAGGTGTTAATCCCGTCCGATAAGATCTCAGTCGTCCCGCTCGCCAGCAACTCGGAGCTGTTTGCGGTTGATGTCGGCGCGCGACGGCCGCTTTCGATCGCTTATGCCTCTTCCCCAGACCGGGGCCTGCACCACCTCCTTGGCATGTTTCCTGAGATCAGAAAACGGGTCCCGGGCGCCGAGCTCCGCGTCTATTACCGAATCTTCCCGTGGCTGAAAGACACCCTCGACGAAAAAGCCCACGTCGGTTCCAAGCACTGGAAGCGGGCTGTCGAGATTCAGAAAGCGTTCGACACGCTCGGCACAGAAGGACAGAACGGCCTTTATGTCATCGGCCAGCTCACTGCCACGAAGATGGCCTCCGAGCTGAAGAAGACTGAGATCTTGGCCTATCCCTTGGACCCGGTGAAGTTCACCGAGGGATTCTCCATGACCGTGCTCGACGCTTGCGCGGCAGGGTGCATCCCCATCGTGGCCGGCCTCGATGCGTTTCCGGAGCTCTGGTCAAACGCGACTCGCATGATTCCAGGCCGACCCGATGCGCCTGGCGCTCGCGACGAGTGGATTCGAACCATCGTCGACATGCTCTTGGCTCCGGATAGTGTGAAAGAAAAGCACATGAAGCGCGCTCTCGCACGCGCGGAAGAGCTCTCGAGGACCAGTGTCGCGAAGACATGGGACGTCGTCATCAGAAAAGAGATCAAAAAGAAGGGAGCGGTTGCGTGAAGTTCGAGGAGATCAACGAGATCATGAGAGAGATCGAAAAGGGCCACTGGCCGGATGAGCCCGTGATTCCCGTCGAGAAGCCGTTCGAGAACAGCGCGGGAGCCATCTGGAACCTCGTTTGGGGAGCGTTCGCAAGCGGAAGTGCAATCTCATCGAAAGCTGGCTCAGTGCGCTCGAACCACTACCACAAGACCGACTCGCACTTCATCTACGTCGTCTCTGGCCTCATGCAGTATTACTGGCGTCCGACAGGCAGCACGGCTACGCCAATGCGACGTCGCTGCCCTACCGGTACTCTGATCTTCACCCCGCCCATGGTGGAGCACGCCACCTATTTTCCACGAGAAACGTTCGTCATCACGTTCAACCGCAGGACACGCGACCATCAGAGCCACGAAGACGACCTGGTGCGCATTCCAGCGATCGTGACGGACGAAGGCTGCCCGGCCGTGTTCGCCGGCCACCACTGCGTGCTGCCTTATCAGCACGTCGAGGGACGCGACTTTCAGAATCCGGTTCACGCAGGGCAACACGAAACTATCGATGGTCTGAACTTCGACTTCAAGATCTTCGGCTGATGTCACGACCCTTCTACGAAACCTGTCGCCCTCGCTCCGAATGTTCCCTTTGTCGTTCGGGGCTTCTTGATCTCTGCGCGCGTCTGCCGAACACACCGCTCGCAAACGACTTCCGTGATTCAAATTCAGACCCGAACGACCGCGAGCTTTTTCCGCTCGCGATCGTAATGTGTCGCGAGTGCTACCACGTCCAGCTCAGTCACCTCGTCGATCCCGGACGCCTTTTTGGCGCGTACCTCTACGAGACTGGAACGTCGCCGCAGACGCTTACGCATCTGCAAAAAGAGGCGAACGCGATTGTCACCAAGAGCCGGAAGATGATCGAAGAGCTCTCGGTGCTCGAGATTGGAAGCAACGACGGATCTCTACTCAAGATCTTCGTTCAGATGGGCGTGAAGTCTGACCATGTCATCGGCATCGAGCCTTCGTCGACCATGACGGGAAAGGCGATAAAGGACGGAATCCCGACGCTGCAGGCGTTCTTCGGACCAGGTATCGAAAGAGCACTCAAGCGAGATTGGGATGTGGTCGTCGCCAACAACGTGCTCGCACACGTGCCGTCTGTACGAGATGTCCTCGAGACGGCTGCAAAGTTCGTCGCGCCAACTGGCTTCCTGGTGATGGAAGTCGGCAACGCGGCGGACATCATGAAGGGAGCATTCGACGTCATCTATCACGAGCACATGTCCTATCACTCGCTCGCACCCCTCCGGCGGGCGCTCGAGGATGTCGGATTGCCGATGTTCGACGTCGAAAAGTCTGAAGGAGAGGTGGGTCGCGGATCTCTACGGGTCTGGGCCGGCCGCGGCCGCTCCCCCTCGAAACGAATGCTCGATGAACTCGACAAGGAAGAGTCACTCGCGCTCGACGATCCCCGCCTCTGGCGAAAACGCCTCGAACGCCGAAAGGGAAGCCTCGTCGGCGCAACCGCCAATGCCATCACAGGCTACTTCACCAGGTGGAAACGCACCAAAGAAAAACCTGTGATCGCCGGCTTCGGAGCTCCTGCAAAGCTGACCACCCTCACGTATGCCTGTGACGTGCCCGATGTCGTCGCGATCGGCGAAGACTCATCCTGGAAAATCGGCAAGCTCACCCCGGGCCGGCGCATCTCCATCGTGTCTCGCAAAGACATGTTGGCCATGCGCCCCGACTCCATCATCGTCTACGCCTGGAATTTTGCAGACCAGATTGCCAAGGAGCTCAAGATCGGAGGATATCGGGGTGAAATCTATGTTCCCCTGCCCGAGTCACGGGTCATCAGCCCATGAAAATCAAAATCAAGATCAGACCTGACGTCGGAGCCAGCGTGTACATCAACGCGGAGATCAATGGGGCTGGCTTCGCCAACGTCGCGACGGCAGATCTCCTTTTTGCCGACATCGAAAAGGCCAACGTGGCCGACCTGCACAAAGAAGACCTCGAGCTCCATCGCTGGTCGATCAAACACGACAAGACCAAGACCACGGGGCTCGCCGGCGACAAGAGCCCCACCATCGCGGATGGTGACACCATCACCTTCTTCGTCAGGAAGAGGGCCTCGTGAGCGGACCCAGTGTCTCGACCGACGATTCAAAGCAAGACTACGGGACTCCTTGGGAGCTCATCGACGCGGTGACGAAGCGTTTTGGTCCCATCTCGTTCGACCTGGCAGCACATGCCAACAACAAGAAACACCCCCGCTATTTCGCGCCTGAATTCTTCTACGAGGTCGGCACCGCAGCAGAGCTCGGTCTCACATCGCTCGAGGTATTGCCTGACGGTGTGGTGAAGAAGCGCAAGGACAAAAAGACCGGGGCGATCATATTCGAGAGGCGAGTGAAGAATGTTGATCCCGAGGCCTATGGGATCGACGCGTTCAAGCACGAGTGGTGGCGGCTGTCAGATCACTTTGGTGAAGAACATCCCTCCGGTCGCGCTCTGCTCTGGGACAACTGCGAGTGGGCCGATGTAGAGCCGTGGGCGAAGAAGCACAAGGAAGAGATGAGCCGGGGCGCGAACTCGCTGCTCCTCACTCACGTCGCGATCTCCAATTGGTACGCCGACCACATCGCAGGCCACGCCGACGTCTACCAGTGTCTCGGCCGCATGTCGTTCGACGGCAAGAACGTCTATCCGAAGGATTGCATGTTGAGTCATTTCCATCCCGGAGCCACGGGCGACCTACACCTCTGGGACTGGCGACGCGACACCATCCTTGCCACCTGGAAGAAGAAATGACGAATTCTCATCCTAAAATCGGCCTCATTGGCGTCGGCAAATGGGGAAGGATCCTGGCCGAAAAACTGATCACTGCCGGCGCTGAGATCGCAGCCCACGACCGGCGCACCGATGTTCCGATGCCCGACCGATTCGGCGTGAGGATGCCGTGGCGGGAGATCTTGAACGAAAAGAAGGTCGACGCGATCGTGGCCGCGACACCGCCCGATGTGACCGCCGAGATTTATACCGTCTGCCAAGACGAGCGGATACCATGCCTTCTGACGAAGCCCCTCATCGAGGTCGACTGGAACATCGCCAGGACCACGACGTATGTCGATCTCGTCCACCTTCACTCTCCCCTCTGGCTGGCCACCAAACGCCTGATTGGAAGCCGCAACATCAGGAAGGTCACTGCTGTGTCTTCAGGCATGGGGCCCGACCGTGGATTCCCGGGCAGCATCGACTACGGACCCCACGCCGTCAGTCTCATCCTCGATGCGCTCAACATCACTCCTTCTGGCATCGAACAAGAAAAGTCGATCTTGTCACTACATCCGCGTGGCGGCGAGACACTCTGGGCCTCTATGAACGTCTTCGGCACCGAAGCGTCGTTCACTGCTTCTTCCTGTGGAGCCCGACTGACGGTGTTCTCGGCTTTTCTCACCAGCGGACACGAGATCTCATACATGGAGCAGGACCGAAGAGCCTACGTGCTCATCGACGGCACCGTCGTCGTCTCAGACCTCCACCACGATCCCCTTGCCAGATGTGTCGAAAACTTCCTCTGCGACGCGGTCGCAGAGCGCCGGTTCGCCCTGCCAAACCTCCACTACCTCAAGATGTCATGTCACGCGTCTCAGATTCTCGTTCGCGCGCGAGATCAAGCGCTGCGAACGGGCGAGACGTCACCAAGCGCCGCTCACGAGACGGCTGCCGCCGTCAGTGGCTCCGATCTCCCGCTCGGGCAGGAGCGCCTCCCACCATGACCGGTTCGTCTTGTACCACTCGATTGTGCGCCTGAGACCATCCCAGAAAGACACGGTCGAAGCGAAACCAAGCGTGCTGCGGGCCTTGCGAACATCCGCGATGTGCCGATGTACCTGACCCGGCCTCTCGGTCACGTACTTCAAGGTCGAAGACGACTCTTCACCGATGATCGACTTGACCAGAACAGCAACTTCCTTGACCGATATGTCGATACCGGTGCCGAGGTTGAAGACCTGACCAATCGCATTTGGGCGGATGAGAGCCTTCATGATTCCCTCGCAGGTGTCACCAACGTAGATCCAATCACGCGACGAACGGCCCGTCCCATGGACGGTCAGCGGCTCGTTGAGTAGTGCCTGCGTGATGAAGCGAGGTACCACCTTCTCGACGTGCTGCCTCGGCCCGTAGTTGTTGAACGGCCGAATGATGACCGCCGGAATCTTATAGGTCTCGAGATAAGCGTGAACGAGACGGTCAGCACCCGCCTTCGCCGCTGCATAGGGCGTGCACGGAGCGAGCGGATGAACCTCGTCCATTGGCTCGTACGCGGCTGACCCATAGACCTCCGAAGTGGAGATGTGAACGAACTTTTCAATCTTCTCTCGGTTGTGCGACACGGCCGAGGCGACAGAGTGTGTGCCGAGCACGTCAGTCTCGAAGAACCGGCGATCTGCAAAGAGAGACCTTGCCACATGAGACTCGGCTGCAAAATGCACCACCCGATTGCTCCGCTCCACCAGCTCCAGAACCAGCTTCTCGTCACAAACGTCTCCCTTGACGAGCTCGAACCGACCGGACTCTCGGATGTCAGGTC
>Ga0335085_10005756_pt1 | contig 19784 bp, 19 predicted proteins | sample Lox_Sample_45_FD_206712 | JGI IMG/M metagenome (GOLD analysis project Ga0335085, IMG submission 206712) | Soil microbial communities from Loxahatchee National Wildlife Refuge, Florida, United States - Lox_Sample_4.5 | ecosystem: Environmental > Terrestrial > Soil > Wetlands | place: USA...
TCCCCATCTGGAGGCGCGAGGGATCTCGAAACATTTCGGGGCTTTGAAAGCTCTCGACAACGTTTCCATCGGAGTTGAGCCGGGCACGTTCCACGCTCTGCTGGGTGAAAACGGCGCGGGCAAGAGCACGGCCGTAAAATGCCTGATGGGTTTTTATCATGCGGACGCCGGAGAGATTCTGATTGACGGTAATCTCACCCGCATCGATTCCCCCCGCAAGGCCCGGGGTCACGGACTCGGGATGGTGTTCCAGCACTTCACGCTGATTCCATCGATGACGGTGGCGGAAAACCTCGTTCTCGCCCGGCCCGGCCTTCCTTTGGTGATCGACTGGAAAACCGAGAAACGACACCTGCGGGCCTTCCTCGAAGAAGCTCCGTTTCGGGTGGATCTGGAGGCCCGGGTAGATACACTTGCCGCCGGGCAGAAGCAAAAGGTCGAGATTCTTAAGGAACTCTATCTTCAGACCCGATTGCTGATTCTCGACGAGCCGACTTCCGTTCTGACGCGAAATGAGGCCGACGAAGTGCTCGGTTACCTGCGCCGCATCGTCGACCGCAGGCAGCTGAGCGTCCTGCTGATCACCCACAAGTTTCGCGAAGTCATGGCATATTGCGATGAGGTGACCGTCCTGCGGCGCGGACGATTTGCCGGCGCCGGGAAGACCGCGGCCCTTGATCCCTCCGCAATGGCCGAAATGATGATGGGTGAGGCCGGCGTTCAGAAAGAAGTCGCCCGTTCCGGAACAGCGTCCGGCCCGCCGGTACTTCGCATCGAAAGTTTACGCGCGCGCGGCGACAACGGCCTCGAAGTCCTGCACGGCGTGAACCTTTCGGTCCGGGCAGGTGAGATCGTGGGAATCGCCGGCGTCTCGGGCAATGGCCAGCGCGAACTGGTGGAGGTTATCGCGGGCCAGCGCTCTGCTCTGTCTGGCCGGATTACCGTGAATGGTGAGAATCACTCTTCCACCCGCGCGATGTTGCGGGAACACCGGTTCTTTACTCTTCCGGAAGAACCTCTGCGGAACGCTGCTGTGCCCCGGATGAGTGTTGCGGAGAATATGGTCTTCAGAGTTTTCGACCAGGCTCCGTTTCAACGCTCCGGATTCGTTCTCGATCGGGCGGCAATGGATCGCTTCGCGCGCGAGCTGATCATCCGTTTCTCGGTACGCCCTCCCTTACCGGCCTCCCCGATCGGTGAACTTTCCGGCGGCAATGTACAGCGGGTAATTCTGGCGCGTGAGCTTTCCAGCGGCGATGTGGGGGTCCTGGTTGCCGCAAATCCGTGCTTTGGACTCGATTTCAAAGCGGTCGGTTTCATTCACAACCTGCTTGTGGAAACCCGAAATAAGGGTGCCGCGGTATTGCTTGTCAGCGAGGACCTCGATGAGCTGCTCACACTGGCGGATCGAATCTTTGTGATGACGGACGGGGTTGTGGCGCATGAGACGACTCCGGGCGAGGTTGACCTTGCCATAATCGGCCGCCAGATGGCTGGTCATTCCTGAACGGATGGCAAACCGCCGGGATACGCAATCGATTCTTTCGCGGAACCGCGTAGACACAAACACTCATAGGTTTTCCGGCCAAGAATCTTTGTGTCAATCGACTGCACGAATTTATCCATATCGTAGAAACCTTGAGGAGCAGGAAGGGACGTTAGCCATTCAGGGTCGCCGTCTGGGCGAGCGATGTAGCCGTCCGCACTGGTGGCGATGTGTACAATGACTTTCCGGCGATTCGACATGATTGATGCTTCTTGCCGCCAAATCCCGCGCACATTTTGCGGCAGACAATCAGAGAGTCTGTCACAGTTCGAGCTTCGGTTTGAGCATCGGTAACGATCAGTCGCGAAGTGTTTACCCAGCTCTGGGCGAGTCACGCGCCACGTACAAAGCCTTGTTTAACAGGACGTACTTAGACGCGCCTGCCTTGTTCAGGATGTACCAGGCCCATCAGCCGCCTGAACGTGTGACCATTCCAAAAGCCTCATTTCGCACGTTCGGTCCAGCGAACGGTGGATGCGAATGGTTCGAGCTGCCTTTTCAAGCCGCTTTCTGAGCTTCATAGTGCGGGTGCGCACTCTACTTACCGCTGCCTTTGCCGATGAGTGGGTAAATTTCAAAATCCTTCATTTTGCCGGCAACCTTTCGTAGCGCAGACACGATATCGTATCGCTGCAAGAGCAACAAGGAGAAAACGGCTATGTATTTAGTCATGGGCATTACTGGAAAAGTTGGGGGCGCCACCGCGCGGCATCTCCTGAAGCAAGGCAAACAGGTGCGAGCACTTGTGCGCAATCGCGAGAAAGCGGCGAAATGGGCAGACCTGGGCGTGGAGTTGGTGGATGGAGACTGGAACGATGCGGTAGCCATAGCGGCGGCGCTCAAAGGTGTTGAGGGAGCGTTCGTTATGTTGCCGGCTGTATGGGCGCCCTCGCCTGATTACAGGGAAGCAAAGGGCGTGATTGCGAACTATGTCGAGGCGCTGACCAAGGCAGTGCCCCCGCGGGTCGTAGCGCTCTCCTCGATGGGCGCGAATAGAACAAAGGGGCTGGGGATGATCACAGCCTTATCACTTATGGAGCAAGGTTTTCGCCGCCTGCAATCTCCGGTCGCGTTTGTGCGGGCCGGCGGCTTTTTCGAAAACTTTCTTTTTGGCTTACAGGCCGCCCGGGGCGGAACCCTGCCGGTGTTCTACAATCCTACAAACCGGAAATCGACAATGGTCGCCTCAGACGACATCGGCGCAGAGGTGGCAAAGCTTCTGACCGGGCCGGCGTGGTCAGGGCATCGCGTCATCGAGCTGGGTTCGATGGTAAGCGCCGATGAAGTGGCCGGACAACTGGGTGAAGTCCTGAAACTCGACGTTAAAGCCTTTGCAGTCCCGCGTGCAGGGTGGGCAGAAGCGTTCGAGCAGTTCGGCATCCCGAAGGGCCACACCGGACCTGCCGAAGAAATGTATGAGAGCGTTAACGCGGGATGGATGGACCTCGGAACCGCGGGTACGGAGTACGTAGCGGGTACGACATCCGCACGCGATGTGTTTGCGGCTGCTCAGAACGCCGTCAGGGCGGCCGGCTGAGTCAGCCCCGTTCCCTGGGAACTTCGGCGGGTCACGGCGATGACGCGCAATGGCGGGCGCCGTCTGGTCTGCATCTGTGCCCTGGGGTCGGACATCCAGCCGTGGCAACGGCGGCTTCATGCCCGACCGGCTATTCCAAGCCTTTGCTGTTCAGCCATGCTTACAATGACAAGGATGGTCAGGTAGCCGCTGGAGCTCTAACCGGCTGAATCGGGGGTACGGACTCAACGGGCGGGCTGGATTGAGTCTACTGAACCTGCGGCGCGACACACGCGAAGCTCGCCGCATTATTCGGATCGCCCGTCCCCTCGTACCGCGCAACCTGCGGATATGGACACAGCGGCCGGGTCAACACCTTGTTGGCATCGCCCACGACACTCCCGGTCGCGATAATTTTATCCGGCGCTACGCCTGTCTCCACCCACCGGTCCAGTGCAGTGATAATGTCGTGATCAGCATCCGTTTGTGTTGAGGCGCCATTGCCGAAGCTGTTCGCCCCCACGCCGCCGCCGCAGTGGCCCATGCCCGGAACCATGAACAGACGATAGAACTCCTGCGTGCTGCCGGAGCCCTGATGTCTTGCATCGGGGAACTTGTCGAGAAAGGTGCGCACACTGTCGTAATAAGCGATCGAGCTGAGCGGCGAGATCGCCGGATCGCCCCAGCCGTGATACTGAATCAGTTTTCCGCCATTGGCACGGAAGCTTCTGAGGTCGGGATTAGTCGCATTCAGGACCGGTCCGGTCTTCTGGTCCCCAAATGCAACGTCGGTGTCGAAGTTCAGGCTCCTGTAATCCCACTTCGGTTCCTCGAAAACCGCCTGACCGTAATATGAGCTGCCGAAGCCATATTGAATCGAAGAGGTGACGGAAGCGGGTGCAATCCAGGCGGCCCATCCCGCGGGTCCCGCCTCAGTGCCGCGCGGATATCCGGGAAAAATCGAAGCGCCGGTACGTGGGTTCTTAGGCCCGTCATAAATCTTCCGCAGCGCTTCCACCTGCGGGGCAGTCAGACACTCGGGACCGTCCGCCCCTTTACAAGTCAGAACTGACGGGTCGAAGTGGCAAGCGCGGGGATCCTGCAGCAGCCCGTCCTTCACGCCGTCGGCGGCATCGCATTCCGCCAGCGCCGCTTTTTGGATCACCGGAAGCTTCGCGGGCGGTATGGCGCTGCCCGGGGTTTCTGTCAATGCGCGTGCGTTCCAGATGAATCCCGCGAAAAGATGCGACCAGTCGCTGGCCGGAGCGCCTGCGATGATTCCATCGAAATCCTCGGCATACCGCTGCGCTTCCATCAGCGCCTCACGTCCGCCATCGGAGCACCCGCTGAAATAACTGCGAGACGGCGCGCGGCCGAAAAAATTCCGAATAATCGCCTTCGATTGCAGGTTCGTCTCGTGCACGGCGCGATACCCGAAATCGATCAGCTTCTCCGGGTGTCCGATTGCCCACGCCGCGCCGGCGCCACCCTGGTGACCGTCGTCGGTAGCTGCCGCGGCGTAACCCCGCTTCACAGGCTCGGCAAGCCCGGCGGCGTTGATCGTTCCTGCCCAGCCGCCATTGCCAATTTGCAGATATTTTCCATTCCATCCGCTCGCCGGAATCCACAACTCGAAATGGATGTCGGAGTCCTTTGTGGGCCGAATGATTCCCTGCACGGCACAATGCGCGGGAGCGATCACGGGAGGTCCTCCGCGTCCGCCGCCGCTCACGGGTCCTTCAGGAACCGGCGTCGCCGAAGAAATTGTCGCGTGGTCGAGCGCGATACTCATCAGTCCCTGACACGTCTGTTCTGCGAAGAGCGGCGCGGATGACACGCAAAAAACAAGGCCGGCAACAGCAATGCGAAGCATAAGACTCTCCCATCCAATACAGGTTTTCAACATACAATAACGGGGCGGCCAGTACCAGCCTGTGGCTGCCGGCGGCGTGGAAAGGAGGAGCGATGCAGAGTTATGCCCGAGGTCCCAAGGGCATCGTCGTCCGAAAGACGATAGGGGATGCTTTTCTTGAAACCGCGAATCGATTTGCCGATCGCGTCGCCCTCGTCAGCCGCCATCAAGGCATCCGGCTCAGCTGGGCGGAATACGCGCATGAAGCGCACCGCGTGGCGGCCGGCCTGCGAGCGCTTGGATTGAATCCCGGCGATCGCGCCGGAGTGTGGGCAACCAACTGCGCCGAGTGGCCGATTCTTCAATTCGGTTGCGCGCTCGCCGGCGTGGTTCTGGTCAACGTGAATCCCGCCAATCGCTCCCACGAGTTGTCCTTTGTGTTACGCAAATCCCGGATGCGGGCGCTCTTTCTCCACACGCAGGGCCGGCATTCCGACTATCGGAGCATTCTTGAAGAGTCTCGTGCCGGGCAGACGCTCGCCCTGGAGCACGTCATTTATCTGGATACGGCGCACTGGAGAGACTTCCTGCGCGATCCCGACGGCGTCATCGCGAGGCCGGACCCCGATGAGCCGGCGAACATCCAGTACACTTCCGGCACGACCGGCCAGCCCAAGGGCGTGCTGCTTACGCATGTGAACCTGGTGAACAACGCTCGTTTCTTCGCCGAGTACATGCGCCTCACCGAAGGAGACCGCATATGCGTTCCGGTGCCGATGTTCCACTGCTTCGGGTGCGTTATCGGCACGATGACCGCCGCCGTTTCCGGGGCAACCTCCATCTTCCCCTCCGCTACGTTCGAACCGGCCGCTGCGCTTGAGGCTATCGACGCAGAGCGGGCAACGGTCATCTACGGCGTCCCGGCGATGTTTATCGCTGAACTCCAGCATCCCGAGTTCACCCGTTTTCAGTTGACATCGCTTCGCACCGGCATCATGGCCGGTGCCCCCTGCCCGATCGAAATCATGCGACGGGTTATCGATACGATGCATTGCCGCCACATGCTGGTGGTCTATGGCCAGACCGAAGCCTCGCCTGGCATCACCAGCTCGCGTGTCGATGACGACCCGGAGACGCGCTGTACCACTGTCGGCGGCGCAATGCCCGAAACAGAAGTGCGGATCGTATCGTCCGAAGGCGAGACGCTGCCGGTTGGTGAGCAGGGGGAACTGCTGGCTCGCGGTTACATGGTCATGAAGGGCTATGATGGCGAGCCCGAAGCCACCGCAGAGGCCGTCGATGCCGAAGGCTGGCTTCATACCGGCGATCTCGCGATCATGCGCCCGGATGGCTATTTCAGGATCACCGGCCGCGCGCGCGACATGATCATCCGCGGAGGCGAAAACGTTTACCCGCGCGAAATCGAGGAATTTCTGTATACGCACAGTGCGATCGCCGATGCGCAGGTCATCGGCATACCGGACGAGCGCCTCGGCGAGATTGTGGTGGCGTGGATTCGGCTCAAAGCCGGCGTTACTGCCGGGGAAGAGGAAATCCGCGCCTTCTGCCGCGCCCGGCTGGCCTACTATAAGGTGCCGGAGCACATTCGTTTCGTCGATGCCTACCCGATGACCCTCAGCGGCAAGGTTCAAAAATTCAAAATGCGCGAATTCGAGATCGCCCATCGAAGTCTGGAAAAGGTTGCAATCCGGCAAACGGCCTGAAGGCGCGCGTCTACCGGGTCACGGCGGCAACGCGGGCGAGTTTATTCACGCCGTCGATGTAAGCCTTGGCGCTGGCTTCGATAATGTCCGTCGAGGCGCCGCGGCCCACAATTTTCACCTCACCCTGTTGAAGGTGAACCGTGGCTTCGCCCAGCGCTTCCGTGCCGCTGGTTACCGATCTGATCTCATACCTGAGAAGCTTCACCGAACTGTGCGTGATCGCTGAGAGCGCTTTGTACACAGCGTCTATCGGCCCGTCTCCGGTGCTCGTCGCCTCGCGGGACTCGCCCTGAACCAGGAGTTTCACCGAAGCGGTCGGCGCCGATGAAGTGCCGCCGCTCACATGAAGGTATTCCAGTTGGCAATGGTCTGCGGCCGGCTGCAACTCCTCATGCACCATCGCCATCAGATCCTCGTCGAATACTTCCTGTTTTTTGTCCGCGATCGAAAGAAAACGTGTATATGTCTGATTCAGTTCCTCCGGGGATAACGTGAATCCGAGTTTTTCCAGCCTGTCACGCAGACCTGCGCGTCCGGTGCGTGCTGTAAGAACGACGCGGCTTTCGCGCAAACCGACATCTTCGGGCCGCATGATCTCGTAGGTCTGCCGGTCCTTCAGAAAGCCGTCGACATGGATACCCGAACTGTGGGAGAAAGCGTTGGCGCCGACGATCGCCTTGTTCGGCGGAACCGGCATTCCCAACAGCTCCGAAACCAACAGGCTCGTGCGCCCGAATTCGCGCGCGTTGATGTCGGTACGAAGGTTGAAATAGTCTGCCCGCGTGCGGAGGGCCATGACGGTCTCTTCGAGCGAGGTGTTGCCCGCCCGCTCGCCGATTCCATTTATCGTGGCTTCCACCTGGCGCGCCCCGTTTTGCAGGCCCGCAAGCGCGTTCGCCACCGCAAGACCGAGGTCGTCATGGCAATGGACGCTGATGGTCACGCGCCCGGCATTGCGGACTTTCGCGCGAATTTCGCGGATCAATGCGCCATACTGCTCCGGAACCGTGTACCCGGTGGTGTCCGGAATATTCAGCACCGTGGCGCCGGCGTCGATAGCCGCTTCGAGCATCTCAAACAAAAAGGCCGGATCGGAGCGCCCGGCATCCTCCGCATAGAACTCGACATCGTCGCAGTAGCTTTTCGCCAGCTTCACGGCCTCAACAGCCATCTTCAGGATTGTGATTCTCTTCTCGGCAAGAGTCCGCCCGTATTTTTCATCGCGGAATTTACCCATGATGTGAATATCGGACGCCCCGATTCCGGTGTGGATTCGCGGCCGCTTTGCCCGCGCCAAAGCCTTGCCGCAAGCATGAATGTCATCCGGCAGCGCGCGGGACAGCGCGCAGATCGTAACATCCTGAATCTCGCGTGCGATGTCTTCCACGGCAGCGAAGTCCTCGGGCGAAGAGTTCGGATATCCAGCCTCGATAATGTCCACTCTCAGCTGCGAAAGTTGCCTGGCGATGCTCAGCTTTTCGCGCCGTCCGAGACGCGTTCCCGCCGCCTGCTCACCGTCGCGCAGCGTTGTATCGAATACGTATACTTTCTCAGGTTGCATAAACACATCCTCTGAATGGAACTGATCTGATTGAACTGGAGCAAGACGCGAAAGCGCCGGTGTATCGGATTCGGCCCGTCAGGACTGTCTCGAAGTTAAATCGAGCCAGCGTCTGAGGGGCCGCTAAGGGCCAGAAGAACGAGGGGAAGGGCGATGCCTGACGCGCGCTGCGATGAACTGAGTGGCGTGGGCATGTACTAAGATGCTAAACCAAGCCAGGTGAATGATGCAACTGATGACTCGCCCTGGAAGCTGAAGCCGCAATGTAAAACCCCGGACTTTCGGCCCGTGAAGGCCCGATCGGAAGGTGAGCAGCGGAGGCTCCCACCGGCTACATCCCCACTGGTCGCGCAGCGTACCTTAGCGCCAGTCAAGTTGCCGTGAAACGCGCAACCCGCTGAAGTGCGAAGCTACCGCGTCCCTTCCATAACCCTGCGCAGGATACCGTTAATCCGGGTCGAATAGCCCTTACCATACTTCATGAGCCAGTCGTAAACCTCCTTATCGATGCGAGCGGCCACCAGCACCTTCGGAGCTCGGCGAAACTGCGCCAGTTGCTCGTCGGTCAGGGGAGGGATGTCCGAATAATCAATTCCCGAATCGTCTCCCGCGGCCTGCCTCTTCGCGATCCGGGACAAGACATCCTTCTGCGCTTTACTCACCGGTTTGCTGAAGATAGATTCGGCGCTCACGCTTGTTTGCTTCGCGGGCCGGGATGATGCGGATGATTTCTTCTTTGTCATTTTGCGCCTCCCTGCGATATACATGAACAACCAGCAGCACGGCGCTCGATGCGGATCCTATCGCGTGCCACCGCTGTTCGCCCTCTGCGATGCGATCTTTTCGGAAAACTGCAAGGGGATCGTGAAAGACAAGCGCAGCCGTCTCAAACGCCAGGCCGTCGTGCTTGCGCTGGTTGATCCGATTCTTTTCATCGTCCCATTCAAATCGCATTCGCTATACAAAATGTATAACACGCATGGGGGATTGACAGAACGCCGGCTCAGGGAAGTGATCTACCAGAACCCCGTTTCCCCGGGGGCGTGGGCAGGCACATCCGCTGAACGGGGTCTTGCGGCGTCGAGTACCCGTCAGGATTGAGCGGAACGAGCGCCGGCCCGTGACGGCCCGACCGGAAGGTGAGCAGCGGAGGCTCCCACCGGCTACATCCCCACTGGTCGGGAAGTGTTTACTTTGACGGTTGCCCCATGAGCGGGCTCGCAATCTAAATTGGCCGACCGGTCACTCCTCGAACCCCGTATCTCGGGAGCTTCGGTGCAGCACTTCAACCAGACAATGAGGGCATGTTCAGACCTCAGCGGAGTCTCACAGGCCCGACGCCTCGCACCGCGACTCTTGCTGGATCTGGCGAGCTTACCATCGCTCGATGGATCAATTTTCGGCGCTAATCAGATCCCCTTTGACCGGCGAATACTCGGTCCTGCGTTCCGTATCGGAGCTATGGACCAGATGGATCTCCTGAAAACGCACCTTGATCCCGGTGGCATCCTGAATCACGGGCGTGTTCTGCAACTGGTAATGCAGGTGGGGTTCCGAGCTGTTACCGGAGTTGCCGCAAAGCCCGATGACCTGGCCCTGGCGCACGTGATCTCCCTGCTTCGCTGTGACACTGCCCCGCTTGAGATGTGCCAGAACAGAAACGTCTCCCGACGAGTGCTCAATGAACACTGCGTTCCCCAGCAGCATATAGGAGTTCATCGACCCGGGAGTATTGTCGCGGACGCCGTCGATAGCCTCGGTGACGACCCCATCGGCGGGAGCAAGGATTTCGCGGCCGAACGCGTAGTAGTCTTCGTTCGCAACGCTTTGGCCTTTGCGCGTCTTGCCATCCGGGCCGACTCCGACAAAATCGAAAGCGAACGTCTGAGCAGGCAGATCGTGATGATGATTCAACTCGCGTGTGTCGCCGCCCCAGAAGGTGAGCCAGGTTCCACCAAAGGGCAGCGTCAGGTTGGTTCGCTGCTCTTCTGCCGCGATGCGAGGTCCAGCGGCGGGAGAGAGCCAGAGCCCGGCGATCTTACCATCCGCATCCAGCATGATCTTCATATCGAGAATTCCACGTTCGCACTCCGCCCGATAGATCGCCGCCCCGTTATCAAAGCCGGGAGGGTTAAGCCTCTGGATTCGTCCCAGTTGCGCACTCACGCCGGCCAGAAGTTTCCTGGCGCTCGCTTCCGGTACGGCTGCGCGCATCTGAGTGTTAAACTCGCGCTCGATCGCCGCGGCATCCTGACCATTTAGAGCATTCACCAATCGGTCCGCGACAGCGGAATACGGCGTCCCTTGTCGCGCCTGCCCCCATGCGATGGTGGCGGCAAGAAACAAACTCGCAGCGGCTCTTAACATGATGTTTCTCCTGGTTCCGATTTGGATATGCCCCGGACGCGGAAACGTTCGATTCGCCCGAACGGCCGGCGCCGTGCTCGACCTCCCGAATGCGGCACCGATCGCATCGACGTGCAGTTCGTTCACCGAACGCTACTTCTCTGTCGTTGGTTCAAAAAACAGCGACTCGGCTCGCTTCTTCGCTTCGGCCAGGCGGCCCGACGCGTACCGGTGATTGAGCCGCGCGAGCCAGATGAAAACAGCCGTGACGGCCACGAGGGAGACAGCGACCATGATGGCGTGGGCCAGGGGGGACAGATGTGGGGGCCGGTGCAGCGCGTTGACGACCGTCGCGGCGAGAATCCACACGTACAGCGGCAAGAAATACCAATACCGCACACCCCGGAGCAGTCGAATCTGGCGATCGTAGCGCGCGAGTAACGCAGCCTTGTACACCCTGGCGTCAGCCGTGGGATCCAGCGGCTGGAGGTCATGATGTTTCCACCAAAGATACCCCATGACGAACGAAATCGCTGCCAGGCCGATTAGCGGCACGGGCACGATCCGTTCGTAACCGAAGGCGGCGCTGCCGGCGAATACGATGGCCACGACACCGCCGGCGGCGTACTCGCGAAAATTGCGCCAGAAAATCTTCCGGTCAAACTGACGCACGGTGTGCGCGATCGTGCGCGCGATTTCAGCCGGATCGCTCGGCTGTGAACACGCAAATTCCTGCCACACTTGCTGCAACTCCTTGTCCTGGCTGGTATCGAAGTCGAGAGGGGGAGAGTTCATAGCGTACCCTCGGGGTAAAATTGCGCCGCCAGACGGTGGCGTGCGCGTGTGAGCCGAGTCGCCACGTTGCCGGCCGAGAACCCCGTCACACTTTCAATCTCCGCGACCGAAAGACCTTCCAGATACAACAGCACAATCTGACGGTCGTTCACAGGCAACTCCTGGACGGCGTCTCGCAGACGCAGGCTGCGCTGATTCTGAATCGCGTTCCGCTCAGGATCGTCCGGCCCCGCGGGTTCATCCGCCAAATCGGCCGGATACTCACGAGCCTCGCGGCGGCGCTCAGAGGTGACGAAATTGATAGCGGTGTTGTGTGCCACGCGATAGACGTAGGTCCGTTCGGAGGAATCGTGACGAAACCGCGGCAACGCGCGCCACAGTGCGATGGTGATTTCCTGGAACAGGTCGTCGCGTTCGCTGGCGTTCTGCGTGTATGACCAGGCAAGCCGGCGGAGCGCGGAAATGTAGCGCTGCAGAACCTGCTCAAACTGCGCTGGAGTGGCATCTGTCACCTTTCAATACATGTAGACAGTGACGGCATGATTTTCTTACACGTTTTTTGGGAACGGAGCACTGTTACCGAACCGGGTACCGATCCTGTAAGGGTGTCGCCGCCGGTCAAGACTCGAGGGAAGTTCCCTTCAATACGGGTTTCGGGTACGGAAACTGACCGCGTGTATCGCCCTTTTCGCCTTCCTGCCCCGTAACGCGCAAACCGCCGAAGTGAAGTCGCCGGCGCGCCCGGGAAGTCCGGATCCCGGAAGCCAAAAACATGGTGCCCCTTGCACCAATGTGTGGCGGGTCAGTTTGATGCGAGGTTCGTCCTGCGACAGAAGGGGCTGCGAACAGACCATGCGCCCCTGTGTCATCACTGCACGGCCGGAGCTGCTCCCGGCGCTCCCGGTCCGCCTTGTCCCGCCGGTGCTGCGCCGGGTGCTGCCGGCCCGCCCTGTCGCCCCGGTCCGCCGCGTCCGCCCCGTCCCGCCCCTCTGCCACAGCCAGGCGTCGTGCAAACCGTCAGCTCATGAATGTAGCGATTCTTGCCACCCTCAACCCGAAACATCTGGCCGCTAGGGGTCCCCGGGTCCCTTGGCAGTCCGGCATCAAGGAAGGGGAAGTTGTGGAAGATGACAACGGCGCCAACGGTTTCGTCGACCACGTAGCGGCGGTTGGTCACCTTGAGCGGCTGCGGGAACTTCCCCATGGTGCACGCCTGGGCCGAGGGGTCCCGGGCGCCCGTGTACAGGCTGCCCTCGAGCCTGGCGCAGGGCGTGCCATGCGGCACCTGGATATCCGGGTTCCCCCAATTGTCCAGGTACGCGTCGGCCGCTGCCTGGATGGCGGCGCGCGTATCGCGCTTGTCCCTGGGAATCTCGCCCCAGTTCTCGGCCTTCGTGAAGCCAAGGTACTTGTCCGCGCCAAACAGCCAGTCACCCTGGTCCGTCACCACAGATTCCATCTTCGACACCTTCCCGTCCTCGCTCGCTTCCATGCGCGTGAGGATCACGTATGGGTGCGGGTCGGTGGCCGCCACCACTTCCGTGAAGGCGGCGCATTGCGTCGTGTCGTAGAAGCTGCGGGTGAAGTCGATCTTCAGAGGTCCGGCCAGCACGCCCTTGTCAATGTCCATGGCCACGTCGTTCTCGCCGTAGTATGCGCCCTTCGCGAGGGGCACCATGGAGGACTTCCCGTCCGTTTGCGCCTTGACATACGTGTCGGCCAGCTTTGTGAGCGTCTCACGGCTGCATCCCGCCCTGGCATCCGCCGCACTGGCACTTGCCGCGAAGGCCACGCCAGCGAGGGCGATCGAGCAGAACGTGATGGTGAATCCCGACTTTTCTCTTCTCATATAAGCATGCATCCTGGGTTCTCCGTTCTAGTGTATGCCGATTTTCCGTCCGCGCCGGCCGAGGCGGATAGTCCTTCAAGGCGCGGGCCGTCTCGCATATTTGCGCCAGTCAGGTTGACGAGAAACGCCCAAACCGTCGATCCGATCCCGCGTTCCGGATTCGCGTCGCGGTGCCGGCTTCAGGGTACGAATCCCCGAGCGGCATTTCCGCGCAACGCCGACGATACGTCCCGGTGGATAGGTTCCGGATGGCCGACCCTCCGGACCACTGCCGTTCCGGCCCGCAAGAATCGCCGCATCAGTCGGTCGAACGAGGATGTGGATTCGTCGAAACCTCATCGATCGGGACAAGCCGCTGAACGGGGTCTTGCGGCGTCGAGTACGGCGGAATCACTCCGGCGCGGCCACAGGCCCGCGCGATTCTGTCGCATGATTGAGCATCTTCGGCGATGTTCGCGATAAGACGTTCGCGGCCAGGGAGTGGAACAGATCATCGAACTACCAGCCGAACGACCAGGGTCGCCAGAACCAGGCCCACCGCCGCGAACGGCAGATACCACCGGGGCGGCCATTTCACCTCGCTGTAAATCTCCTTGCCATCCACCGATACGGTGAATCGGAGTCCCCGCGGGCTTTTTGAAAAACGAGTGTTGGCGTCCACCGTCATAGACCGGTTCCCGTCGGGAATGGTCCCATGAAAGCTGCGCGGGAACCAGGTGGCGCCTGGCGCCGTGGCGATTTCCTTTCCATCGGCAATCAGCCGCTCCAGACCTGCGCGATTCTCCAGCTCGATGACATGTCCCTGATACTCGGTCTTCCACGTGGTTTTAAACACTCAGAGCCTCCCGCGTGCGGCGAAACGTCAAATCATACCAGTTTGGGGGCGGTTGCGCTGACCGCGCCGCGCCCCCTGCGGCGCTTCACGTTTCGCAAACGAGCTGCCGCGTGCGCCGGAGAGTGCGCCACGGCGCTCCCCTGGGCACATTGCTCCGCGTGCTGCCAGAACGTGCCGCGCGAAGCCAATCCAATAGTTCATCGTCGGGATGAGAGATCGTCGGTCGGGAGTGGGAACTGCTGGAAATCATGCGCAATTTCGCCCACGACGCCGAAGAGATGGTCCACAATACTCCTGGCGCAGCAGATTTGCAAAGACTCTGCGAAGGGGAAGACGAAGACCGGTCAGGCGGCGACGAAGGATAACGCCGGCAGTCATGCGCGATGACCGTCGACTTCAACGGTCTGTGTTGCCGAAGACATCGAAGGCATCCGCGGCATTCGGTTCACCAGACCAGACCACCAAAGCAGTATTCCGAATCCATCCGTGCTGACCTGGAATGATCCCGGCGCGATGGCATCACGCAAGCCCTCGATGAAAGCCTGCGTGGTGGCTGTATCGCGGCGTCCGAGTGCGAAGTTCAGAACGAGTTTTGAATCGCGCTCGATTGCCACGAACGTGTAGGCGTCGCCGATGCTTTTGTCGTGTGCTTCGGATGGCCGTTTGTGCGCTTCTTTCTTCTGAACGAAGCCCCAGATTTCATCAGCCTGCACTTCGGCGACTTTGACGTTGCGGACCTTTTGCGCCATGATCTTTTCGCAGTTCTCGCCCGCCAACCGTTTGCCGCACTGCTGGCATTTGTAGCGCTGTAGATTGTTTCGGCCCTTTCCGGCCTTCACTGCTTCAATTCGACAACTGTGGCATGTAGTTTGCGCGCCTTGCGTTTCTTCGGATGCGGGCGCACAATGACAGTGAGTCTGAACAACTCTGCCTTGGGCGCGAGTCCGAGGTTAAGGCCCTGCCCGCAGTTAGCGCTGCGAGAGGGGCTTGTTAATGTCTGGCGGCGGATAAGGGATTCGAACCCCAGAACGGTGGGTAGGCCACCGTTTACCGATTTACAGTCGGCTGCATTCGACCACTCTGCCAATCCGCCACGGAAAAGAAACAAGGGCCAGCGGTTCAATCTCGGACTGTTGGCCTTTGTTTTCATAGTAGTAAGTATTATTATGCAATATTACATATAGCGAGTCAAGCTCGAAATGCAATATTGCATTGGCCCAAACTTTGGTTTACCATGGACTCATGGCGGTTCTTGGATTACTGCTCAGACGGTCGCAATCACATTCATGATTGGTACGTTGTCCAAGATGTCCGCGTCAGGGCAGCGTTCGACGCCGCATTACTGGCTCTGGCAGCCAGAGAAGACTGGGAAGACCCGAAGTTCGAGCAGTTCAAGGTTCTCACTGGGCCACATTCAGGACTCTCCGAGTTACGGCTCAATCTGGAGTTATTCAATCCGAAACTACGCAAGTTTCAGAAGCGGCGGTTCAGGCCAGCCGGTATCTGGAACAAGGAGGATCGCGTGTTTATTTTTCTTGTTGGTTGCGAGAAAAGCGGACGGATGTATATACCAGCGAATGCCTTCGATATGGCGCTGAAACGGAAGGCTGACCTGGAAGCAGGAATAGGAGCGCTTTGTGACCACGTTTAACGAACTCTGGGGGAAACTGGCGGAGAGTAAAGAATACCGAGAGGAATTTGTCACCGCACAAGTAAAGAGAGGCATCCCCTTTCAGATAGCAACTCTCCTAAAAGACCTCGAAATTTCGCAGGCGCAATTAGCTGAACGGTCCGGACTAACGCAAGGAGTAATCTCTAGGGCGGCAAACCCGAACTACGGGAACCTGACACTAAATACGCTGATTAGGATTGCGGCTGGTTTCGATGTTGCGTTCGTCGGCAAGTTCGTCCCGTTCAGCGAACTGGGGCGGTGGTTTATCGACCTTTCAGAAGAATCGGTTAAAGTGAAACCATTTCTACAGGAAGATAGGGAACGCCGCAGCTTATCAGAATCAAAGGCGTCTTTCGAGGCGGAACTTGCTGCGCACGCCGCCGTGCCAGCACCGTTGGATGCGGATTACTATGCTAATTCGATCTCGGAAAAACCAGTGAAGTGGAACAGCTTGGCTGAGGCGTTGAACTATTATCAAGGCCTGCACATCCATCATTGGTTCCGGGATATGCCCCTCGGCGGTATGAGCAATTCTATTGAGAGTAGCTTCAATGGAGGATATCCGAGCAATTTGGTCAACGGGGATGTCTTTCGAAAGCATCAAGAGAAATCAAAGGTAAGGCGGTATATGGGAAAGGCCGATTCAAATATTCCGAAGGAGGCGCTACGTGCCTGAAGGGAAAATTCTCATGCCCGACGAATCGCCGAATCCGGAGCAGGAAAATAGATTTGCGGACCTTGCGCGTCAACCTGCGGAGTTGGATTTTTCGCAAGCCGAATACAAGCGTTTCTACGCGAACCACGTGGCAACCGCAGCATCGCTGTTTGAAATAAAAGCGATATTCAGCTCAGTTCAGGGCCTCGATCCCGCCAGCGAGAAATTGGTGGTTGACGAAAGCATGCACGTCAGAATGGCCCCGGAGCTCGCGCTTGCCCTATTACAGCAACTTCAAAAAGCAGTATCCGACTATGTGAGAATGTTCGGAGCACTGAGGCCGACAAAGCCGTTTCCGCCAACGACGATGCTATCTTCAACCGTTACCGAGCAATCCGCACCAGAAGCAGAAAGACCAAAACGCCAGATCAGATTCGAAGAGAACGAAAAGTCAAATCCGTAGACGACGGTTAATCAGCGCTTCCGGCGTCCTAGCCCCAAAATGGACGTATCCCCGCTATCGATACATCACGCTCTCGTTGCGACGGATATCGAGGGCGATGATGTTCGTGTGGTGACCATGTACCTCCCCGACCCCGGGCAGTGGGACGAGGACGGGCGCCTCAGGAGGGCCGTAAAGTGAAGTGCCGAGTCTGCGGGGGCGTGATGGAAGAAAGGGTGACGGACCTGCCCTTCAAGATCGGCGACACGTCGATTGTGATCGTAAGGTCGCTGCCCGTCCTGCAATGCCGTCAGTGTGGGGAGTCCGAGTTGGAAAACGTCGCGATGTCGCGGGTCGACCACCTCCTCGCCGCAGTGGACCGCTTCGCGGAGTTGGAAGTGGTTCGCTACGCCGCCTGATCTGTGCAGGATTAGTCACGCTAACCCGGCTTCCAGCCGGTGATTCTCCCTCATTCCCTTTCCAGGAACCCGCAATTAATGCTGCAGGGTTGAGCCAGGGCGCACAAACGACGGCGAACGACCTGTCAGCAGACGATCTCCACAGAAGCGTGGCGATGCCCGCGCCGTACGCGATATGTCTCGAAGTCCTTGCGATCGATGGTGAAGACTCTCCGCGTCCCCAGCGCTTCGGCGGCGGCGACGAGCGAAGCATCCGCCAGATCCATGGGATGATCAGCGTACAGATCCATCAGCTCGAAGGCTCGACCCAACCACGCTCGATCAAGGAACCATACCGACAACCCACCGGCTTCCACGAACTCCCTCAGCCGATCCGAGCCGATGCTGGCCGGTCCGAGCATGTGAAACGCCTCGGTGAGCACCGTGGTCGTGGTGAGTATTGGCTCACGAAGTTCCTTCAACGTCCTCCGGCACCGCTTGTGCTGTTCGTCCCTTGGATCGAAGAGCGCGACTAACGGCCCGGTATCGACCAGAATCATTTCCGCAGCTTCTTGCGAAGCGCCATATCGACCCCGCGCCGTGTCTCGGTAGAGGGTACGCGCGCGTATCCGCCCGGGCCGAGATCCAACTGCTCGTAGAGGTCATAAGGGTGCTGGCCCGATGTGTTTCTGACCTGCTGGCTCAGGGATCGGAGGCCCTGCTTCAGTGCTTCGGAAATCGGCAACCCAGTGGCTTCACGGATTTCCCGCAACGTGGCCTCGGCTTCGTTGTCGAGTCTCACAGTTCGTATTGCCATGACCTCTCCGTATTACCGACTGTATTACATAGCGGCGGGCTAGTCAATCCCGGAACGGGACTTCCGGGGCGCGTCGGCGGATATCGCCTCGGCGCAATGGGCGTTTCTCATCAGCCTGACAGGCTTGCGAAGGTCGCAGTTGAGCAGCGGCCTTCCCGTTCCCATTCCGGGTTCGATGAGTGCCCTGGCGATGATGCGACACTCCAGTGTCATGCCGTAAGTCCGATGTCGGTTTACATTGGTCATTCTGTCCGCAAGGCCAGCATGGGATCTGTCGATGCCGCGCGGCGGGCAGGAACAAAACAGGCAATCATTGTAATCACGCAGAGCAGAATGGCAACGATAATGAATGTCAGCCAATCCGCAGTCCCCACTCCATAGAGCATTCCACGTAGATAGCGGGTAAGCGCAAATGAGATCATCAGCCCGAGAACCAGTCCAAAACCCGCAAAGCGCAAGCCTCGTCCCAGGACCTGGCGGAAAACGTCTTGCCGGCCTGCACCGATTGCCATGCGAATGCCGATTTCATGAGTGCGTTGCTTCGTGGCATAGGCAACCACACCATAAACTCCGATGGCAGCGAGGATCAGAGCCAACAGCCCGAATGAACCTGCGCACGCTGCTTCGATGCGCTCGAAGGCATTCCCGATCCGCACGTTCGCGGCGAGCGTGGTCTCGCTGAAGAGCGGCAAATCGGAATTGAGTCCGCGGATGGTTCGTTCCACCGAGGAACGATATGACAGAGGATCACCGGCGACACGCACATAGAGAACCTGGGAGGTCCGATAGCTCTGCAATATCGGAAGCAGGACCAGCGGCGCAGGATCGTAGATCAGGCGCCGGTACTTGCCGTTGGCGGCCACACCAACCACCGTCGTCCGGAGTCCGGCAATATTCAGCCGCTTGCCGATCGCCTCTTGTCCCGGCCAATAGCGGTCGGCCAGGGCCTTGTTGACAATCGAGACCGGCCGCGCGCCGTCATCGTCACTGTCGGTAAAGTCCCGCCCCTCGAGCAATGCTGTACGTACCGTTTGCAGGTACTCCGGCCCCACCACACCCCTGTCGACCTCCATGGACTCGTTCTTCCTGGGCACATAACCTTCCGGCTGGAAAATATTCGAAGCGATTGTGAAACTCAGCGGCGAGAAATCTCCCAGAGTGACCGACTGTACGCCCGGCAGCGATTTCACACGCGTGAGAATTTGTCTGTCCAGTGCAATGCCCTGGGCCCGCGAATAGCCCGTGGGCATAAGGTCAAAGTACGCCAGAAACACATGGTCGGGGTCGAACCCCGGATTGGAGTTCTGTTCGCGCTGCAGGCTGCGGACGAACAATCCGGCACAGACCAGCAGCAACAGCGACAGCGCAATCTGTCCGGCGACCAGTCCTCCGGCCAGGCGCGACTTGTGGATCCCTCCCGAGGTGCTGAGTGCTTCGTCCTTCAGGGCCGAAATCGGAGAAAGGCTGGATGCGCGAAGCGCCGGCAAAACGCCGGACACTGCAGCCGTGAGAAACGAAATCAGGAGCGTCGCGAGCAGCACCGTTCGGTCCACGCTGCCATTCATGGTGAGGGGAAGATTCGTGATTGGCAGAAACGCAGGCATTCTGTGGGCCGTCCACGTAGTCAACAACAGCGCGAGCCCGCCTCCGGCCATCGCGATCATCCCGTTTTCCACCATCAATTGAAGCACCAGCCTCCAGCGGCTGGCCCCCATCGACAGGCGGATCGCCAGTTCGCGCCGGCGCGCCACCGAGCGCACCAGCAGAAGATTCGCC
>Ga0335085_10005758_pt1 | contig 19781 bp, 9 predicted proteins | sample Lox_Sample_45_FD_206712 | JGI IMG/M metagenome (GOLD analysis project Ga0335085, IMG submission 206712) | Soil microbial communities from Loxahatchee National Wildlife Refuge, Florida, United States - Lox_Sample_4.5 | ecosystem: Environmental > Terrestrial > Soil > Wetlands | place: USA: Florida...
CTACTGGGACGCCCGGCGTCCTTCGATGGCGCCCCGGTGAGCGGGGCGGCCGGCGGATCCCTGAACATCGGACTCGGCAATCCCCCTTACACCGGCTCCGGTCCCAACAGCCAGAGCGGTAATTATCCCTCGGCGCTGCGCGTGCTGACGCTCGATGCCGAGCAGGTCGGCTCGCCCTCCGCACCGTTGCCAAGTGGGATCGCCAACATCTACGTCGGCACGCTCACCGCCGGCGGCTTCGAAAACCTGGCCGTCAGCAGCGCCGATACCATCAACTTCGCCGGCGCGGTTTCGCTGCATACGCCGGCCAGCCTGACGCTCGACGCGCCGCTTTTCACCGCCAGTACCGGTACCCGCGCCAACCTGAGCTCCGCGTACGTTGCGATCGGCAACTACTTCAATAATCCGGATTATTTCGACACGACGAACCCGAGCCCCAACGCTGCGGCGGTGCTGAAGCCCAGTTCGGGGTCGGCGTCCCTCAGCGTCACCGCGGACCTGATCGACATTCGCGGCATCAGCGGCTTCAGCGGCTTTGCCACCGAGAGTTTCGGCAGCAGCGGGGCTCTGCGATTCGTCGGTTCCCAGAATTCGATCAACTTCCCGCCCGCGGTTAACGTGCCCAAGAATCCGAGCTTCGAGGGCGCATTCAACACCTCCGCGGACGTGACCTTCCGCGCGGCGCAGCTGTACCCCACCACCGCGACCGGCTTCGCCGTCAACGACCTGCCGACGGGAGCGACGCCCACGGCGACGACGGTGTCGATCCTGGCGCTCGATTCGAGCACCCTGCCGCAGACGCCGTTGTCCGCCGGTGGCAGCCTGAGCGTGTTTGCCACTGACATCATTCAGGGTGGCGTGCTGCGCGCGCCCATCGGCCAGCTGTCGCTAAACGGCGTGCCGATTCTGGACGCACAGAACAACGTCGTGGTGCCGGGCAGCGTCACACTTTCCAAGGGAAGCGTCACCTCCGTATCCGCCGATGGGATGCTCATTCCCTACGGCTCCACATCCAACGGCACTCAGTGGACCTACTCGTCAGGCGCCAACGTCACCAACGTGCTGACTCAACCGCCCGCCAAGCAGGTCAGCCTGAATGGCACGGACGTGAACGTGCAAAGTGGAGCGAACGTCGACTTGTCCGGCGGCGGCGATCTCTACGCCTATGAGTTCATCGCCGGACAGGGCGGATCCGTCGACGTACTCGACCCGGCTAACCTGCCGGCGGCGAATCACCCGGCCGGCAAGACCGTCTACACCTACGCCATCCTCCCGGGGCTCGATTCGCCGTTCGCTCCCCTCGACGTGCAGTATTGGCAAAACTCGTCGGTGACGATGGGACAGACCATCACGCTGTCCGGAGTTCCCGGCCTGCCGTCGGGCACCTACGCGCTATTGCCCGCCCGCTACGCGCTGCTGCCCGGGGCGTTCGCGATCCAGGTCACTAAGTCCAACAGCAACATCCTGCCCGGGCCCGCGGTGGCGCAGCCTGATGGCTCCTTCGTCACGGCCGCACGCCTGGGTATTGCGGGCACCAACGTGCTCGACAGTCAGACATCGACCGTGCTGGTCGCATCCGACGGCGTCGTGCGCACCCAGTCGCAATACACGGACAGCCAGGCCAGCAGCTTCTACACCAATGCGGCCACGAGCACTCACACCGTAGCGCCCCCGATTCCCGCGGATGCCGGTCTGCTGGCGTTCGCCGCCACCCACAGCCTGAGCCTGGAAGGTACGGTCGACCTCGCCCCGGGCACCTTCGCGACGACGAGCCCCGGCAAGACGACCACGCACACCGGCCAGGCCGGCGATGTCGCGATCCAGGCCGAGAACCTGGTCGTCGCCTCGACGGACACGCCGCCGGCTGGCTCGGACGGCACGGTCTACCTGGATGTGCACCAGCTCAACGGCCTCTCGAGCGGCACGCTGATCCTCGGTGCGACGGCCTCCGCCACCGCCGCCGGTGAGCAGCTGACGCCCGGCTCGCAGTCCGTGGAGTTCCAGAACACCACGCCTCTGATGGCCGCACAGGTCATCGTCGCGGCCAAGGACACGATAACCGTCGACGCCAACGCGCAAATCGTGGCCAACAGCGGGAGCGGGACTCCCCCGAGCGCAGGTACGCTGCTGCTGCCTGGCGGCGGTGCGCTGCTGGCTGTATCGAGCGGGCCCGCTGCGACCCTGAGCGTTGACCCGAGCACGCTGCCGTCCCAGCCGACCGGGAGTGTTTCGGTTGGCGCCGGCGCCAATCTCCAGGGGGTTGGCAGCGTACTGCTGTATGGAACGAGCGGCACGACCCTCGAGAACGGCGCGCAGATCGAGGCGCCGGCAGTGAGTCTGTACTCGAGTCTCGTCAGCTTGGGTGAGGCGCCGCCGAATACACCCGGGCTCACCCTCACGCCGCAGCTTCTCGGCACGCTCAAGGGTCTGAAGGCGCTGACACTGGGCAGCACCTCGACGATCGATTTCTACGGCGCGGTCCAGCTGGGGACGGGCAACTCTGCCACCCCGAACCTCTCGAGCATCACTCTGGATGCGTCCGGACTGGGCGGATACGGCAGCGGGACGAAGACTCTGCAGGCGGGCGCCATAGTCCTCAACAACTCCAGCGGCGCTGCGGCGAATTTCGCGACTGCGCCAGACGGTTCCGGTGCGCTCCAGCTGATCGCCACCGCAGGCAGCGGCTCCGGGCAGCTCACCCTGGGCAACGGAAGCAAGACCGTCAGCGGCTTCACGGCGCTCGACCTGAAGGCCGACGGCTCCATCTACGCCTCGGGGAGCGGCTCATTGACCGTCGCCTCGGGCACCGCCGTGCCCCTGACTCTGACCAGCGCGGCGCTGGTCGGCGCCGACGGGGCCCAGCAGAGCATCGCGACCACCGGTGCGGTCACTCTCGCCTCCAGCACGGTGACCTCCAAAGTGCCTCTGCCCGCCGCGGGGCTGGGCGCGCAGCTCCTCATCCAGGGGAGCGACATTCAGCAGAACGGTACCTTGAGCTTCCCGGCCGGCAGCATCGCCCTGCAGGCGCTGAGCGGCAGCGTGACCCTCGGGGCCGGTTCACTCACCAGCGCCACGGGGGCCCAGAAGAGCTACACCGGCACGAGTGCCGCGGCGCCGGCCGGCACGATCAGCCTGATCGCCAACGGCGGCAATGTCACCGTGGCATCAGGGGCCACCGTCGATGTGTCTGGCGCAAGCGCAGCGAGCTCCGGCGGTGACGCCGGAGCTCTCATCGTGTCGGCGACACAGGGCACGTTCACCTATGCCGGCAGCAGTCTCAAGGGAGCCGCTGGCGCCGGCGCTCAGGGGGGCAGTTTCAGCCTCGACGTCGGATCGGGCCTCGCCGGCTCCGGATTCGGAACGCTGGACGCGGCGCTGGACGCGGGCGGCTTCAACGGCGCGATAAACCTGCGCACCCGCAACGATGCGTCGGTCGATGTGACTGGCACGATCAGGGTGGCGAGCTTTACGCTGGCGGCGGATCAAGGCTCGATCGACGTCGGCTTGGGCGCCGTCATCAATACGAGCGGCAGCAGCTCGCTCGACAACAACGGGGGTTCGATCCAGCTCTGGGCCGGTCACGATCTGGTCCTCGAGGGCGGAGCGCAGCTCCTGGCGAACGCCGGCTCCCCCGGGCCGGCCGGCGCCAACGGGTCCGCCCTGGCGGCGCACGGCGGGGATGTGACCCTCGGTACCGCTACCGGGCAGATCCAGATCCTCGGCGGCAGTGCCGCGCACCCGACGCTGGTGAGCATGCGCGGCAGTGGTGATGCCGTCTCCGACGGCGTCCTGACGCTGCGCGCGCCGCGCACCGCGGACGATACGAATGTCCAGGTCACTGTCCAGAACGCATCTACGGTGAGCGTGGTCTCCGGCAAGCCGGTGGTGGTCGAGGGGTTCCGCACTTATGCGGCCAGTCAGCTGGACACCTTTGACTCTGGCTGTGGCAGCGGCGGAACCTGCGACGTCGCCGATCTCAGCGGCCTGTTGTTCACCGATGCGGCGAGCTTCATGACGAACGCCCCGGCCATCGCCGCCGCACTGGGTCTGCCAAACGTGCAAGTGCGTCCCGGCATCGAGATCGACAGCCCCGCCGGCGGCGACGGCAACGGCGATCTCACCCTCAACACCACGTGGGACCTGGCGAGCTGGAATGCCGGTCTCGCCGTTCCCACACCCTTCAACGTCGCGCTGCGCGCCGCGGGCAACCTGATCTTCAACGCGTCGCTGAGCGATGGCTTTACGAACACCGGCCTGCCGGTCAACCAGTGGACAGTGGGCGAACCGGGCGGAGCGATCGACTCCGGCTCGTACGCGCTGACGGCAGCCGCCGATCTCACGGCTGCGAATCCACTTGCCGTAACCCGCCAGGCTCTGCCCGGGTCCAGTCTCGACGCGCCGCCCGGTTCCGGCAACGTGATACTCACGCCCGGCAATCTCATCCGCACCGGCGATGGCGACATCCGCGTGGCCGCCGGGGGCGACGTTCTGCTCGGCTACGCCTTCAACGGCTACGACGCGCAGGGGAATCTCCAGGTCACCGAGGGTGATCCTCAGAGCGCTGCGCTGTACACCGCGGGTGTGCCGGCGCCCGATCTGGACCCGGGGCTGTTCGCACCCCCGGATGGCGTGGTCTACCCGGTGAACGGTGGCAGCGTCAGCGTCACAGCCGCGGGAGACATTCGCAGTGCGCTGAGCGCGCAGTTCGTCACCGACTGGTTGTGGCGTCGTGGCTCACCCGTTGATTCGAGCGATCCAAGCTCCAGCACGACGTGGTGGGTGGCGTTCGATCAGTTCCAGCAGGGCTTCGGTGCGCTCGGGGGCGGCGACCTGCTGCTGAACGCGGGACGGGATATCGTCAACGCCTCGGCGGTGATCCCCACCACCGGCCGGCTTGCCGTTGCCTCTGACACGACTGCCGCGCAATTGGTCCTCACCGGCGGGGGCAATCTGCGCGTCCAGGCAGGCGGTGACATCATCAGCGGTGTCTACGAGGACGACTGGGGCAACGCCTCGATCAGCGCCGGCGGCGCCCTGCGCTCGAGCGCCGCTTCCACCTTCGGGCAGGCCTTCCCGGGCGTCATATCCCCGGCGCTGCCCAAGCCCGGCGCGCAGCTCTACCCCAGCCTCGTGGTGGGCAACGGCACGTTTGATGTCAGCGCCCAGGCAGGCATCGCGCTGGCGGCCGTGACCAACAGCACGACCCTGCCGCTCACGCTCGCGAATGTGGACGCTTACCTCACCCAGGACGTCGCGTTCTTCGCCTATGCCCCCGTCGACAACCCCAGCACCCTCAACCTGCTGAGCGCCGGGGGCAACATCGTGCTGAACTACGGTCCTCTCGGCAGCGTGCCGATTGCGGCGCTCTCGAACGCCGGGATCATCTACGAGGACGCGACCAGCGCCAGCCATTACCTGGCCATCTATCCCCCGACGCTTAACGTGGCTTCGCTGTCGGGGGATATCGATCTGGGCGCTCCGCCGACTTCACCGCCCGGACCGGTAAATCCCGTAAGCGTCTCGGTATTCCCGGCACACACCGGCAACCTGAGTCTGCTGGCCGCCGGTTCGATCAACAATGACGGGCAGCGGGCGACGATCAGCCTCTCGGAAGGCGACCCCGCGCAGGTGGCAAATCCGTTCACGCCCCAGGGGGTGATCGTGTTCACCGGCATCGACGCCCTGCCGCTGCCGGTCGCACCTCTGCACGAGGGTGACACCGTGCCGGTATCGCTCGTGGCGGCGAGCGGCGACATCGATCCTGCGACGCTGTCCTTTCCCAAGCCGGCGAGCGTAATCGCGGGCGGTAACCTCACCGATGTCGATTTCACGGGCAAGAATCTGCTGCCCTCGGACGTCACGCAGATCCTTGCCGGTGGTGACATCACCTATTCGACGCCCACCGCGCCCGTGACCAACGCGCTGGTGCCTAACAACAACGGCATTCGCCTCGCCGGGCCCGGGTACCTCGAGGTGCTCGCTGGCGGCACGCTCAACCTCGGTGACGGTGCCGGCCTGCTCACCAGCGGCAGCCTCTCGGATGTCAGGCTGCCGTCCGCGGGGGCCTCCATCGTGGTGGGCGCGGGGTTTGGGACCACGGGTGACTCCCTGCGCCAGCCGGCCTATCAGCCCTTCATCTCGGCGTATCTGGCGCCCAGCCCGAGCGGCGCGCCGAGCGCGTACGCGCAGGCTCTGCAGACCTACATGGCGGCACTGGACCCGGCGAACGCCGGCATCTCCTACCCGGCCGCTCTCGCCGGCTTCCAGGCGCTGACCTCGGCGCAGCAGCTGCCGCTGTTGGCGCAGGTACTGAGCGACGAGCTCAGCGCGACCGGGCTCGCGCACACGACCCAGGGCACAAACTACGATCGCGGTTACAAGGCCATCAACACTCTGTTCCCCGCCAAGGATGCGCAGGGGAATGTCCTGGGCTACAGCGGCGACCTCGACATGTTCTTCAGCCAGGTGAAGACCGAGGAGGGCGGCGACATCAATCTCCTGGTGCCTGGTGGCTCGGTGGTGGTGGGTGTCCCCAATCCGCCGGCCTCGCTGTACACAGTCAAGGCGTCCTCAGCCAACGGCGGTCTCGTTACGATTCCCGCGGCCGTAAACCTCGGTGTGCTGGTGCTGGGCCCGGGCGCGATCCAGGGCTATGCCGATCAGAACTTCGAGGTGAACCAGTCCAGAATGCTCACTCTCGAAGGCGGCAACATCATTCTGTGGGCTTCGAATGGCAACATCGATGCCGGCAAGGGTGCCAAGAGCGCCTCCGGTGCGCCGCCGCCCATCATCAGCACGGACGCGAACGGGAATCTCTTCGTCAATCCGAGCGGCTCGGTCTCGGGCAGCGGTATCGGTCAGCTGCTGACCAGCCCGGATATCCGGCCCGGGCTCGTCAACCTCATCGCCCCCAAGGGCGCTGTCAACGCCGGGGATGCCGGCATCCGCGTAGCGGGCAACCTGAACATCGCCGCCGTGCAGGTCATCGGGGCCAGCAACATTACCGTATCGGGCACCGCGACCGGAGTGCCGGTGTCCGACGCCGGCGCGCTGGCCGGCGCACTGTCTGGCGCCAACTCGCTGGGAGGGGCAAGCAGCTCGGCGGTCGATCAGCTCAACCAGACACTCGGCACCGCGAGCAACTATCAGCAGCTTTCCGACAGCCTCGTGCCCACGTTCATCGTCGTAAAGATGTTCTGCCTGGGTGCGGACTGCGAGCAGCACTAGCTAGGCGCGTGATGGTGTGCGGCCCCGGGGTTCTTCAGCGGCGGTGATCCGGCCGCGTGCACCACGTGGCCCACACACCACGGTAGGCAGCCTCGAGATGGCGCGTAAAGTTGCCCGCATCCAGAAGCGCGGAGCTCTCCAGCTCCCCCCGCAGGTGCTGGCGTAACCGGGCCAGCACCTGAGGATCACGGACCAGCGCCGCGGCGCGCTCGACGTAGCTGTGCGCCGAGTCCGCAATCCACTCCGGATGATTTGCGTTCGTGGCGATGCTGAGGCCCATCCGGCCGCAGAGCACCTCTCCGGCGAGCGTCACGAAGGGTACGCCCATCCACAGGGCCTCGAACGTGGTCGTCACGCCGTTGTACGGAAACGTATCCAGGGCGACATCGACCGAACCGTAGCGGGCGAGGTGCTCAGCCAGGTCATCGATCCGCCCCTCCAGCTGCAGGCGATCCGGGTCCACGTCCAGCTTCCGGAAGCGCGCCAACAGCGCAGCACATGCCGCAGGCTCACCCAGCGCACGGGACTTGAGCAGCAGGCGTGCGCCGGGTACGGCAGCCAGCAGGCGTGCCCAGGTCGCGATCACGGCATCACTGATCTTCGAGGTATCGTTGAAACAGCCGAAGGTCGGGTAGCCCCGGCTCAGCATCGGCGGCGGCACGACCGCGGGCCCCGCCGCTGCGAGCAGCCCGCGGCTGCCGAACGCGGGCTGATAGACCACCATGGGTGACTTGAGAGGCAGCACACGCTCGCCCTCGTGTGCGCGCGGCTGCACGCGCGGAGCGGCGAACTCGTCGGTGAGCAGATAATCCATCGCGTCAAGTCCGGTGACGTGCGGATAGCCGAGATAGGAGATCTGGATCGGCGCCGGCTTGCGCGCCAGTGTGAGAATGCGGTTGCCGATCGTGTGGCCGGCCAGGTCCACAAGGATGTCGATGCCGTCGGCGCGTAGGCGTGCCGCCAGCTCGTCATCGGACAGATCCGCGCAGGCCAGCCAGTGATCCGCCAGCTGCGCGATCTTGTTCGTGATCCCATCCGACAAGGGGCAGGTGTAGTAGCAGAACACCTCCACTCGCGTACGGTCGTGAGCCGCGATAACCGGAGCCATGAAGTACGCGACCGAATGGGTGCGAAAGTCAGGGGACAGGTAGGCGACACGCAGCCGCCGCTCCCGCTCGCGTGTGTTGTCATGCTCGCGGCGTGACGGGTTGGCGTGCGCCGCCAGCCTGCACGCCAGCGCCAGGTGGCGGTCCAGCACCTGGAGCGGGGTATGTGCATCCGAGCGCAGCATCTCAAAGAGCTCACGCTGATATGCGTTCAGACACACCAGGTAGTTGACCGAGGTGCCATGAGCCTCCGCGGTGCCCGTCGCTAGCCGCGCGGCCGCCCAGTAACTGTCCAGTGCCTCGGCCCGCAGGCCCCTGGACTCGAGCGCGAGGCCCAGATTGCTGTGCGCCTGGAAGAACCCCGGCTGCGCCGCGATCGCGCCGCGAAACTGGCGGATCGCTTCATCCAGCTGGCCGCGCCCGAGGTGATCGTTGCCGCGTGCGTAGCATTCCGCGGCGCGCGCCGTCTGTTCCGTCGGGCCCCTGCCGCCGCAACAGTGCTTGTACTTCCGGCCGCTCCCGCACGGACATTTGGCGTTTGGTCCCGCGGCAGCCCTGGCCGCGCTTGCCGGGATCGCTGTCTTCACCGGGATGGCACCAGGGAGAAGCCGAGGGGCGGCGCGCCCGCTTCGGCGCGCTGCCGCATCATCACATATGCGCGCTCGAGGTCCTCGCGGAAGCGGTCGGTGTCGAACAGTGCGCAGCTGTCGCGGTTGCGCTGCAAGGTGGTTCTCACGCGGGTGAGTTCGTGCGGGGAAGAGACGAGTTGCATCCCCTGCGACTCGTAGTGCGACAGATCCTCCGTGATCAGCTGGGGCAGTCCCACGGCACGAAGCAAACTCGCACCGACGCGCGAGGCGAAACCGGCGCCGCGGCAGGTCAGCACCGGGACGCCCGCCCACAGGGCATGCGCGGCGGTCGCGTGTGCGTTATACGGCAGCGTATCGAGGAACAGGTCTGCCAGCTGCAGGCGTGCCAGGTGGTCCTCGAGCAGCGGCGCGAACTCGGCGAACACCAGCCGTTCGGGTGCGACGCCGCGGGTCTGCGCTTCATGCCGCAGGTTAGCCATCGTGGCAGGCGTGGCATCCCGCAGCCAAAGCACACTGCCGGGGACCCGATGCAGCAGTCTCATCCAGATGCCGAAGAGCGCCGGGGTGATTTTGTAGGGGTTGTTGAAAGCGCACAGCACGAGCCCCTCTGCGGGGAGGCCGGAGGCGGCACGGGCGGGCGCGGGGCCACGAATCGCCTGGCGATTGTCGAAGGGCAGATAACAGTGCGGCAGGCGCACCACCTGCTCGGTGTAGCCGTCCTCCGCTCCCGGCGGAATCACCACATCGTCCGCGATGATGTAGTCGATGTAGCCCGCGCCCATGGTCGCCGGGAAACCGAGGAAGTTCACCTGCACGGGCGCTGCGCGCTGCGCGAGGATGCCGGTACGGGCGCCGGTCGTATGCCCTTGCAGGTCGACGAGGATGTCGATCTGCAGCTCCCGGATCAGTGCCGCGACTTGCGCATCCGATTGCGTCTGCACCTCCACGAACCGATCGGTCGCAGCCTGCACGCGTCTGCCGAACGGGCTGTCCTGCGGCGGCCGCAAAGACATCGCGGTGATCTCGAACCGCTGCCGGTCATGGCGTTCGAGTACTCCGGTGAGCAGATGCGATACCGGGTGGTCGCGGAAGTCGGCGGACAGGTATGCCACGCGGACCTGCCGCCGTCCGGAACGTGTGGCGGGCAAGGCGGCGCCGGCCACAGGCGGAAAGTGCCGCGTTACATAGGTGCGGGCGCATTGCAGCTGCAGGGCAGGGGAATCGCTGAAAGCGCACAGGGCGAACGGGACGATCACGGGCTTAGCCTGTGCGACCGCGCACGTTAGCGCGTGCGTCCGCTCCCAGTCGCTCCAGTCGCACTCCATGAGCTGTAGATGCGCCCGGGCACCGCGTACCCATGGATGCTCCGGCTCTATCTCGAGCACCCGCGCGTAAGACTCGATCGCCTCGGCACACGACCCGCGCACGGAGAGTGCGACGGCACGATGAAAGTGCGCCACCGCACGGGACGGATTGAGAGCGATCGCACGATCGTAGCTCGCGAGCGCCTCGTCCAGCAGCTGCAGCTCGAAGAGCGCCACGCCGCGGCCCGTATAAGCCTCGGCGCTGTTTGGGTACAGTGACAGATAGCGTTCCAGGTTTGCCAAGGCAGCCTCGAAGCGGCGCAGGCGAAGCAGCGCGCGCGCCTGCGCCCGCAGCCCCGGCTCGAAGGCAGGTTGCAGCCGCAGCAGCCGCTCGTAGCTGTCGATGGCCTGCGCGGGTCGCCCAAGCTCCATCAGCGCATTGCCGTGACCGAACAGCGCTTCAGCATCGTCCGGGCAAAGCGCCAGCGCGCGCGCATGGCGGTCGAGCGCCGCGCAAAGGTCAGCGCTCAGCTCGAGCTGCTGCGCTCCAGGATCAGCGGGTTCTCGAGCGAGGGCCTGCCCGTAGAGAACCTTGTCCTCCTCGAACCGGCTGGCCTGCGGAAACGGAGGCTCTGGCTCGTAAGTGCCCTCGTTCACGGGAGTACGGCGAAGCTCCTCGGCGCTGTGCCCGCCTGCGCGCCCTCCCACATGGTCACGTAGGCGGATTCGAGCGCGCGGCAGTAACCGCGAGTGTCGAACAGCGGTAAGCGGCTGCGATTGGCTGCGAGCCGCGCTCTTATCCCGGCGAGCCGCTGCGGTGAGGTTGCCAGCTGCAGCGCCTGGTTTTCGTAGTGGCGGAGGTCGTCGGTCACGAGGTCCTCCAGGCCGCTTGCCCTGAGTAAGCTCGCACCGACGCGGGATGCAAACGAGTTGCCGCGGCAGGTAAGCACCGGCACGCCCGCCCACAGGGCGTGCGCTGCTGTGGCGTGGGCGTTGTAGGGCAGCGTGTCGAGGAACAGGTCGGCCAGCCGCGTGCGCGCGAGGTGATCAGCGAGCACCGGCATCTGCGGGGCAAACACCAGCCGCTGTGGGGCCACGCCACGGGCAGCGGCCTCGCGCCTGAGGTTTGCGGTGACGCCAGGGATGGCGGAACGCAACCACAGCACACTGCCCGGTACAGCGCGCAGCAGGCCCATCCACGCGTCGAAGATCGGTGGATTGATTTTGTAGTGATTGTTGAAGGCGCAGAACACGAAGCCGCGGGGCGGCAGGCCCACTTCGGCGCGCGTCGGCGCGCGCGCGCTGATGCCCTGCTGGTCATCGAGGGGCAAATAACAGTGCGCCAGGCGCACGACCTGTTCCGTGTAGGCAGTCTCTGCGCCCGCAGGGATCACTTCGTGGTCGGCAACGATGTAGTCGATGTAGCCGGCTCCCATCGTCGCGGGGAAGCCCAGGTAGTTCACCTGCAGCGGCGCGGCGCGGTGGGCCAGAATGCCCGCGCGGTTCCACAGCGTGTAGCCCTGCAAATCCACGAGGATGTCGACCTGCAGCTCGCGTACCAGCGCCGCCACCTCGACGTCGGGCTTGAGGCTGACATCCACGAAGCTGTCAACGGCGTTCCGCATGCGCCGCCCCATGTCACTGTCTTCCGGCGCTTTCAGAGACAGCGCCGTGACCTCGAAGCGCTGGCGGTCACGCCCTTCCAGGACACCGGCCAGCAGGTAAGACACGGGATGGGTGCGAAAATCCGCCGAAATGTAGGCTACCCGGATGCGTTCATGCGCATAGCGCTCGCCCGACCAGAGCGGTTCTGATACCGCCGGGAAGCACCGCTCGGTAAAGATCCGGGCGCATCGCTGCTGCAGCGACGCGGAGTCGCTCAACGAGCACAGCGACAGCGGTGAGATCACCGGCTTGTCCCGCGCGATCTCATTCTGCAGCCGCTCGATCTGCTGTCGCCACTCGCCCCAGTCACACAGCATCATCTGCAGGTGGGCCCTGCCACCAAGTGACCACGGGCATTCGGGGTCGAGGCGCAGTGTCCGGTCATACGCGTCGATGGCCTCGGCGTACGAGCCCTGCACCGAGAGCGTCACTGCGCGGTGGAAATGCGCCGCTGCCAGGCCGGGATCGAGCTCAATCGCCCGCTCGAAGCTCCGGATCGCCTCCGGTACCTGGTGCAGGTCCGAAAGCATCAGGCCGCGCTCGTTGTATGCCTCGGCGTCGTCCGGATAGAGGAGCAGATAGCGCTCCAGGCTCGCGAGCGCCTCGGTAAGCCGCCACATGCCAAATAGTGTGCGGCTGTGGGCGCGCAGCGCCGGCTGGAAGTCCGGCTGCAAGCGTATTGCCCGCTCGTAGCTGAGCAGGGCCGCGGCAGGCTGTCCGAGATGCACCAGCGTATTGCCGTGGTTGACGAGTGTTCCGACGTGGTTGGGTCGCAGCTGCAGTGCACGCTCGTAGCTTGTCAGGGCGTCCTGAGGACGCCCGAGATCGAGCAGCGCGCTGCCGCGATTGTTGAGTGCCGAGGCGTGCCCGGGGTCGAGCTCCAGCGCGTGCTCATAGCTCTCGAGCGCCTCATCGGGCTTTTTCAGTATCCGCAGGGCGTTACCCAGCGAGGAATGCGCTTCCGCCTGCCCGGGCTTGACCCGAAGCGACTGTCGGATCAGCTCGATCCCGCCGCTGGCATCACCGCTTTGCACGGCGATCACCCCGAGCTGATGCAGTGCGTCGGGATCGTCCGGACGTACTTCCAGGATCTCCTGGTAGAGCGCGCGCGCCTGCTCAAGTCTGCCGCTGCGGTGCGCCGCCAGCGCACGCTGAAAGGAGTCTGCTGCGGCCGGCTCCGCTATACGCAGCTGCATCTGGGCCTCATTCGAAGAAGGTGACTGTATCTTTGTAGCCACTGCTGGCGACCCGGATCTCGTCGCCGCGCTCGGTGGCAATCCCGTCGAACTCAGCCACCCCATAGCCGGCGACCGAGAACTCGGTGGTGTACTTATGGCCCACCTTGGGATTGGAAACGGTCAGGGTCACAAGCAGCGTGTCTGCGCTCCGGTTTTCGACCACCGCGTGATGTCCACCGCCGTTCGGGGCCGGGCTGATCACCACGCTCACCGGCACCTCCGGGCCAGCCGGCTCGCTGGATGAGGCCTCCGGGCGGGCGGCTGCGGCAGAGGGCGGTTGCGTGCTGGTTCCTATGACGGGCGTCTGCGCCGCAACGGCACCGTACGCATCGGGGTGTATCTGGGAGCGGTGCTCCGCGACCCGTTCACCCTGCGCGGTGTCGGTAGGGCCACCCTGGTGCATGCGTAACGCGATGATCGCGAAGAATGCAGCCAAGCCGATGGCGACTGGGACGATCTGACTCGCACCTGATTTCATGATTGCGGAAGGCCCGGGATGGGAGCGGGCCCCTTCGGTGGGCGCAAAACCGGATTGTCCCGTGGGACACGTTGCAGGAATATGAAAGCGCCCGCCGGACGCCCAGCGTCACAAAAAAGACATTTAAATCCCGGAGCATACGTTGGCTAAGGTACGCGCGAAAAAGCGCCGTGCGCGCGCGGGCATTTCACCCGCGGGCCAACGTCGCCGACGGCGCATAGAGCGCGGCGTTCGGGGTACGACCTGACCCCGCAGAGCTAAAGAAACCGGGTCCGCCTGTGTTGCCAGGGACCTTCATGTGGGGAATCGATGTCCTGCGCCTTGCAAGCCGTGCCGCGGGTGCTACTCATATTGGGGATCGGCGTGCTGCACTATCCTCTGGCCTGCCGGGCGGCTGATCCGCCAGCTCAGCCCCCACCGGCTGCGGCGCCCTCTGCCGCACCGGTGTCGCGCCCGGCAGCTGCCCCGGCACCGCTGTTCCCGATCCTGGAGTACCAGGTCGAGGGCAATACCGTCCTGCCGGCAATCGACGTCGAAAGGGCGGTGACTCCTTATCTAGGCACCGGCAAGACGATCCAGGACGTCGAGGCGGCGCGCGCGCACCTTGAGAGCCTCTATCACGACCGCGGCTTCAAGACCGTGCTGGTGGACATCCCGCAGCAGCGCGTGGCGGATGGCGTGGTGCGGCTGCGGGTGATCGAAGCGCCGGTAGGCAATCTCAAGATCGTCGGCTCGCACTACCACTCTCCGGTGGCGATCCGCGAGACCCTGACCCAGTTCAATCCCGGGGCGGTACCGAATTTCGACGTGGTGCAGAAAGAGCTGGGGCAGGTGAACCGGTCCGAGGACCTGCGGGTTACACCGGTGCTGCGCGCGTCGGACACGCCCGGAAAGGTGGACGTCGACCTGCAGGTGAGTGACCAGCTGCCGCTGCACTACCTGCTCGAGGTGAACAATCGCTATAGCGCCAATACCGCACACATCCGCGAGATCGGGGAGTTGCACTACGACAATCTCTTCCAGCGCAACCAGAGCCTGAGTCTGCAATACCAGATCGCCGCCGCGGAACCGGCGAACTCGGAGATCTTTTCGGCCTCGTACGTGATCCCGATGCGCTCCGGGGCGGTATGGGCGCTGTACTACATCCACTCGGACAGTAATGTCGCGGCCGTCGGCAGCCTGGATGTCATCGGCAAGGGCAGCATCTACGGCGTCCACTGGATCGACCCCTTACCCACCAGCAGCCGCAACTTCTTTCACAGTGTTACCGCGGGGGCGGATTACAAGGACTTTGCCCAGAACGTCTCCGAGCAGGAGGCCGGACAGATCCAGTCGCCCGTGCACTACCTGCCGTTCATGGTCGAATACAGCGCGACCTGGCTGGGTGATCCGCCGGCGCCGGGGAAAAGGCCGGCGAGCTCCTACGGACGCAACAGCACCTATCTTGATCTGAATCTGAGCTTTCTCGTGGCCGCGTTCGGTGGCGACTGGCAGGAGTTTGCGCAGCGACGCGCGGGAGCCGGACCCTCCTACATTCTGCTGCACCCGACGCTGACCCGCGAGCAGGTGCTGCCGAGCAACTGGAGTCTGATAGGCCGCCTCAGCGGGCAGCTGGCGAGCGGGCCCCTGATCAACAACGAGCAGTTCGCCATCGGCGGCGCCGACAGCGTGCGCGGCTACACGGAGGCCGAGCGTCTCGGTGACGATGGAATCGACGGGACGCTCGAGCTGCGCACTCCACAGCTGCTCGCCGGTCGCTGGCCGAAGGTGGAGCAGTCCTACCTGTCGATGTTCGTTGACGCGGGACGGGTGAGAACGCTCGAGCCGCTGCCGGGGCAGACGGCCGTGTATTCGCTCGCCAGCGTCGGCCTGGGGATGCGCTTCAAGCTCGACGGTTTGTTCCTGGCGCTGGACGGCTCGCACATCCTCGAGGACGGCGCCGTCACGCCTTCGGGACGGTATCGCGGCAGTTTCCGCTTCGTCTACAGCCATTGATTGGTGCCGGATCCCTTTAAGGCGCGACCTACATGAAATACGTCAAGATTCTCGGCCTTCTGCTGCTCGTGCTGCCGACCATGGCGCACGCCTGGTGGAACAAGGACTGGAAGCAGCGCACGGCCGTCACGCTGAACACCAGCGCGGCCGGCATGCCCACCCAGCAGGCCGTCACCGGAATGACCGTGCCGGTGCGCCTGCATTCGGGCAACTTCGACTTTGTCGCTGCGAAGCCGGATGGCTCGGATCTGCGGGTGGTCGCTGGCGATGACAAGACTCCGTTGAAGTTCTGGATCGAGCGCTTTGACAGCGTCAACGAGCTGGGAGTGCTGTGGGTGCAGGTACCAGCCATCGCACCGGCCTCGGACAAGAACCTGTTCTACGTGTACGCCGGCAACGAGCAGGCGCCGGCCGCCGCGCCCGATGCCTCGATATTCGACCCGTCCACTGTGGCGGTCTTTCACTTCGCCGAAAAGGACGGCATCGCCGCGGACCAGAGTGGCACGGTCAAGGCTACCGCCGCGGTCCCGATCGAGCCCAATGGCCTGATCGGCCCGAGCGCCCACATCAGCGGTACTGCGATTGCGTGGCCGGCTACCGACAAGATCAAGTTCGCCGCGAGCGCGGCTTTCAGCATCACTTTCTGGATCAAGCCCGACGTCGCCGGCGGGACGCTCTACTCGCAGGGTCCGCTGAGTGTCGCGCTGAACGCAGGTGCACTCAGCGCGCAGCTCGGGTCGGTTAGCGTAAGCGGCGGGCAGATTGCGCCCGGCACCTGGTCGCAGGTGTCGCTGATCGTCGGCGCCGGGAAGGCCACTCTGTTCGTAAACGGCGCGCAGGCCGGTCAGAGCGATCTGGGCACCGGGGCGCCGGCAATCGAGGGTGACGTTCATGCTGGTGAGGGCTACCAGGGACTGCTCGATGAGCTGGAAATTGGCAGCACAGCCCGTAGCCCCGAGTGGGTCAAGATCGCCTACGCCGCGCAGAGCGCGGACGCCAAGCTGATCGCGGCCAAGACCGAGACCAGCGACACCTCAAGCTCCGAGTCTGGCGGCGGCGGCTACTTCGGGATTCTCTTCAAGAGTCTCACCCCGGATGCCTGGGTGGTGATCGGGATTCTGGGAGTGATGTTCTTCATCGCGGTTGCCGTGATGGTGAGCAAGGCGATGTACGTGAGCCGGACCGAAAATGCCAATCGCCGCTTCCTGTCGCATTTCCGCTCCAATGCGGACGTCCTCAAGGTGCTGCCAAGCGACTCAAGCCAGTTCCGGGACTCCTCGCTGTATCGCCTCTATACCGCGGGTGTCGTCGAACTCAACAAGCGCGATATCGGCCGTGAGGGCCGAACGCTCTCAGGCGCCTCGCTCGATGCGGTCAAGGCGGCGGTGGATGCGGACTCCGTGCGCGAGGGCTACAAGCTCAACGCGCAGATGGTGCTGCTGACGATCGCGATTTCCGGTGGGCCCTTCCTTGGCCTGCTGGGTACCGTCATCGGCGTCATGATCACGTTCGCCTCGATCGCCGCGGCCGGCGACGTGAACGTAAATGCGATTGCGCCGGGAATCGCGGCGGCGCTGCTGGCAACCGTCGCCGGGCTGAGCGTCGCGATCCCCTCGCTGTTTGGCTACAACTACCTGGCCTCGCGCATCAAGACCATCAGCTCGGACATGCAGATTTTCATCGACGAGTTCGTCACCCGGGTGGCGGAGGCCTATGGCGCGCGCTGATCTCCCGGGCAACGCGCGAATCCTGGAGTGAGCCATGGCAGCAGAAACTAAGGAAGGGAACGATCTCTATGACGACATCAACATCACCCCGATGCTGGATCTCGCCTACGTGCTGCTGGTCACTTTCATCATTCTGACCACCGCGGCCGTGCAGGGCGTGCGCGTACATTCACCGGTAACCCAGGCTGCCGACAATCTCGGCAAGCCGCAGACGCGTGCCATCACGATCACCAGCGACGGCGCGCTCTATCTGGACGCCTACCCGGTATCCATAGAACAGCTGCGGAGCAGCCTGGCTCAGTACAAGGCGGCGAATCCGAACTTGCCGGTGGTACTGAAAGGTGACTCGGCCGTCCAGTACCAGAAGATCATGGACGTGCTCGAGGTGGTCAAGAGCCTCGACATCACCGAGGTGGGTCTGGTGACCAAGCGCGCCACGCCATGAAGTGCAGGCGCCGGCGACTATCCATTTAGGAATCCCATGCAAGTTCATAACGACGCGAAGCCCTACGACACCATCAATGTCACGCCAATGCTCGATCTGGCGTACGTATTGCTCGTGGTCTTTATTTTGATGACCACCGCCTCCATTCAGGGGCTGAACATTTCGATGCCCAAGCCCTCTAACAAGCCCGCGACCGAGCAGCACGAGCTGCGGGTCATCCAGGTGACATCCACGGGCGCGATTCTCCTGAACGGCATTGGGGTGAGCGCTGCGGAGCTGGAGACCCAGCTAAAGGCGCTGCAGCAGCGGGACCCCAAGATGTCCGTCGTCATCAAGGGAGACCCGGCCGCGCAATACGACAAGGTGATCACGATCGTCGATCTTTGTAACCGGCTGCAGGTGAACATGGGCCTGGTCACCAGTCGCATCGGAACCTGAGGTATATGGCATGACTACACTGGTTGACACCGCCCCGCATGCGACGGGCGCGCAACTCTGGTCGAAGCGCGTCGCCCTCGGCCTTGGGATGCTGGCATTCGTCGGGCTGGTTGCGTGGGCAGGCCTGAGCCTGAGTCGCAGCTCGTCCGGAGTGTCGCACCAGGTCGCCAAGATTGCGCTGCTGCCGGACATACCGCCGCCGCCACCGCCGCCGCCGCCGGAGCGACCGAAGGTCGAGCCAAAGAACGAAGTCCACCAGCAGATGGACAAGCCGAAGCCGATCGCGCCACCGGAGCCGCAGCAGCTGAAGATGGAAGGGCAGGCTGGCGAGGGGCCGAGTCCGTTTGCCGCAGGCGACGTCAAGAACGACTACATCGGCGGCGATATCGGCAACGGGCGCTATGCCCCCTATGCCGGGCGGGTGGCGCAGCTGATCCAGGAAGAGCTGACCAAGCGCAAGGCGAAGATTGCCAACGCCCGCATCCTGCTGTGGCTCGGCAGCGACGGCTCCATCGACCGCTTTGAAATCAGCGGTGCCGGGCCCGACGCGGAGCGCGAGTTGCGCGGCGCGGTGGCCGATCTGGGTCACACGGTCGAACGGCCGCCGCAGGACATGCCTATGCCCCTGGGGCTGGAGATCAGCGCACGCTGAACCGCCGCGGCGGGCTCGCCTGGATTAGAAGAGCGCCCCCATCAGGGTGGCGTCAGAACGAACGACTACTGCGTTTGAAGGGAAGGTCAATGAATACTCCCGTGTCTCGCGGACTGAGATGTCTGCTGCTGACCATGGCTGCCTCGGCTACAGCGTACGGCCAGGACCAGGGGCGCGCGGTCGCAACGCCCGCGCCGGCACCCGAGCAGGCGCATGCGGCCGCGGACGAAGCCGAGCAGCTGCGCACGCTGCGAGACACTACCATCGCGCTGCTCAACCAGCTCGTGGCGCAGGGCATTCTGACGCGTGAGAAGGCCGACGAGCTGATCCGCCAGGCGCAGCAGGCCGGGCACGCTGCCTCACCTTCCTCCGCGGCGCCCGGTGTTGCGGCAGGTGCCGCCGCGGGCGCGGCCGCGGTCGCCGGTGCCGCCGCAGCCCCGCCGCCCGGCACGGTACGGGTCCCGTACGTTCCGGAGACGGTCAAGGAGGAGATCCGCCAGGAGGTGAAGCAGGATGTGGTCGCTCAGGCTCAGTCAGAGCACTGGGGCGTCCCGGGTGCCTATCCCGACTGGCTGAACCGCATCACCTGGTCGGGCGATGTACGGGTGCGCTACCAGGGCGAGCGCTTTCCGACCAACGGTGTGCCGAACGCGACTCCGGCCCAATTGTCACTACCGCAGAACGGCGCCTACACGCTTACCAACACGTCCGAGCCCGTGAACATCATGCGCATCCGGGCCCGTTTTGGCATGACCGCAACGATAGGCGATACGGTAACCGCCGGAGTGCGTCTGGCCACCGGTGGTGTGGGTCTTGGCACCAACGGGGCCAGCGAGAGCCAGACGCTCGGCAACTACGGCGCGCGGGAGACGGTTGGGCTGGACCTCGCCTACGTCAATTATCACCCGCTCAGTTG
>Ga0335085_10005760_pt1 | contig 19780 bp, 19 predicted proteins | sample Lox_Sample_45_FD_206712 | JGI IMG/M metagenome (GOLD analysis project Ga0335085, IMG submission 206712) | Soil microbial communities from Loxahatchee National Wildlife Refuge, Florida, United States - Lox_Sample_4.5 | ecosystem: Environmental > Terrestrial > Soil > Wetlands | place: USA...
AGACCGCGACCGACCTTAACAAGAAGGGTGAAAAGGTCGGCGTCATCGCGGTCCGTCTATACCGGCCTTTCTCGCCCAAGCATTTTTTGGCCGCGCTTCCCGAGAGCTGTGTTTCGATTGCCGTGCTCGATCGCACCAAGGAGCCGGGGTCGGCGGGCGAACCACTTTATCTCGACGTGGTTGCGGTGCTGGCCGAGGCGGTCTCGCGCGGCAAACGGCGCAGCCTGCCTGTCATAATCGGCGGCCGCTATGGTCTATCGTCAAAGGATTTCGATCCCGCGCAGGCAAAAGCGGTCTTCGATGAATTGAAGAAGCCGGAACCGAAGAATGGCTTCACCGTGGGAATTACCGACGATGTCAGCCATACCAGCCTAAAAGTGGACGGCTCCTGCAATATCGAACCCGATGATGTCATCCGCGCAGTATTCTATGGGTTGGGGTCGGATGGAACCGTCGGCGCCAACAAGAATAGCGTGAAGATCATCGCCGAGGATGCGGGTTTGTACGCGCAGGGCTATTTCGTCTACGATTCGCACAAGTCCGGCGCACAGACGATTTCTCATCTTCGCTTCGGCACGCGCCAAATTCGCGCACCCTATCTGGTCCGCAAGGCAAATTTCATCGCCTGCCATCAATTTCACTTGTTGTATCGCCAGGATGTACTTCGAGTTGCCTCAACCAACGCGACCTTTCTTCTCAACAGCCCCCATGGGAAAGACCAGGTGTGGGACCGGCTTCCCCGCCCGGTGCAACAGCAGATCATTGAAAAGAAGCTGAAATTCCACGTCATCGACGCCACGAATGTCGCTCGCAACGCCGGCCTGGGGACCCATACAAACACCATCCTGCAGACATGCTTCTTTGCGCTTTCCGGCGTGTTAGGCCGCGACGATGCCATCGGGCGCATCAAGGACCGCATTCGCAAGACCTATGCCCGGAAGGGAGAAAAGGTGATCGAACGGAATTTCGCGGGCGTGGATGCCGCGATCGCCGCGCTGCAGACTGTCGTCGTGCCCCCTCTTGCCACGAGCACGATTGAGCGCTCGCCCGTTGTTCCACCGAATGCGCCCTCGTTCGGGCGCTTGGTGACGGCGAAAATGATGGAGGGACTGGGAGATGAAATTCCCGTCAGCGCCATGCCGCCGGACGGCACCTTCCCTTCCGGCACCGCAGCCTGGGAGAAGCGCAACATTTCTGACGAAGTACCGGTCTGGCGTCCTGACCTTTGCACGCAGTGCGGCCAATGCAGCTTTGTCTGCCCGCACAGCGTCATTCGTGCCAAATATTTCGACAAGGGCCTTCTTAAAGATGCTCCAGCCGGGTTTGCATCCGCGCCAATAAACGTCAGAGGCTATCCCGGCGTGGAATTCTCACTGCAATTTTACGTTGAAGACTGCACTGGCTGCGGACTGTGCGTCGAGGCTTGTCCCGCCTTCAGTCCACTCGAGCCCAATGTGAAGGCGGTCAATCTGGACGAAAAGACATCCCGCCTCGAACGAGAACGCAAAAACATCGCCTTCTTCGAGCAACTCCCTGTCAATGATCGGGCTCGCGTGGATTTTGGCAATGTCAGGGGAGTCCAATTCCTTGAGCCGCTGTTCGAATTTTCCGGTGCGTGTGCGGGATGCGGCGAAACTCCCTATTTGAAGCTTCTTTCGCAATTGTTCGGTGACAGAATGATGGTGGCAAACGCCACCGGCTGTTCCTCCATCTATGGGGGAAACCTGCCGGTGACGCCTTGGTCAAAAAACCGCGACGGCCGCGGTCCGGCCTGGTCGAATTCGCTGTTCGAAGACAATGCGGAATTTGGTCTTGGCATGCGGCTGGCCGCGGACCAGCAGCTTAGGCTTGCCCAATCGCTGCTCAGGACACTGGCCCCGGAGGTTGCCGCCCATCTTGGCGAGTATGCGGTGACGAATATCCTCGATGCGCCCCAAATAGCGGAGTCCGAGATACGGGCGCAAAGGGCCAGGATAGGACAGCTGAAGGAGCTGCTTCTCAAGCTTTCCGCCACCAGCCAGGCTGCCCGCGACCTCCTCTCGGTGGTTGATAATCTCGTTCGGCGCAGCATCTGGATCGTGGGCGGAGATGGGTGGGCATACGATATCGGCTATGGCGGTCTGGATCACGTCCTGGCCAGCGGCCGCAACGTGAACGTGCTGGTGCTCGATACGGAGGTTTACTCGAATACTGGCGGCCAGGCGTCGAAGGCTACGCCCATGGGGGCGGTCGCCAAATTTGCTGCCGCCGGCAAGCGCATCGCGCGCAAGGATCTCGCCTTGCAGGCCATCGCATATGGCAATGTGTATGTTGCGCAAGTCGCCTTCGGTGCCAATCCACAGCAAACATTGCAGGCCTTCCGGGAGGCGGAGGCCTATGACGGCCCTTCGCTTATCCTTGCCTACAGCACATGCATAGCGCACGGTTTTGATTTGCGCTTCGGTCTTGATCAACAGCATCGCGCCGTGGCGAGCGGCTATTGGCCCTTGCTCAGGTTCGACCCGGCGATGCGTGCTGTGGGTGAGGCGCCATTCCGGCTTGACTCGCCGCGGCCAACAATACCCTTCAAGGAATATGCTTATCATGAACTGCGCTATAAGGCATTGGCAGTGACGCGGCCCGCCGAAGCGCAGTTGCTTCTAGTCAAGGCACAGGCCGCACTCGACGACAAATATCGCGCCTATGAGCGGTTTTCACGGATGAAGGACGGACCGGTACCCAGCGAAGCAGCCGTGGCCGGAAGTGAGATTTAAGCAGTGGGCGACAAATCGATGGACTTGACAACTCGATATCTCGGTCTGACTTTGAGAAACCCGCTCATTGCGAGTGCGAGTCCACTCAACAACGATATCGGCAACATCCGTCAGCTTGAGGACTATGGCGCCGGGGCGGTTGTAATGCCTTCAATTTTCGAGGAGCAGATCGACAGGGAACAGGCAACCATAGAATTGCTGGCCACCAGAGGCACCGACAGCTACGGTGAATCGCTGAGCTACCTGCCATCTTCGAGCCTCTATGCCCTTGATACCGCCAGTTATTCCGAAGTCATCCGCAAGGCGGTCGGCGCGGTCGAGATACCCGTGATCGCCAGTCTCAATGGAATCACTAACGGCGGATGGATCGAATACGCGAAGCAAATCGAAGAGGCCGGAGCCAGCGCGCTGGAACTCAACATTTATTTCATTCCATCGGATCTCACGATGTCGGGCCGCGACGTAGAGCAGCGTTATCTGGACGTTCTCGGCGCGGTCAAACAGGCAGTCAAAATCCCAGTGGCGGTCAAGATCGGACCCTATTTCAGCTCGCCAGGACATATGGCGCTTCAGCTTGACGCCGCGGGAGCGGATGGGTTGGTCCTGTTCAATCGCTTTTATGAACCGGACATTGACGTCAGACGACTCGAATTGACTTCCCAGCTTGAGCTTTCCAGTACGCATGAATTGAGACTTCCGCTGCTGTGGATTGCTGTCATCGCCGGCCAGACGAAGGCTTCGCTGGCGGCTAGTACCGGCGTCACAAGCGGGGAGGACGTAATCAAATATATTCTGGCAGGTGCAGATGTGGTGATGACCACATCCGCGCTATTGCGGCATGGATTGTCACATATGCGCGCACTGATTGATCAGGTCAAACACTGGTTGGAGGTCCGGGACCTGAACGGAATGTCGCGAATTCGCGGCTCAATGAGTTATAGCGGCATCGCAGATACCACGGCGTACACGCGGGCCAATTATATCAAGACGATTCAAGGTTACGGGATCATCCCGCGCAAATCGAATTCCATTCACTAGAAGAAGATGATGCAATTCGAAATACCGGCCGGCGTGATCGTCGTATCGTTCGCGCTGCGACACGAAATCTCCGCGAGTTCCAAATATCCGACCACGATCTTTTCCCAAGCTGCTCGTGTCTTGAAGTCTATTGATTGTTGTTCGTGAACCTCCGCCGCTTTCGCCAGCTTCAAATATTCTTCGCGCGAATTCATGTTGACTCCTGTCCGCCTACATTCTCACATTGAAGCCTTGGTCGACGCGCACATTGAGCCTGGTCAAAATCGGTACGCTTCCCGCTGCGTTGCGCGTCAGGGCTAAGGCGAAGCCAGCTGCGCAGGAGAATGTTCTGGAACTCTGGCGTTGGTCGATTGATTCAACGCAATTTCGGCTTCCTGGTCTGTATCATATGCGGATCGTTCGAGAATCGTTGAACCATATAACTTGACACACGATGGGGTACTCAAAAAGTACGAGAGGGGACCGAAACCGCGCAATATTCGCTGCCTCGCTTGTCATCGACCCCTCAATGGACGGGAAAAATGCCATATCAATCTTTGTCATTCGTCATCCTCCCTAACTTGCCGGTCAAGGTCTGCGCCAGAATATGTAAGCTGCCTCAGCGCTGATCCGGCTTTACCTCGTCGGTGACGACCTGAAACCTCACGAGCTTGGCGACCCCGAACGCAGTGGAAATCGCCGCATCAGTGGCGTCGCGGCCGCGCGCCATTACGATGCGGCCGATGCGAGGTTGGTTGTGGCGCGCATCCACCGCATGCCAGGCGCCGTCAAGGAAGACGTCGAACCAGGCGCTGAAATCCATTGGTGCGGGATCGGGCGGCACGCCGATATCGCCAAGATAGCCGGTGCAGTAGCGCGCGGGAATGTTGAGGCAGCGGCACAGCGTAATTGCCAAATGCGCGAAGTCGCGGCAGACGCCTTTTCGTTCCGAATGACATTCCGAAGCAGTGCGGTCGGCGCGAGCGTATTCATAGCCGAACGCGATGCGCTCATGGGTGTAGTCCAATATTGCCCGCACCCGCTCCCAGCCGGGCTCGATCATGCCAAACAAAGCCCAGGCCTTGGTCGCCAGCCGGTCGGTATCGCAATAACGGCTGCCAAGTAGATAGATCAAAGTGGCGTCCGGCAGTTCATTGACCAGTGACTGCTGCGCCCCCCACGGCAGGGTCTCCTGCACGCCGCTGTCGCGGATGCGCAACAGGCTGGAAAACTGCAATACCCCAGCGGGCGCGACCAGCCGTGTGCAGCGATTGCCGAAGTCGTCGATGTATGTGGTGTAGGGCGTATAAGGCTTTGTCTGCAGATGCTCAGGCTGCTCGAGATCCGACTCGCGTTCTGGTCGGACATGGACCTGCAGCAGCATAGGCGTGGGCGCTGCACATTCAAATGCCATTTCAAAACCGGCCCGGATTAGCAAAAGCTCATCCTCCTCCGATAGTAATTTGCGGCCCAAGACGAATACTAGAGACGCTCTATAGACGGCAGCCCCTTTGTCCACTGAACTGAGGGGGTCGAATCATGACTCACAATGCGATTTTACGCACTCGATCAGATCATCGATGGTTTTGATTGATGCCCGTTCCTGTTCGCTCAATTCGACACCAAACTCGTCCTCGATGCCCATCATAAGCTCAATTCGATCAAGGCTCGAAATTTCAAGGTCGTCGGCAAGCAGCGTATTGGAGTTCATTTGATCGTCGTTTAGCGCCAGCGTCTTACGCAGCACTTCCTTGACCCGGGCATCAACTGTCATCAAAAACACCTCTCTGTTCTACGCAGCATCTTCTTTTCGGCCAGCGCCCACAACCCGCCGGGCGCCCGCCGGAGGTGGTTTCTGTAAGTCGCGGGCAAGTTCCCACGGACGGTCATCCACTCATCGCGCGATCCTTCGTCCAGCAACAGTACCGGTGGCGTCCGGGTGGATGGGCTTAGCGTCCGGGCTGGTGTCCGTAATCAAGAAGCTGAAGACCAGATGCTTACCGACATCGGGCATGGTCTTAGTGCCGCGGTCGCCCTTCCCACTCGCGCCAGATGCCCGCGAAGAACATCAGCGGGCGGCTCTCGTCGCTAGCGAACCACGTCCAGATTGATGGCTTGTCATCACCCGCGCGGTTTGTCCGGATCGGAAAAGCTTGTGAGGGGCACCAGGCAGTCAGTCTTGCGCACATTGGTCGGGTAGGGATTACGTGGTTTGCTGCCCGGAATAAACGGGGGCAGAAAGCCCCATTGCATCATCAGCAGTTCGCGCTGGCCGCCGGGCGCGGCGCGCACCACGGGCGCCATCCAATTTGGGAAGACGGCCAGGAGCGATGGCATATTGCCGGCGTGATCCGCCATTGGCCTTTGCCAGATCACGGATCGCCTTTGCCCCTTTGTGATGGGAACAGAGATTGCACACGGTCAGCCGTTCGCTGCAGCGCCCGTCAGCCTAGCGCATCGCCAGACGGGAAGCGCCACAGATATTCCCTACGAACCCGCGCATCCCGCTCCGGCCAGGTTTCGTCGGGCCTACGCTCGCCGCCGATCACCAGCTCGCGGCCGGCCGGGAAGGGCTCGGCGCCATCGCTCTCCACGCGGGGTTCGAAGAACACGCAGCCTTTGCGACCGTAGGCGCCGCAGCGGAAGTGCCGGGCTTCGCCGCCAGGTCTGCAATTTCTCAATCGCACGTCGACCTGAGCGATGTAATTTTCTACCAACGGTAGCGTGGCAAGCGCGGCCCATATGCGGTGGCCGCCTTCGATGCGTCCGCGAGTCCAGCGGCACAAGCGTAGTTGGATAAGGTGAAGAGCTTTGCGAAACCCAGATCAGCAAAAAGAGGGCCGTGCCTCGAAAGCGCTAAGAACCATCACACGACGGTGAACGCGTCGAACGGAATTTGCCGCCCGCCTTCTTCGAAGTTCCGAACAAAAAGGGAACGTATGGAGCTTGGAGTCCAGCCATAGGAATACTGAGGGCTTCCCCTGCTGCCGCTCAATTTGGGTAATTCTTTAATTCGCGAGGCAAGTCCTTGAGGATTCATGGACTTGGCAAACCCAAAACTATTGGTTGTGGCAATAGAAAAGGCCCGAAGGCTAGCCCCAGCCTTCGAGCCCATAGGCATTGCCCCTGGCCTAGGGTTTGGCGGGGCTCGGGGCGCCAATATGTTGGTCGCGGTCTCGTTAATAGTTCCTCAAAAAGAAGAGCTCGGCGGAAATGCCCCAACTTCCGAGTCCAGGCAGTTTGATGGAAGAACCGCGTGACTAACCCGGCTCACGCTAGCAATTCCCTAAAAAGTAGCGGAAACAGCGTGCGCAACTGCACGCTGATGGCCGGGGCGCCCAGCTGATTACGCGCGGCGGCGGATTGGCTCTTTGTGCATCAGGCGGCCAGTGTTGCTCAGGGCGATGGCCTTCGCTGATCGCCATTGGAATGCCACTTGCGAAAAGTCAGAGACTTAATACCAAATCTCCATCCGGAGCCCCATAGCATCCAGTGACGGCTCGTCCGCAATCCGATACATCGGATTGAGTGCGACGTGCGCACAAACGCAAGCGTCTAAAATATCATCTGCTTTTGCTTGTCGGTCTTCTTCTTCTGACTGGGGTCAACGCCCACGGCGAGGAGGCTACGGGCATCATCGCGCTTATCGCGCGCTTCCTTGAGCCCGATCTCTGGATAGGCACCAATCGCCAGCTTCTTCTCTTTGCCGTTGAAGCGGTACTTCAAACGCCACAGCCGACCGCCCTTAGGGTCGATCAATAAGTACAGGCCCTTCTCGTCGTAGAGCTTGTAGGGCGCCGCCTGCGGCCGCGCTGTTTTGATGGCTGTATTGGTCAACGACATGTTCGAGTCCCAGCAAAAATAGGCCCCCCAAAAACGCCCCCAAAGCCCCCAAAAAGGCCCCCAAAAAGGCCCCCATCTCGTTCCGGATGGTTCTGGACGCGTTCGGACGCCCATGGCCATATAATCCAGATTCTACGGGGCTTTTTGGAGACTAGACCGCGCTGGACGGACTAGAACGGATAAATGGTGCCCAGAAGAGGACTCGAACCTCCACGCCGTGAAGCGCTAGTACCTGAAACTAGTGCGTCTACCAATTCCGCCATCTGGGCACGGGCCGGATTTCCGGCGGTAGGGGCGCGATGTTTAGGGGCGGGGCCGCCTCAAGTCAATATTGGCCAATACCCGGCTTTCCCGGTCAAAAAATCCTGTCCAGACGGGCGCCAGACCCCGTAAATTGCCGCCATGCCGCTTGCGCCACCGCCCACCCAGAGGCCTGCCCAGGTTTTCGCCCGGCAGGGATTTGTCATTGTCGCCCAGCTGGCGCCCGAACCAGTCCTGGCAAAGGCGCGCGACCATCTGATGGCGCGCGTCACCGCAGGCCAGGTCATCACCAGCGACGAGCAGGTTCCGGGCACACCTTCCGTCTATGGCGGGGTGGTGCTGGATGGGCTGATGGAGGAATTGCGTCCCGTGGTCGAACATTGCACCGGCCTAAAGCTCCATCCCACTTATTCCTATGCCCGCCTCTACCGGCACGGCGACGTGCTGCCCAAACACCGCGACCGCCCGGCCTGCGAAGTGAGCATAAGCCTCAATCTATCCCAGACGCCCGACGAACCGTGGCCGCTGCATCTACAGCTGGGCGAACATGACGTGGCGGTGAAACTGAAGCCAGGTAATGCCCTGATCTATCGCGGCATCGAGTTGACTCATTGGCGCGAGCCTTATGCCGGCGAAAGCCTGGCCCAGATATTCCTGCATTATGTGGACCAGGACGGGCCGTTCGCGGAGGAGAAATTCGACCGCCGCCCGGCGCTGGCCATGCCATTCGGCACATGCATGCCCAATAGCCTTTGACTTTCCAGCGCCATATCCAAGGACGAAGATCGCGATGAATACGAATTTGGTAACAATTTTCGGCGGCTCGGGCTTTCTGGGCCGCCACACGGTGCGCGCGCTGGCCCGCGGAGGTTGGCGCATAAAGGTTGCAACCCGCCATCCCAACAGTGCCTTTTTCCTCAGACCACTGGGCAGCGTCGGTCAGATTGATTTCGTAAAGTGCGACGTGGGCGATGCCGACTCCGTCGCTCGTGCGGTGAAAGGCGCAAATGCCGTCGTCAACCTGACCGGCATTCTGTTCGAGAAGGGCCAGAGTTTCGAAGAGGTTCAGGTAGAGGGCGCCGCCAATGTGGCAAAGGCCGCAGCTGAGGCGGGCGTAGCTGCACTGGTGCATGTCTCGGCCATCGGGGCGGACACCGGGTCCGATGCGCATTACGCGGTCAGCAAGGCGGAAGGCGAACGGGCCGTGCGCGAGGCCTTTCCCAAGGCGGTGATCCTGCGTCCGTCGGTGATCTTTGGTCCCGAAGACGGCTTCTTCAACAAATTCGCAAGCCTGGCGCGCATTCTCCCGGGTCTGCCGCTGATTGGCGGCGGCAAGACCCGCTTCCAGCCAGTTTTTGTCGGTGACGTGGCAGCCGCCATCCGGATGGCGCTTTCGCGGCAGGATGGCCGTACCTATGAGCTGGGCGGTCCTACCATCTATTCCTTCAAGGAACTCATGCAGCTGACGCTGCGCGAAATCGGCCGCAAGCGCCTCTTGGTGACGGTGCCTTTCGGCATCGCCTCGCTAAAGGCGATGTTCTTGCAGCTGCTGCCCAATCCGCCGCTGACGGTGGACCAGGTAAGGCTGCTGAAAAAAGACAATGTGGTGTCGGCCACCGCGCCCGGACTTGCGGATTTGGGTATCACGCCGACGTCGGTGGAAGCGGTGATCCCGTCCTATCTCTGGCGCTACCGCGCGAAAGGCGAATATGCCGATCAGGCGCGGCAGGAAGCGACAACTCAGTGAATCGCCAAGTAGGCGATCAGCGCGATACCCGCCGCAATGCGGTACCAGCCGAAAGGCTTGAGGCCATATTTCGTGACGATATGGAGGAATTCCCGGATTACGAAAAAGGCCACAATAAACGACATGATAAAGCCGACCGCAATGTCCATGTCCTGGCCGTGAGTGAGCGCTCCCGCCTTGCTGTGCAATTCGAGAATTGTCGCCCCTGTCATGGTGGGCACCGCCAGATAAAAGGTGAACAGCGTCGCCGCCTTGCGGTCCACGCCTAGTAGCTCGCCGCCCAGGATGGTGGCGCCGGAACGTGACACACCGGGAATAATGGACAGGATCTGGCAACAGCCGATCTGGAAGGCCTTGATGAGGGGTAGCTTGTCGCCTTCGAAGAAGCGAGGCTTAGGGGCGATGCGTTCGAACACTAGGATGATCAGCCCGCCCACAATCCAGCAACCGGCGATGAACGGCATGGCAAAAGTGGGATTGAGCAACACTTCATCCAGCAGCTTTTTCACCGCCAGGCCAGCGACCACTGAAGGCAGCAGGGCCAGGATCAGTCCCAGGGCAAATCGCCGGGCATCGGCGGAGCTGGGCAAGCCGATCAAAGCCTTCCAGAATACCTGGAAATAGATGGCCACCACCGCCAGGATCGCCCCCAGCTGGATCACCACCGTGAAGGCTTCCCATTCATCTCCCAGGCCCATAAGCCTTTCGGTGACCAGAAGATGGGCGGTAGAGGAAATGGGCAGGAATTCGGTCACGCCTTCGACGACCCCCAGCATCAGGGACACCAAAATGTAATGCATGCGGGGGGCACTCTCGATGATCGGCACCAACAGTTAGCATTGGCGCCCATCTCGCGCATCCAATAACTTTTGGTATGGTGGCGTGATGGGGCGGGGTGTAGACAAGGGACTGGTCTGGCGCGGCCGCGGCTGGGTCTGGCGCATTCTTGCGATTCTGTTCATCCTCTTGGTGCCCGCCCCGATCGTGATGCTGCTGATGTTCCGTTTCCTGCCCGTTCCAGGCACGCCGGAAATGCTCTTGAGTCTGGCTCAGGGCAAGGGCGCCCATTACAGCTGGAGCGACAACATTTCGCCCCGGCTGGAGCGGGCGGTGATCGGCGCCGAGGACCAAAATTTCTGCAGCCATCACGGTTTCGACTGGAAAAACATCAACAAGGCGATGGCCGATCACCAGCGTCATCCGGACAAGCCGATGCGCGGCGCCAGCACCATCTCACAGCAGGCCGCGCGCACCCTGTTCCTGCTGCCGGCGAGGAGTTGGATCCGCAAAGGCCTGGAAGCCTGGCTGACCGTTTTGATGGAAGAATTTTGGCCCAAGAAGCGAATTCTTCAGGCCTATCTCAATCTGGTGGACTGGGGCGATGGCATCTTCGGCGCCGAGGCTGCGTCGGAGGCCTATTTCGGAACCGACGCCGCGTCGCTGGATCCGGCCGAGGCGGCCCGGCTAGCCGCAATCCTGCCCAATCCCCACAAATGGCGGGCCGCCCATCCCGGCCGCTATGTCCGTCGTCGCACGGCCAGCCTGGAAGGGCGCAGCGCCATGGTTGTGCGCGATGGCTTGAACTTTTGCGTTAAGTGAGGCTCTCGCTTACAACCGCGCTACTCGCGCCACATAGGGGACCTTATCGATGTCCTACCGCTTCGCTATTTGAGGACACATGCGCCGTCTGATTCACCTGGTGTTATCGCCGAGCTGCCGGCTGGCCCGCCTGATGGTTGGGGAAAAGCGGGTGGCCTGCGATCCGGTGATCGCGGAAGACGCGCGCAATCCCATGCCCGTCTTTGTAGACATGGATGGAACGCGGGCCGAGGGCGTGTGGGCGATTTTGGACCATCTGGAGACCAACTATCCCGAACGCCCCTTGGCGCCGGCTGATGATGCGGCCCGGCGCGGCGCCCTGCGCTGGGTCGATTGGGCGATGGGGCCGTTCCACGAACAGGTGACCCAGCGCATTGTCTATGAAAAGGCCGGCCAGCGCTTCACCGGGGCCGCCTTCTCGCGCGCCCCCGACATGAACACCATCCGGGCCGGACGCGAGGAATTGAGGGTGGCGCTGGCGGCAATCGGCCGGGCGGCGGAACTGAACGGCAACCTCGCCTGCCGCGAGACAACCCTTGGCGACCTGGCAGTGGCCGCACACCTGTCGGCGCTGGATTATTTTGGCGAAGTGCCGTGGAGCGAGCATGCGGCCGCCAATGAATGGTATGTGCGGATGAAGTCGCGGCCGGCCTTCCGCTCCATCCTGTCGGATCGCGTGCCGGGCCAGCCGCCGGTCGCCCATTATGCCGAACTCGATTTCTAGCGAGATTAAGAATCGCGCCAAGGCTGAAGGCTTCAGTGTCGTGCGCATTGCCGATGCGCGCGCCCATCCGACCAATGCGGCGCGGCTGGGCGCCTTCCTGGATGCCGGCCATCATGGCGACATGAACTGGCTGGAGACCCATGCGCATTGGCGTGCCGATCCGCAAAGCCTGTGGCCGGAGGCGAGAAGCGTGATCGTGCTTGGGCTGAATTACGGACCGGAAAACGATCCGCTGGCGATCCTGGCGCGCAAGGACCGTGGCGCAGTCTCGGCCTATGCCCAGGGCGACGACTATCACGATATCGTCAAGAAGAAGCTCAAGACGCTGGCAGGATACATCTTCCAAGCGCACGGCGCCCAAGTCAAAGTCTTTGTCGACACTGCGCCGGTGATGGAAAAGCCGCTGGCGCAAAAGGCAGGGCTGGGCTGGCAGGGCAAGCACACAAATCTGGTGTCACGCGAATTCGGCTCCTGGCTGTTCCTGGGCAGCATCTTCACCACCCTGGAACTGCCACCCGATGCGCCGGAACAGGATCATTGCGGCAGCTGCCATGCGTGCCTGGATATCTGTCCAACCGGCGCCTTCCCCGCGCCCTATCGGTTGGATGCGCGGCGCTGCATCTCCTACCTCACGATCGAACACAAGGGTCCGATCCCGCACGAATTGCGCGCCGCCATGGGCAATCGCATCTATGGCTGCGACGACTGCCTAGCGGTGTGCCCTTGGAACAAATTCGCCACCCGTTGTGCGGAGATCAAGCTCCAGGCCCGGGAGGAACTGCAAGCCCCGCCACTTGCTGCTCTGGCGACTTTGGACGACACCGCCTTTCGTGCCCTGTTCCGCAAATCGCCTCTCAAGCGCATCGGCCGCGACCGCTTCCTGCGCAATGTGATGATTGCCATCGGCAACAGCGGCGATCCGGGGCTGGCGGGGACCGCGCGTTCCGCATTGGATGATCCCTCGCCGCTGGTACGCGGCGCCGCCGTCTGGGCCCTGTCGCGGCTGTTGCCGCAAGTGGCCTTCGCCGCGCTTGCCAAAGAACGCGTGGCGATGGAAGCGGACGCCATGGTCTGTGCGGAGTGGATCAGGGACCCAAGTTGTTGAGATTATCCCGCGCTTGCGCAGCGGTTTCGCCGGAGGCAGTTCTTAATGCTGCTTCGAAATCACGTTTGGCGCCGCCCAAATCGCCCAACTGCTTGCGCAAAAGGCCGCTTTCCACCAGCGCATTGCTGTCGCCCGGCTTAAGCTTCAGCGCCAGTTCGACATCGGCGCGGGCTTCCGCATAATGCTCAAGCGCGCGGCGGGCGCTGGCGCGCAGCACCAGAAGGTCGGCGCGGCGCGGCGACACTTGCAGCGCGGCGTTGAGATCCAAATCCGCCTCGTGCCAGTCATGACGCATAGCCTGGGCACGGGCGAGGTCGGCAAACAGGTCGGCGTCCCCCGCCGATAGCGCCAGCGCCGCCTGAAAACTCTGCACGGCATGGGCAGCATTGCCGGCCAACAGCCACGCATTGCCCGCCTGGTCGTACAGCGCCGCGCGGAAAGAAACGTCCGGCACACCACGATCGGCTGCGATCTTGTCCAGCCTTTGGCCTGCCTCCGCATAACGCTTGAGGTCTACCAGTGCCAGCGCGGCACAATGTTGCGCCGGGACACCGCCGCCGGCTTTCACCCACGTTTCCGCATCGCTGAGCGCAGCCGAAGGGTTGAGATTGCTGGCGGAAATGCAAGAGCGGTAATGCGCCGAATCCGGCGGCGCATGCGCAGTTCCAACTGCGCCCCAAGCCGTGAGCGGCAAACCCGCAAACAGGACGGCAGCGACCATGGGGAGCGAAGGCAACAGTGTGGCACGCATGTCGAGAGCTTATCAGCATTAACCAGTTCGGCCGGCATGAATTCCTGTTAGTCTGGCGGATAAAGGAAATAGTGATGGCTTTTATACGTCTTATCGCGTTTTTTTTGCTCCTCGCTGCGGTCCCGGCCCTGGCGCAAACCGACACGCCCCTGCCGGAGCTTCCGCCGCGTGCGGCGCCCACCCACCACATCGAAGTGGGCCAGCTTCCCATTATGGACACGACGCCGGCTTTCGATCCCGCGCAGACGACCGCGCGTTATCTGGCGCAGGTAAAGGGTGCGGCGCGGGCCCGCTCCGACTCATACTTCGAAGGCGGCTACTGGCTGAAGCTGCTGGACCTGGTTTATGCCCTGGCTGTGGCAGCAGTCCTGTTGTGGTCGCAGGTCTCCTCACGCATCCAGGAATGGGCGGAAGGGCGAACCCATAGCCGCAACACGCAGGTGCTGCTCTATATCGCCTGCTATGTGCCCATCGTCACCCTGGCGACCTTGCCGCTGACGCTTTATGAAGGCTACTTCCGTGAACATGCCTATGGCCTGTCGAACCAGGATTTCTGGCATTGGCTGGGCGATTTCGACATCGATTTCGCCCTGGTCTTCGTCGCCGCGCTGATTTTCCTGCCGCTGCTTTACGCCGCCATTCGGCGCACTCGCGAGGCCTGGTGGATCTGGGGCGCCATTCTGGCCATTGCTTTCGACATAATCGGTGCGGTGATCTGGCCCGTCTTCATTGCGCCTCTTTACAATCATTACACCCCCCTGCCCGACAGTCCGCTCAAGGCCCAAATCCTGTCGCTGGCGCGCGCCAATGACGTGCCAGCGACCAATGTCTTCCTGATGGACGCCTCCCGCCAGTCAACCCGCGTGTCAGCTAATGTCTCCGGATTCCTGGGGACGGCGCGTATTTCGCTGAACGACAATCTCATCAATCAGGGCACGCCCGACGAAGTGCTGGCAGTGCTGGGACATGAAATGGGCCATTATGTGATGGGCCACGTCATCCGCGACATCTTGATGGACGGATTGGTGTTCATCCTGGGCTTTGCCTTCATCAATTGGGGCGCTCTGTTGATGCTGGAATTGTTTGGTGGTCAGTGGCAGGTGCGCAAAATAAGTGAAGTGGCGAGTCTGCCGCTGCTGGTGGCGCTGGCCAGTCTTTATCTGTTCCTGGCCACGCCGCTGACCAATTCCATCACCCGGACCAGCGAATACCAGGCTGACCTTTTCGGACTCAATGCGGTGCGCAAGCCTGATGCTTTTGCCACGGTGATCCTGAAGCTTTCGAATTATCGCAAGCTTGAACCCGGCCGATGGGAAGAGGTGATCTTCTATGATCACCCCTCAGGGCGCACCCGCATCGAGACCGCGATGCGCTGGAAGAAGGAGCACATCACCGATCCCGATATCCGGGATACGGTGAAGTTGCCCTGATTGTCATGTGTGGATGGCCCCCTGATTGCAAGGACAAATTTGGGTGAAGGATGGCGGTTGGTTGCGGTCATGTGTCCGGCCTGTTGGCGCGGCCTGTGACCGCTGGCCCTGATGGGAACCGAGGATCGAGGCCTGATCATGGCCGCGGGGTCGCGATGCCCCATGACAATTGGCAAGTTTTTCTCGATCTGTCGATGAACCGACAATGCCATCACCTTTGTTCACCCTCGCAATGCCTTTGTGGCCCCGTCTTGGCGGCTTTGTCTTGCTAAGCCGCCGCCGGCAAGGCGCAGAAATCCTGCTGGCGCGTCATCAAGGCCCATCCGATACGGGCCATCTTGTTGGCAAGCGCCACCGCCACGAGCTTGCGCTTCTTGGTGGCAAGCAGCCTGGCCAGCCAGGGGTCCTGTTTGGCGCGCTTGGTGGCCAAGATCGCCATCGCCCCATTGACCAGAAGCCGCCGCAGATAGCCATTGCCGCGTTTTGAGATCGGTCCCAGCTTGACCTTGCCGCCGGTGCCTTCCTGGCGCGGCACCAAACCGAGCGAAGCAGCGAAGTGGCGGCCGTTCTTAAAGGCTTTGGGATCGATCACCATCGCCGCCATGGCGCTCGACAGGATCGGACCGTAGCCGGGGATCGTGATCAGATGCCTGAAGATGGCATTGTCTCTTCCTGCGGTGACGATCGCTTTGTCGATCACCGCGATGCGGCTCTCCAGACCGCGCAGGATCTCGACCAGCTTCAAAAGGCCCCCATGCAGGGGTTCGGGAACGCGCTCGTCCTGCGGGTCGGCCAGGATCGCCTCCAGCTCGACGACGTGGCGCGGTCCTTCCCTAACCACGATGCCGAACTCCGCCATCAGGCTGCGCACGGTATTCAGCGTCATGGTGCGCTGCTTCATCAGGAGTTCGCGTACCCTGTGGATGCCCGCCGCCGCCTGCTGTTCCTTGCTTTTTATCGCCACAAACCGCATCGACGGCCGGCTCACCGCTTCACAGATCGCCGCCGCATCCGCCGCGTCATTCTTGTTCCGCCGCACATAGGCCTTGGCATAAGCAGGCGGGATCAGCTTCACACTATGGCCCAGCTCGCCCAGCTCGCGCGCCCAGTGGTGGGCCGTGGCACACGCCTCAATGCCGACCAAACACGGTGCCAACTTGGCAAACCACCCAATCAGTTGCCCCCGCCGAAGACTGCGCCGCACTACAACAGCTCCTTGCCCATCGACCCCGTGCACCTCAAAGACCTGCTTGGCTATATCCAGCCCAATCGTGATAATCTGCTTCATGGATGGCTCCCCTTGGTTGGTGTTTCCATACCCAACTTTGGCACATAGATGCCGGCAGGGGGCCATCCACCCCATCATGGCCCGCAAATACGGGCCATCCAGATGAGGTCCACGCCATGATGCAGATTGATCGCCAACCCATCTGGATGGTCCACACTCCGGTGGGCCATGACAAGTAAAGAGTTACCTAAGCGTTGCCAAAAACCCTCGCGAAGATTGTATCAACCTGCATGAGGTGATAGCCCAGATCGAACATGGCTTCGAGCTTGGCCGCGGGCAGCGCTTTTGAAACCTCCGGATCGGACTTGAGCAAATCGAGCAGGTCGCCTTCACCGTTCCAGGCCCGCATGGCGTTCCTCTGTACCAGCCGGTAGCTGTCCTCGCGCGACAGGCCTGCCTGCGTCAGCGCCAGCAGCACCCGCTGGCTGTGCACCAGGCCATGGGTGGCATCCAGGTTCTTCTGCATGCGGTCGGGATAGACTAGCAACTTCTCGATCACGCCTGTCATCCGCGCCAGGGCAAAGTCCAAGGTGATGGTGGCATCGGGACCGATGTAGCGCTCGACCGAGGAATGGGAAATATCGCGCTCATGCCACAGCGCCACATTCTCCATCGCGGGAATGGCATAACTGCGAACCATGCGCGCCAGCCCGGTGACATTTTCGGTCAGGACCGGATTGCGCTTGTGGGGCATGGCGGACGAACCCTTCTGGCCTGGGGAGAAATATTCCTCCGCTTCCAGCACTTCGGTGCGCTGCAGATGGCGGATCTCGACCGCGAGCCGTTCCAGCGACGAAGCCACCACGGCCAGGGCGCAAAAATAGGCGGCATGGCGGTCGCGCGGGATCACCTGGGTGGAGACCAGCTCGACTTTCAGCCCCATCGCCTTGGCGACATGCTCTTCCACCCTGGGATCGATATTGGCGAAAGTGCCCACCGCGCCCGAAATGGCGCAGGTGGCGATCTCTTGCCGCGCCGTCATCAGCCGGGTGCGGGCGCGGGTGAATTCGGCATAGTAGGTGGCAAGCTTGACGCCGAAGGTGGTGGGCTCGGCATGGATGCCGTGGCTACGCCCGATGGTGGGTGTCATCTTGTATTCAAAGGCGCGCTTCTTCAGCGCCGCCAGCAGCGCATCGGTATCCTCGATCAGCATGTCGGCAGCACGCGCCAGCTGGACGTTCAGGCAGGTGTCCAGAACATCGGATGAGGTCATGCCCTGGTGGACGAAACGCGCTTCTGGCCCCACGATCTCGGCCAGGTGGGTCAAAAAGGCGATCACGTCATGCTTGACCTCGTGTTCGATCTCGTTGATCCGTGCCACATCGAATTTGGCGTCCTTGCCCTTCTCCCAAACACGTTTTGCAGCGTCCATCGGAACCACGCCAAGCTCGGCCAGGGCGTCGGTGGCATGGGCCTCGATCTCGAACCAGATGCGGAATTTGGTTTCGGGCGACCAGACCTGAACCATTGGGGCGCGGGCATAACGGGGAATCATGGGGCCGTCCTTCTAGCTGCCCGGCTCTTAGCGTGGTTGGTCGCGCCGGGAAAGGCCGCCAGGCGCGGGCCTCATGTGACGTAATGGAAACCCGCGTCCTGCAGCAGGGGCAGGGTGGCGAGCGCCCCCGGCGTGAGGATCACGCCCGGCAGCAGGTGATTGGTGAGGTCGGCGGCGACCTCTTCCTGATGGCCCGGCGCGCCGCCCGCGATGGCACGGGCAGCCGCCGCCCAGATGGCATTGTGGCAGGCCATGAAAACCACCCCCCGCTTCATCAGGGCGGGAATCGATGCGTCCTGAATCCCGCCCGGCCCCGGCACGATCAGGCTATTGCCGGCGAACTTGCCGTTGGTCAGCTTGGCAAGACCATACTTGTCCCAGGACGGCTGGTCGAACAGCGCCAACTGGGCATCGCCGCGGGTCATCGAGACGGTAAGGAAGTCGCGATTCTGGAACGACAAGGTCTGGCCGTTCAAGGCATTGCGCATGAACCCCGTCCAGCCGCTGGCAAGGTCCTTGTTGTCCCACACCTGGCGGGGGCTACCGCGATAGGCCACGACTTCGCGGATGGCGGCATCGTCCCACAGGTCGCGGCTCTCCAGCACCATGGGCACGGTTTTGAAGTCCCGCCGCGGCATCAGCCGGGCGAGCCGCGCCTGGAGTTCGGCAATGGCAGCGGCGCCCTCGGTTGCGGCGGACACCGGCTTTGTTGCGGCAGCGGCCAGAGCCGCCGTCAGCGCGGCCGTCATTCCCGAAAGTGCGCGTCGTGTGAACATCGCCATGTCTCCCTTGTTTTGGGAAAGTCTAGCGCGGGCGCATAGCGGGACAAGGCCGCCAGCGCACTCGGTTGACCCGGAGGCCGGAGATAGGCGTTATTTGGGGCCGCGATGCCAACCGGGAGAGCGCAATGTCCAACCTGTACGATTCCGACGACGTCAAGAAGCTCGGCAAAGTGGGCGCCGGCGCGCCAGAAGCCTGGAAGAGCTTCCTCGCCTTCGACAAAGCGGCACTGGAAGGTGGCGCCATCCCCAAGAAATACAAGGAGCTGATGGCGCTGGCGGTAGCGCTGACCACCCAATGTCCCTATTGCCTGGCCATTCACAAGGATGCCGCCGCCATGGCCGGTGCCAGTGCTGAGGAGATTTCCGAGACGATCTTTGTCGCCGCCGCTCTGCGCGCCGGCGCCGCCGTCACCCATGGCACGCATCTGGTGGCATAGGACCGGTCGGTCTCAGCTTGGCAACAGCGGACCCTCGGGCGACGCTACGCCGGCTACAAAAGCCGCAGCGCCTTGAAACTGACATGGCCGCCGCGGCCCATCACCAGATGGTCGTGGACGGCGACCCCCAGCGTCTTGGCCGCGGCCACGACCTCGCGCCTCATCACAATGTCGGCCTTCGACGGCGTGGGATCGCCCGAGGGATGATTGCGCACGAGGATGATGGCCGAGGCCCACAATTCCAGAGCCCGCTTGACGATCTCGCGCGGATCGCCCGGGTGTGATCCACCGTGCCTTGGTCTGCACCTCGTCGGCGACCAGCACATTCTTGCGGTCCAGGAACAGCACGTGGAATTCCTCGTTTTGAGGACGCGCCATCGCCGCCCTGCAATAATCGAGCAGCGCCACCCAGGACGACAGTGCGGGCGGGCCTATCAGCTTGGTCCTGGCCGGCGGTGGGCGGCTTCCACAATCCTGAGGTGGTTGGCGACAGCCTCGCGCGCGCCCTTCATCTCCAGCACGCGGGCACGTGGCGCGGCAATCACATA
>Ga0335085_10005761_pt1 | contig 19778 bp, 20 predicted proteins | sample Lox_Sample_45_FD_206712 | JGI IMG/M metagenome (GOLD analysis project Ga0335085, IMG submission 206712) | Soil microbial communities from Loxahatchee National Wildlife Refuge, Florida, United States - Lox_Sample_4.5 | ecosystem: Environmental > Terrestrial > Soil > Wetlands | place: USA...
CGAAGTGGAACGGGAAGGGCTTCTTCAACACGGGCGTCTGGGCCTCGTTCCCGCCCGCGATCCAGGGCTACAAGCTCACGTTCACGAAGGCGGGCACCTACGACTACATCTGCGTCGTCCACGACCGGATGAAGGGCACGGTGGTCGTCGGCTCCGGCTGAGCTAGGCTCGCGGCCGTGGCGGCGGCCGCCAAGGGAATCCTCGCCGGAGGCAGCTCGCGCCGCTGCCTCCGGCGAGACCATCGGAGTGCTGGACTGAGGTCGCGGTGGCGCAGGCGCTGATCTTCGACCTCGACGGGACGCTCGTCGACACCGTCTACGCGCACGTCTTCGCGTGGCAGCGGGCGCTGGCCGAGGAGGGGATGCCGATCGACGCGTGGCGGGTCCATCGCCGGATCGGCATGAGCGGCGGCCTGTTCACGCGTGCGGTGGCGCGGGAGGTGGGGCGGGAGCTGTCGCCGGAGGAGACCGAGGCGCTGCAGGACCGCCATAGCCAGATCTTCCGCGAGCTGCTTCCCGACCGCCGGCCCCTACCGGGAGCGGTCGACCTGCTCGCCGACCTGCGCCGGCGCGGGATCGTCCACGGCATCGCGACGTCGGGGCGCCGGCCCGACATCGACTCGTCCCTCCTGGCGCTCGGCGTGCCCGAGGGGACGGTGGTGATCCAGCGCGGCGACGTCGCGCGCGCGAAGCCGGAGCCCGACCTCTTTCTCGCCGCCGCGGCCGCGGTCGGCGTTGCAGAGGCGGAGTGCTACGTGGTCGGCGACGCCGTCTGGGACCTCCTCGCCGCCCGCCGGGCCGGGATGCTCTCGATCGGCCTCCTGAGCGGCGGCTACGGCGCCGACGAGCTCCTCCAGGCCGGCGCGTTCCGCGTCTATGCCGACGCGGCGGAGCTCCACCGGTCACTCGACGAGCTCGGCTTCGACTGACCCGTCCCGCCGGGCCATGTCTGGGGCCAGGCCCCTGGACAATGGCCGCTATGGACCGGTCCGGGGCCAGGCCCCTGGACAATGGCCGCTATGGACGTGGCTTGCGCAGACAGGGCTCAGCCGGCGTTGAAGGTGCCGACGAGCGGGTTGGTGCCGGAGAAGATGCCGCTCGGGTTGGGGTACCAGACCCACAGGTGGAGCGTCACGAGGTTCGGGTGCCAGAAGCCGAGCTTGGCGCCGCTGCCGGGGGCCTTTGCCGGGCAGGCGCTCTGCGTCTCGGCGGGGACGTAGGTCCCGTCGGCGTAGTGGCAGCCGGCGCCGAAGGCGCCGTAGGTCGCGCCGGGGACCGGCGCCACTGCGGGCTTCTTCGGGAAGACCCACTCCACCGCGCCGAGCTGCCAGTGTGAGCCGTTGTGCTCGTACACGAGGATCGGCGGCTGCGAGGGGTCGAACCCGCTGATCTTCGGGTTCATGAAGTGGTAGCCCATGTTCGGGATCATCTTCGTGATGATCCCGTAGCCGTTCGCCTTTGCCAGCGCGAGGTTCGTCACGTACTTCGCGGTCGCCGTGCGTGCTGCCGCGATGTCGCTCACGAGGGTGGTCGAGGTCGCCTGCCGTGCCGTGCTGCCGGTGTGTGCTCCCGAGGCGGTGACGGCGGCGAGCAGCGCGCCGAGCGCCAGTAGTCCCGCAATCCAAGCTTTGCTCTTCAAGGTGCCCTCCTTGCTCGTTTCGTCCGATCGGACGACCGTACGAGGGCGCCCCCGGGGGCGGCATCGGCGGTGCTACCGAAGTTGGCCCCCGCGTCTACCGATCTTTGGCGGCAACCGGTACCAACGCGTGGCTGAGGGCCGCGACGGCGTGGCCCCGGACCGGTCCCGAGAGGCCATTGTCCCGGGGCCTGGCCCCGGGACATGGCCCGGGGAGGCGTGGGCCATTGGGACGCCGGTCGCTGCGGTAGCGTCAGGCGCGTGAGCGCCGCCGAGGTCGCCGTCGCCCTCCCGCAGGGCGCCGAGGCGGGGGAGAAGGGGCTGAAGGCGAACGCGCTCGGGTACGGCGCCAACGTCGTCATCGGCGTCGCCTCGACCGCGCCCGCCTACTCGCTCGCCGCCACGCTCGGCTTCATCGTCGCCGTCCCCGGCGTCGGCGTCCACGCGCCCGCCGTGCTGCTCGTGGCGTTCTTCCCGATGCTGCTCGTCGCGCTCGGGTTCAAGTACCTGAACCGCGCCGACCCCGACTGCGGCACCTCGTTCGCCTGGACGACGCGCGCGTTCGGGCCCTGGGTCGGGTGGATCAACGGCTGGGCGCTCTTCATCGCCGACGTCCTCGTGATGGCGAGCCTCGCCGTGATCGCCGCGCAGTACAGCTACCTCCTCGTGGGCTGGGACTCCGCGGCCGGCTCGACGACCGGCATCGTCGCCGGCTCCGTCGTCTGGATCGCCGCGATGACCTGGATCTGCTACCGGGGCATCGAGCTCTCCGCCCGCGTCCAGCTCTTCCTGCTCGCCGCCGAGGTGACGATCCTCAGCGCGTTCGCGCTCGTCGCCCTCGTGAAGGTCTACGGAACGGCCGCGCCGCCCCACTCGCTGCGCCCTTCGCTCGAGTGGCTGAACCCGTTCGGCCTCTCGCTCAGCGCCCTCGTCGACGGCGTCCTCCTCGGCATCTTCATCTACTGGGGCTGGGACACGAGCCTGTCGGTGAACGAGGAGTCGCAGGACGCGCGCGAGGCACCCGGCAGCGCCGCCGTCCTCAGCACGATCCTGCTCGTGCTGATCTACGTCGTCGTCTCCGTCGCCGCGCAGGCCTACGGCGGCACGCATGTGCTGGCCGCCAACTCCGACGACGTCCTCGGCGTCCTCGGGAAGAACGTCTTCGGCTCCCCGTGGGACAAGCTGCTGATCGTCGCCGTGCTCACCTCGGCATCGGCGAGCACGCAGACGACGATCCTCCCGACCGCCCGCACGACCCTCTCGATGGCCCGCTGGGGCGCGCTCCCGGCCGCGTTCGGCCGCGTCCACTCCCGCTTCCTCACGCCGACCGTGTCGACCATCGGCATGGGCGCCGTCTCCGTCGTCTGGACGGTGCTGCTCGTCGTGCTCGACCCGTCCGGCGACGTGCTCGGCGACTCGGTCAGCGCGATCGGCTTCGCGATCGCGTTCTACTACGGCTTCACCGGCCTCGCCTCCGCCTGGTACTTCCGCCGCGAGCTGCGCCGCGGCGCCGGCGTGCTCCTCCGGGTCGGCCTGCTGCCGCTGCTCGGCGGCGTCGCGATGTTCGCCGTCTTCGGCAAGGCCTTCCACGACTACAGCCTCCGCGCGAACGCCTACGCGAAGCCCGTCTTCGGGATCCAGGTGCCGATCGCGATCGGCATCGGCGCGCTCCTCCTCGGCCTGCCGCTGATGGCGCTCGCGGCCCTCCGGCTGCCCCGATTCTTCCGCCGCCCCACCGAAACGGCTCCCTCCGACCTACCCCTTTGACGGGTGATTGATCCCTCGTTCGAGGGGCGCCAACACCCCTCGAATTGACGAAAAAACCACGGTGAGGGCAAACCGCGGCTATCGTTTGGCGCAACGAGGCGCTCCGCGTAGGCTCACGCACATGGCGCCTCCTCCCGGATGGGGACTCGTCGGGGCCGGGGCCGAGGAAGGAAGTCAATGAGTGCAACTGCGCGGCAGGAAGGTGGAGGCAAGCGCGCGGGGGTTTCGACGACCGCGCGTCCGCGCAAGAAGCAGGAGGCGCCGCCGACCCCGCCGCGCGACACCGCCGCCGCCGAGACCCAGACGCTCAAGCGCCGCCTGCTCCGCCTCGCGCTCGACGTGCACGACGGGCCGATGCAGAACCTGGCCGTGATCGGCTTCAGCCTCGGCGACCTCCGCCGCCGCGTGCAGACGCTCGTGCCGCAGGAGCACCACGAGAAGATCGACCCCGCGATGGCGCAGATCAGCGAGGAGCTCGTCCGCGTCGAGAGCGAGCTGCGCGCCCTGATCGGGGCGCTCGAGCACGGCGGCATCCGCAACATCCCGGTGATCGAGGCGATCGAGACCGAGATCGCCGAGTTCGAGCGCCGCTCGCCGGCGAAGGTCGAGCTGAACGTCGAGGGCGACATCCACACCGAGACCGACTCGCAGCGGATCGCGCTGCAGTCGGTGACGCGCGCCGCGCTCGCGAACATCGCCAAGCACGCGGCCGCGCACACCGTCAGCATCAAGCTGCGCGGAACGCCGCGCACGATCACGCTCGAGATCGTCGACGACGGGCGCGGCTTCAACTCGAGCGAGCCGCCGAAGCCGGGCCGCTTCGGCCTCAACGGGATGCGAGAGCGGATCGAGCTGCTCGGCGGCAAGTTCGAGGCGTCGAGCCGCCCCGGCGGTCCGACCAGGATCACTGCCACGCTGAAGACGTGGCGCCCGCCTCGAGCCGCCTGATCGCCCCGGCAGCCGTCGTGGCCGCCGCGCTCGCGGCAGTCACGTTCGTCCATCTCGGCAGGGACGCGAACGCCGCGCTGTGGGCGACCACGCAGGTCGTCCTCGTCGCGCTCGCGGCGATCGACATCGCCACGCGCCGGCTGCCGAACGCGATCACGCTGCCCGTGGCCGCGGCCGCGCTCGTGCTCCGCGCCGCCGCCGAGCGCTCGAGCCTCGCCGAGGTTGCGATCGCCGGCGCCGCCGCGTTCGCCGTCTTCTACGCGATCGCCGTCGTTGCGCGGGGAGGGTTCGGCATGGGCGACGTGAAGCTGGCTGGCATGCTGGGCTTCCTCCTCGGCAGGGACGTCGTCCCGGCGCTCGCGATCGGCGTCGGCGCGGCCGGCCTGTGGGCGCTCGGCCTCGTCCTCACCCGCCGCGCCGGGCTCCGCAGCACGCTCGCCTACGGCCCGTTCCTCTGCCTCGGCGGAGCCGCCGCGATCCTCTTCTGGAGCCCGCCCGCCCTTGTCTGAGCTGGAGCGCACGCTCGTGGACGAGGAGGGCCGTGTCGTCGTCGAGCGCTGCGAGATCGCCTCGAGCTTCTTCGCGCGCCTGCGCGGCCTGCTCGGCCGAAGCGGCCTGGAGCCCGGCGAAGGGTTAATGATCACGAGGAGCGGGTCGATTCACACGGCGTTCATGCGCTTCCCGATCGACGCCGTCTTCCTCGACCGCGACCTGCGCGTGCGGAAGGTCGTCGCCGCGATGCCGCCGTTTCGCGCCGCCGCCGCCCGGCGGTCGCGCCAGGTGCTCGAGCTCGCCGCCGGCGAGGCCGAGCGCGCCGGGATCGTCGTCGGCCTCCGACTCGCCTGGCAAGATCGATAGGGATGTCGCAGTACGACGACTCCCAGTGGGACGACCCGATCGCGCGCGAGACGCAGGTGCGCGTGGAGGGCATGCAGATCAGCGTTCCGCGCTCCGTCATCGACGCCAAGAACTCGATGTCGGACCTGCGCGAGCTCGTGCGGGGCGAGCTCGACGGCGTCGTCGTCGGCTACGAGGACGAGATCGACCTGCTCGTGGTCGCGGCGGTCGCCGGCGGCCACGTGCTGCTCGAGGGGCCGCCCGGGATCGCGAAGACGCTGATGGCGAGCGCCGTCGCGCGCGTCCTCGGCGTCAGCTTCAAGCGCGCGCAGTTCACGCCGGAGACGACACCGGACGAGATCATCGGCGTCAACATCACGCGCGCCGGCGAGACCGTCTTTCGCCCGGGCACCGTCTTCACCAACATCCTCCTCGCCGACGAGATCAACCGCACGCCGCCGCGCACGCAGGCGGCCCTGCTCGAGGCGATGCAGGAGCGCCACGTCACCGTCGAGGGGCGCACGCACTGGCTGCCGGTGCCGTTCATGGTGATCGCGACGCAGAACCCGTACGAGCAAGCCGGCATCTTCCCGCTGCCCGAGTCGCAGCTCGACCGCTTCCTCTTCAAGCTCCACCTCGACTACGCCTCGGCCGGGGTCGAGCGGGCCGTGCTGCGCCTGCCCCATCGAGGGCTGGTCCCGGACGTGCTCGGAGACGTCCAGCCGCTGCTCGACATGGCGCGGCTGCAGGCGGCGCAGGAGGACCTCGACGGCACGCCCGCCCCCGACGACGTGATCGCGTTCATCGTCGACCTCGTCCGCGCCACCCGCGAGGCCGACGACATCGTGCTCGGCGCGAGCCCGCGCGCCTCCGTCCATCTTCTGGCCGCGGCGAAGGCGCATGCGCGCCTGAACAACCGCGTCGCGGTCAGTCGCCAGGACGTGATCGAGATGGCCCACCACGCCCTCGACCACCGGATGATCTCGAACGGGGTCGACCCGGCGTCGATCGTCGACGAGGCGATCGAGGTCGCGCAGCGAATGCGGCCGGCGCCGGCCTGACCGTCGTTGCGGAAGGCCGCGGTCGACTGCGCGCGGGCAGGCGCTGTCGCGCTGGTGCTCATCGCGGCCGTCATGGAGGTGTCCGCAGTCGCCGATCACCACGGGCTCGGCAGCGACTTCGCCGGAACGATCTACCACCCGGCCGAAGCGGTCGTCCACGGCCGCACGCCGTACGGCGACCCGCGCGTCGCGGGCCCGCTCGCGGGATCGGTCTACCCGCCGTCGGCCTTCGTCCCGTTCGCCCTCCTCGGGCTCCTGCCGCGCGCCGCCGCCGTCACGCTGTGGATCGCGCTGCTGGTCGCGGCGGCCGTCGCGACGCTGTGGATCCTCGGCGTCCGCGACCCGCGCCTGTACGCACTCTGGCTCCTGACGCCGATGGTGCTCTCGACCGCCGCGATCGGGAACGCCACTGTCCTCGTCGTCTTCCTGACGGCGCTCATGTGGCGGTACCGCGATCGCGCCGTCGTCGCCGGGGCCGCGCTCGCGGGCGCGGTGGCGATCAAGCTGTTCGTTGCGCCGCTCGTGGTGTGGCTCGCCGCGACGAGGCGGTACCGCGCAGCCGCGTACGCGACCGGCATCGCGGCGGCCGCCATCCTCGGCGCGTGGGCCGTGATCGGCTTCTCGGGCCTCGGCCGCTACGCCTCGATCCTGCGGGCGAACCGCGACGTCTTCGGTGGCGACGGGCCATACGTGCAGCAGCTCGTGCTCCAGCTCGGCGGGAGCTCCGGCGCCGCGCTCGCCGCCGGCATCGCGGTCGCGGCGCTGCTCCTCGTCGCGGCCAGGCGCTCGCCGCCGGTGACGGGGCTCGCGCTTGCGCTCGCCGCTTCGATCGTGCTCGCGCCGGTCGGCTGGATCGGGTACCTGGGGCTGCTCGCGATCCCGCTCGCCGTCCTCTGGCCCGCGCTGTCGGGCCCGTGGCTCGTGCTCCTCGTCGGCAGCTACGCGCACTGGTACTACGCGCCGCTCGTCTACGGATCAGCCGCGCTGAGCGTGCTCACCCTGGTGCTCGCCTCGACCGTTCTGGGCCAGATCGCGGTCGAGCGCCGATGAAGCGGGACCTGCCGCTCCGCGCGGCCCTCGCAGCGCTCGGCGTCCTCGTCGCCGCCTCGGCCGTCTGGCGCGGGCTCGCCGCCCGTGGCGTCAAGGCGCCGTGGGTGATGCCCGACGAGCTCATCTACTCCAGCCTCGCGCGGAGCATCGCCTCGAGCGGCCACGTGGCGATCCGCGGCGTTCGCGAGACCGGGTACAGCGTTCTCTATCCGCTTCTCGAGGCGCCGGCGTTCTCGTCGGGGTCGGCCTATGCGGCGGCGAAGTGGGAGAACGCCGTGCTGATGTCGCTCGCCGCGGTGCCGCTCTTCTTCCTCGCTCGCCGGCTGCTGCCGAACGTGCTCGCGCTGCTCGCGGTCGTCCTCGCGCTGCTGATCCCGTCGCTCGCATACACGGGCGAGCTCCTGACCGAGAACGCCTTCTATCCGCTGTTCCTGCTCGCGCTGCTCGCAATCGTGCGCACGCTCGAGAACCCGACCGTGCTGCGCCAGCTCGCGGGGCTGGGTGCGATCGCCGCCGCCTACCTCGCGCGCGCCGAGGGGATCGTGCTGGTCGCCGTGCTCTTCGTCGCGGCGCTGCTCTTCGCGCTGCGCGAGCCCTCCCCGCGGCGCGAGCTGCGCCGCTACCTGCCGTCGATGGCCGTGCTCGCGGCGGCTGCCGCCGCGGTCGCCCTCGTCGAGGCCGCGCGCGGCAGCTCGCCGGCCGCGTTCCTCGGGACGTACGCAGCGAGCGTGCGCGGGTACCCGCTCGTCCACGTGCCGCGGTGGGCGGCGGCGCACCTGGCCGACCTCGAGCTGTACGTGGGCTTCCTGCCCTTCGTACCGGCCGTGGTGATCACGTGGACGCTCCTCACGAGCGAGCGCGTCGACCGGAGCCGCCGCGCGGTCGCGGCTGCCGCAGCCGCCGCCGTCGTGTGCCTTCTCGTCCTGGTCGCGCTCTTCTCGGCCGGGCCCGGTGAGCAGGCGTCGAAGGTAGCCACGTACCCGAAGCTCCCGCCCGTGCTGCACGAGCGATACCTCTTCTACGTCGTCCCGCTGCTCCTCGTGCTGTTCCTCGCCTGGCTCCACCGGCGGCCGCGGCTCCGGCTGCCCGTGTTCGCGGCGCTGCTCGCGCTCGCGGCGCTGCTGCCGCTGACCCTTCCCTACGCCCGCGTCCGCACGAACGCCGACTTCGAGGCGCTTGCCCTCCTGCCCTGGAACAACTCCCTCGTCGCGCCGCGGAATGTGCCGGTCGTGCTCTGCGTCACGGCGGCGATCCTGCTGCCGCTCCTGTTCGTCCGCCGCGGCTCGATCGTGATGCTGCAGGTCGGGCTCGTGGCGGTGGTGCTCGTGTTCGAGGGGATCATCGCCGGCGACGAGATGCGGAAGGCGTCGCGGCAGCTTCCGACCAGCCGGCTCGACGCGCCGGCGTGGGTCGACGCCGCCGTCCCGCGGGCCGCGAAGGTCGCCGTGCTCTGGCGCCGCGAGCCGCGCTGGCGGCTGCCCGCGACGATCGCGCACGAGCACGCGCTCTGGCGCGCCGAGTTCTTCAACTCCTCGATCGACGGCTACTGGTTCCTCGGCAGCCCGATGCACTACGGCCTGCCCGAGACGCGGGCCCGTCTCGTCCGCGGCCGACTCGTCCTGCCCGGCGGGCAGGGGATCCGCTACCTGCTCAGCGCCTCGCCGCCGCCCGTCCGCGCCGCCGCGATCGCGCGTGACCCGAAGGCGGGCCTGACCCTGTACCGGCTCCCTCCCCTGCAACCATGAGCCGGTGCGCGCCGCGTTCCTGAGGATCGCCCCGATCGCGTTCCTCGGGGTCGTGCCGCTGGTCGTCTTCGCGATCGGCGTCTATTCGACGCACCACAAGGACAACGTCGGCATCGACTTCCGCTACGAGCTCTACCCGGAGGCGAAGCTCGTGCTCCACGGGGTGAACCCCTTCCCGTCGCCGCACGCCGACCTCACGAGCGGTCAGAACCGGATCTTCCCGATCCCGGGCGCGCTTCTCGTCGCCCCGCTGACGGCGCTCAGCGCCTCGTCGGCGGCGGCAGTCTTCTGCCTTGTGCTCCTCGCCCTGCTCGCGCTGACGCTACGCGTGCTCGAGGTGCGCGACTGGCGGGTCTACGGCCTCGTGGCGCTGTGGCCGCCGGCGATCTCTGCCGTCCAGACGGGCAACCTCACGATCGTCCTGGCGCTTCTCGTCGCGCTCGCCTGGCGCGCGCGCGAGCGGGCGTGGCTGCCGGGGATCCTGATCGGCGTCGCGATCGCGCTGAAGCTCTTCCTGTGGCCGCTGCTCGTCTGGCTGCTCGCGCTGCGGCGCTTCCGGGCCACCGCGGCCGGGGCCGCGATCGGGCTCGCCGGCGGCGTGCTGCTCGTGCTCCCCTTCGAGAGCCTCGGCGACTACGTCCGCCTGCTGAACAACCTCGGCGAGGCCTTCGGGCGGGAGAGCTACAACCTCGTCGGCCTGCTGACGAAGGCGCACGCGGCCACGCGGGCCACGGCCTCGGCGGTGGCGGACGTCGTCGGGCTCGCGGTGCTCGCGCTCGCGTACGTCCGCCGCTCGCTGACGCTGGCGCTCGCCGCATCACTCGTCCTCTCGCCGATCGTCTGGAACCACTACTTCGTGCTCCTGGTGATCCCGCTCGCGATCCGCTGGCCGCGGCTGGCCCTGCCGTGGTGCGTCCCGCTCGCGATGTGGATGTGCCCGGGCACCGGCTCGCACATCCGGCTCTGGCACGTGGTGGTCGGCCTTGCCGTGCTCGCGACGACCACGGTGCTCGTGGAGTGGAGGCGCAGATCTCAGCCGGCGTGGGGGAGCCGCAGCACGACGACCCTCGAGCCGTCGTAGAGCGTCTGGACGCCGGGCCGGCGGCGGTAGTAGCGGATGGTCGCCGCCTCGTCGCCGGGGTCGAGGACGAGCACGCGGTAGCCGCGGACGGCGCGCTGCCAGTCGAGCCCGACGCGGTTGCGGAACCGGCCGATCTCCGCGAGCTGCGCGGCCGAGAGAAGCTCGAAGCGGGCGTCGTAGGCGACCCGTCCCCGGAGCGCCGGGCGCTCGAAGAGCAGCCAGTCGGCGAAGCGCTCGTTGGCGTACACGCGCGCGCCCGGGTCGGCCGCTGCCGCCGCCGGCGCCGCGCGCGGGTAGCTGCGCTCGAACCAGCCCGTCCCGTGCGCCGCGAGCCGCAGGAACCCGAGCGCGACCACGGCCAGACCGGCCGCCGACAGCGCGACGTTCACGCGCGTGTTCCGCGCCGCCGGCCGAGGCCGCCACAGCGCGTCGACCGCGTGCGGCAGCACCGCGATCGCGACCAGCGCGAACCAGACCATGTAGCGGACGGCGTAGAGGCCGAGGAGGCCGGAGCCGGCGAACGCGAGCTGCTCGAAGAGGGTGTTCGCACCCCGCGCGCGGCCGAGCAGCCAGATCCCGATCAGGAGCAGCGCGACGAAGATCGGCTGCGCCCGGATCGTCGTCGGGCCCCACTCGCTCGCCGCGTGCGCCAGCTTGCCGCTGCCGATCGTGCTGCGGTAGTAGCCGACGAGCGCGGTCCCGTACGGCGACACGAGGACGCACGGCCAGGGCAGCACGAGGAGCACGCCCGCCTTGCGCAGGTTGGAGCGCACCGCCGTGAGCCCGCGCAGCGCGACCAGCGCCGCGCCGAGCACGACGGAGCCGTGCAGGTTGGCCCAGAGCACGAGCAGCGGGAAGACGAGGTAGACGCGGCGCGAGGGCGTCCGCGCGTCGAGCGCGAGCAGCGCGAGCACGGCGGCGAACAGCGGGTAGGCGAGCACCTGCGCGCGCACCTCGCTGTTCGAGACGCCGACGAGGTACCCGGCAAGCGCAACGACCGCGACCGCGCGGTCGGACGCGCCGGCGAAGCGGGCGGCCGCGGCGGCGAGGGCGAACGCGGCGACGAAGAGCGCCAGAAACACGATCACCATCAGCGCGAAGCCGCCTGCGGCCCACACGCCGTAGGCGGCGAGCTGCGCGAGCCACTGCTGGTCGACCCAGGAGTGCCCCGCCGTCATCACCGTCCACGTGTCGTGGTGCGGCAGCCACGAGTGGAGGATCGTCCGCCCGCCGAGCAGCGTGTACCAGGTGTCGTCGGCGACGAACCCACGCGCGATCGCCGTCTGGAGGGCGATGCACACTGCGAAGACGAGGACGACGAAGACGTTCCGCTCGAGGACGCTCGTTAGCGCGCTCGGCGCGGCACGGTCGCGCGCGGCGGGTACCGTCTCGACGGCCACCGATCAAGGGTAGACGGTGCTCCGGCGCCGCCCCGCCCGCCGCGAAGAGTCGAGCCGAGGGGCTAGGTCTACCTAGACCTTCGGCTGATGACCATCGGGGGGGTCGTCTTTAGCTTCCCCTGCACCTGGCTGGTTTTTCGGTCCAGCGGAGTCCCATCTTTACCCAGCGATCCGGAGGATCGCACCCACACGCAGCGAAGAGATCCATCGCTTCGAAGGTCCGACCCACTTTCAAAGCAGGCCAAGGAGTTCGCACATGACCCAGATGAAGAAGATGTTCATAGCGCTGCTAACGCCGATCCCGGGGAACGTTTCATTGAAGCGTGAGGAAGGCCAGACGCTCGCGGAGTATGCCCTGATCCTCGCCCTGATCGCGTTGCTCGTCGTGGTCGCGATCGCGTTCCTGAAGGATCAGATCACCGCCCTCTTCTCGAGCATCGGCAACAACATCTAGGGGAGGTCAAGTCTTCGGCCGAGCGGCCGATAGCAGCGCGTACGGACTAGTGACAGGCACCCAACCAGGAAGGACAATGAGAAATCCGTTGAAGACACTCGCCATGCTGGCCCTCACGTTCGAGGGCCTCACGCTTGACCAGCTCAAGCGTGAGGAGGGTCAGACGCTCGCCGAGTACGCGCTGATCCTCGCCCTTATCGCACTTCTCGTCGTCGTCGCGATCGCGTTCCTCAAGGACCAGATCACCCGCCTCTTCTCGAACATCGCAACCAACATCTAGGGGTCGTCTCGCGTCTGTGGCGGGACGACCGTCAGCCGGAGACGATCGCACCAGGAGGATGCCAATGCTCACACGCCTCACCGAGTTCCGCAGGGCTCTCGTGCTCCTGCTCGGCGGCGTCGCCGTTCCGCGCCTCGAGCGCGAGGAAGGACAGACGCTCGCCGAGTACGCGCTGATCCTTGCCCTGATCGCTGTCGCCTGCTTCGTGGCGATCGCGTTCCTGAAGGACCAGATCACCGGCCTCTTCTCGAACATCGGGAACCACCTGTAGTTGGGGGACGGTCCGAATCGGGCAGCGTGGTTGTCCGGCCCGCACTCCCCCGGGCAACCACCTGCCGCGCACCCGTCGATTCTTCGGCGCCGACGGAAATGCTCAATAACCCTGCGCCGTTACCGATAGAGGACTAGGGACACCGGCAGCCAAAGCTGACGGACGAGTCGAAGGAGGGTCCCCGCAGTGCAGGAAGCGATAAGAAAGCTCTTCAAGAACAGGAGCGGCGCCGTGATCGCGGGCGTGGTCGCGGCCGGGATCGCCATCGTCCTGCTCGTCATCTATCTCCACTCGTACCGCTCGAGCGTCAACTCGGGGAAGCAGCCCGAGCGCGTGCTCGTCGCGTCGAAGCTGATCCAGCGCGGCACCTCCGGCACGCTGATCGCGCATCAGGGCCTGTACCTGGTGACGACGGTCCAGAAGGATGACCTGAAGGTGAACGCGATCACCGATCCGGCGGCGCTGAACGACCGTGTCGCCGCGGCCGACATCTATCCCGGCCAGCAGCTCACCCAGAACGATTTCACGACCGAGTCGCCGAACTCGATCCCGTATCAGATCACGGGACCGCAGCGCGCGATCGCCGTCCCCGTCGACGCCGTCCACGGGCTGATCGGGCAGGTCACCGCCGGCAGCTTCGTCGACGTCTACGTCAGCGTCTCCGGCGGCGCCTCGTCCGCCGGCGCCGGCAGCAACACCCTGGTCTCGCTGCTCGCGCCGAGCGTGTACGTGCTCGTGGCGCCCGGAGCGAGCTCGTCCAGCGCCGTCCTGCGCGTGAACACGAAGGACGTGCCGAAGTTCGCGTACGCGTCCGACTTCGAGCACCTCTGGCTCGTGCTCCGCCCGCAGGTCGGAGCCTCCAAGACCCCGAAGGCCACCGCTACCCTGGCATCTCTACTGGCAGGAGTGAGGTAGGAGCACGGTATGGCAGACCCGATCAGGACCTTCGTCGTTCTCGACGCCGGCGTCAGCCAGACCGACGTCGAGCGCGCGCTTCCGAACGGCGGCGACGTCGACGTCGTCGGCTTCGTCTCCGGCATCGACGACGCCTGGGTGCGGCTGCACGAGACCTCGAACGATCTGCTGCTCGTCGTGTGCTCCGGTGCGTCGGAGCCGGCGATCACGCTGATCGACAACGCGGTCGCGGAGCGGCCGCGACGCCCCGTCGTCGTCCTCACCTACGGCTCGCCCAACGGCTTCACCCGCCGTGTCTTCGCGGCGGGCGCCGACGACGTGCTGATGCTCCCCGTCACGCCCGACGAGGTGCTCTTCGCGCTGCAGAAGGCTCTGGCGCGCAAGGCCGGCGGCCCCGAGGGAAGCGCCTTCAGCCGCGCGCCGCTCGTCTGCGTCCTCGGCCCGAAGGGCGGCACCGGCAAGACACTCACCGCGACGAGCCTCTCGGTCGCGCTCGCCGAGTACGGCAAGAGCGTCGCGCTCGTCGACCTCGACCTCCAGTTCGGCGACGTCGGCCTGACGATGGGCCTGAGGCCCGAGCAGACGATCTTCGACCTTGTACGCACCGGCGGCTCCCTCGACGAGGAGAAGCTCGACGGCTTCCTGATGACGCACTCGTCGGGCGTGAAGGTGCTGATCGCGCCGAGCCGTCCCGACCACGCCGCCGTCGTCTCCGTCGACTTCCTGCGCGACGTCTACTCGACGCTGCGCACCATGTTCGACTTCGTCGTCGTCGACACGCCCCCGGGCTTCACGCCGGAGGTGATCGCGACCATCGACAACGCGACCGGGGTGATCATGGTCGGGATGCTCGACGCGCTCTCGCTCAAGAACACGAAGCTCGGCCTCGAGACGCTCGACCTGATGGGCTTCCCGCCGGACAACGTGAAGCTCGTCCTCAACCGCGCCCGGAGCCGCGTCGGCATCTCGGACGAGGAGGTCGTCGCGATCATGGGCCGCGAGCCGGACATCTTCGTGCCGAGCGACCGCGACATCCCGCGTGCGGTGAACGAGGGCAAGCCGATCCTGATCGCGAAGCCGCAGGCCGAGGCCTCGGTCGCCTACCGCCAGCTCGCGGCGAGCTACCTGCTGAGCGGGCCGGGCGAGCGGAACGTGAAGGGCCTCCGGCGCCTCTTCGGCAAGGGGGCGTAGCGAGTGGATCTCCACGAGCGTCTCCAGCCGACGCGAAGCCCCGCGCAGGCGGCGGTCGGGCCCATCGGCGCGCCCGACCCGTTCGCCGACCTGAAGAACCAGGTCCACCTGCTCGTCATCGGCGACCTCGGGCCGCAGCTCTTCAACGTGAGCATGGATTCGAGCACCCTGCGCGAGCGCGTGATCGCCGACATCCGCCGCCACCTGACGCAGGAGAGCGGCCTGTCGCGCTCCGAGCGCGACCAGATCACGACGGACCTGGCCGACGACATCCTCGGCCACGGCCCGCTGGAGCGGCTCCTCGCCGACGACACCGTCAGCGAGATCATGGTCAACGGGCCGTACGACATCTGGATCGAGCGCCAGGGCAAGCTCTACCAGACGAGCGTCCGCTTCCAGGACGAGTCGCACCTGCGGCGCATCCTGAACAAGATCGTCGCGCAGGTCGGCCGCCGCGTCGACGAGTCGTCGGCGATGGTCGACGCTCGCCTTCCGGACGGCAGCCGCATCAACGCCATCATCCCGCCACTCTCGCTCTCCGGCCCGCTCGTCACGATCCGCAAGTTCGCGCGCAACCGGCTCGGCTTCCAGGACATGATCCGGCTCGGCACGCTGACGACGGAGACGATCGAGTTCCTCGAGCGCTGCGTCCAGGCGCGCCTCAACATCCTCATCTCCGGCGGTACCGGTACCGGTAAGACGACGCTCCTGAACGTGCTCTCGGAGGCGATCCCGGACAGCGACCGCATCGTCACGATCGAGGACTCGGCCGAGCTCTCGCTCCACCAGCAGCACACGCTGCGGCTCGAGTCACGGCCGCCGAACATCGAAGGCGAGGGGGAGGTCACGATCCGCGACCTCGTGCGCAACTCGCTGCGCATGCGCCCCGACCGCATCATCGTCGGCGAGGTCCGCGGCGCCGAGGCGCTCGACATGCTCCAGTCGATGAACACGGGTCACGACGGCTCGCTCTCGACGGTCCACGCGAACTCGCCGCGCGACGCGCTCTCGCGCCTCGAGACGATGGTGATGATGTCCGGCTTCGAGATCCCGCTGCGGGCGATCCGGCAGCAGATCTCCTCCGCGCTCGACCTCGTCGTCCAGATCGAGCGTCTCGACGACGGTCAGCGGCGAGTCACGTCGATCACCGAGGTGCAGCGGATGGAGGTCGACGTGATCACGCTCCAGGAGCTCTTCACGTACAAGGTCGAGCAGATCACCTCCGAGCGGGTCGTCGTCGGCAGCCTCATCCCGAGTGGTCTCCGCCCGACGTTCCTCCACAAGTTCGAGAAGCGTGGGATCGCGCTTCCCGCCGGGCTCTTCCTGGACCCGATCGGGCAGCACCTCGGAGCCGCTGCCAACGCGCAATGAAGGCTGCCTTCCGGGTTGCGCTCGCCGTGGCGGTGGCGGCCGTCTGGGTGGGAGCCGCTGCGGGTGCGAACGGCATGCGGATCGTGCAGGCCGGCGGGGTCACCTACCCCGACCAGGCGTTCATCCTCACGCTGCCGAAGCCGAAGTCGCTGACGCGGCACGACGTCGTCGTCACCGAGAACAACGGTCCCGTCGCCAACCTGTCCGTCTTCAAGCAGGGGACGGTCGCGGGCGGGACGCAGGTCGTGCTCGCGATCGACGCGTCGGCGTCGATGGCGGGCAAGCCGTTCCTCGACGCGCTCGCGGCCGCCCGCGCGTTCGCGCGGCACATGAACTCGCAGGAGCAGGTCGCGATCATCACCTTCAACGACAAGGTCGACGTCCTGCAGGGCTTCACCTCCGACCCGTCGAGGATCCTGAAGGCGCTGGGGAAGAACCCGAAGCTCGCGGTCGGCACGCACATCTACGACGCCCTCGACAAGTCGGTCTCGCTCTTCGACCCGAGCGTGCCGTCGGCGACGGTCGTGCTGCTGTCGGACGGCACCGACGTCGGGAGCTCCGTCAAGCGCGCGGCGGTCTTCGACGAGCTCGCGAAAGGCCACGTGCGCGTGTTCTCGATCGGGCTCGTCTCGAACACGTTCGACGCGCCCGCGCTCCAGAAGCTCGCCTCCTCCACGAGGGGGACGTTCATCGCGGCCAACTCGCCGTCGCAGCTGACGCCGATCTTCGACAGCCTCGGCCGCCAGCTCGCGAGCGAGTACTACGTCAAGTACCGCTCGCGCCAGAACCCGAGGACGCACGTCACGGTCCACGTCCAGGTCAAGGGCATTCCGGGCGAGGCGACGACGATGTACATGACGCCGGGTCTGCACATCGTCCCGGTCGGCGTCTACCATCCGTCGTTCTTCAACCGCAGCGTCGAGTCGACGTACACGATGGTCGTCGTCGCGCTGATCCTGGCGGTGCTCTTCGGCTGGGCGGTGAGCCACGCGACGAAGAGACGCGACGACCCGCTCGTCGAGCGCGTGTCGGGCTTCGTGTCGGTGCAGCGTCAGGGGCGCGAGAACCGCCCGAGCCGGACGGAGCAGGAGCGCATCACGCGCTCGCTCATCAACCGCGTCACCCAGAGCTCGCAGCGGTCGCGCCGGCTGTCGGAGCGGCTCGAGCAGACGCTCGACCTCGCCGGCGTGAAGCTCGAGCCGGTCCAGCTGATCGCGTTCACGATCATCGGCACCGCGATCCTCATGGCCGGGCTGGTCGCGCTGATCGGGCCGGCGGGCCTCGTCGTTGCGCTGCTCACGCCGCTTGCAGTGCGGATCTGGCTCAAGGGGCGGATCTCGCGCAAGCGGAACGCCTTCGCCGAGCAGCTGCCGGACAACCTGGACGTCCTCGCCTCGGCGCTGCGCGCCGGGCACAGCCTCGTGAGCGCGCTGTCGGTCGTCGCCGACGATGCTGTCGAGCCGGCGAGGAGCGAGTTCCGCCGCGTGCTGGCGGAGGAGCAGTTCGGCGTTCAGCTGGAGGACGCGTTCAAGGTCGTCGTGGATCGGATGGACAACAAGGACCTCGACCAGGTCGCGCTCGTGGCCCGGCTGCAGCGTGAGGTGGGCTCGAACTCGGCCGAGGTGCTCGACCGCGTGATCGAGACGGTGCGGGCGCGGATGGAGCTGCGGCGGCTGATCCGGACGCTGACGGCCCAGGGGCGGCTGTCGCGCTGGATCTTGACGCTTCTGCCCCTCGCGCTCGGTCTGGTGATGGCGATGATCGGCGGCAGCTACATGAAGCCGCTCTTCCACTCAGGGCTCGGTCAGGTGATGCTCGTGATCTGTTTGTTGATGGTCGTGACCGGCTCCTGGATCATCAAGCGAATCGTCGACATCAGGGTGTAGCGGTGATCCTTCTCCTCGTTCTCGCCGTCATGCTCTTCGCCGTCGCCGTCTCGCTGGGCGTGTCGGCCGCGCTCGAGGGGCGGGTCCGCCGCCACGAGAACCTGACGCAGATCACCGCGTATGGGTACACGGGCCTGCCGGACGCGCCGCCGCAGCCGCCGCGGGTGTCGAGGCGAAAGTCGTTCGACCAGCTCGCGACCTCGATGGGCGACTTCGTCGCGCGTCACATCGTCAACCTCCACGAGGAGGAGATCCAGCGGGAGCTGATCACGGCCGGCTTCTACCGCGTCGGTGCGCGCCGGTTCCTCGGCTACCGCGCGCTCGCTGCGATCGGGCTGCCGATCGTCTGCATCTGGCTGTTCGGCCTCGGCGGCGCGCCGTTCCTCGTGATCGCGATCTGCGCGCTGATCGGGTTCGTCGTCGGCTGGGTCGGCCCGAACTTCGTCGTCCACCGGCGTGGACGGATGCGCCTACGCTCGATCGACGACGGGCTGCCGGGGCTGATCGACCTGCTCGTCGTGACGCTCGAGGCCGGCGTCGGCTTCACCCAGGCGCTGCGGATGGCGTCGGAACGGCTGAGCGGGCCGCTCGGCGAGGAGGTGCGGCTGACGATCCAGGAGCAGTCGCTGGGCCTCTCGACCCTCGAGGCGCTCGAGAACTGGTTGCGGCGGTGCGACTCGCCGGCCGTGCGCTCGTTCGTGCGCGCGATGGTGCAGGGCGACCGGCTCGGTGTTTCGATCGGCCAGATCCTGCGGAATCAGGCCGTGGAGATGCGCGCGCGTCAGAAGCACATCATCGAGGAGCGGGCACAGAAGGCGCCGATCAAGATCCTCTTCCCGCTCGTGTTCCTGATCTTCCCGGCCATGTTCCTCGTCATCCTCGGGCCGGCGCTGTTCGACATCTCCAAGTCCTTGCACGGGTAGTCCAACGGGAGGGAGCGCTAGATTGAGCACGATGGCCGCCACCACGAAGAAGCTTCGCCTACGGGTCCTGCTGGCCGACGACCACCGGCTGATCCTCGACAGCGTCCGCAGCTCTCTGGAGGACACAGGCGAGTTCGAAGTGGTCGGCGAGGCCGTCACCGGCAGCCAGGTGCTCTCGCTGGTGAAGCGGCTGACGCCGGACGTCGTCCTCCTCGACATCCGCATGCCGGGCATGGACGGGCTCGTCTGCCTCGACCAGATCAAGAAGCGCAACCCGGAGATCAAGGTGATCGTCCTGTCGGCGTCGACCGACCAGAAGCTGATCGAGAACGTGCTCAAGCGCGGTGCGAGCGCCTACATCGTGAAGAGCGTCAACCCGATCGACCTGCCCTCGGCGATCCGCCAGGCGCTCGACGAGACGGTCTACACGGCGATCGGCCTGTCGGAGGACTCGCCGTCGTCGGCCGCCAAGTCGGCGGGGCTCACCTCACGCGAGCTCGCGATCCTCACCGCGCTCGCGCAGGGCAAGTCGAACGCCGCGATCGCGAAGGAGCTCTGGGTCGCACCCCAGACGGTGAAGTTCCACCTCACGAACATCTACCGGAAGCTCAACGTCGCCAACCGGACCGAGGCGGCGCGCTTCGCCTATCAGCAGGGCCTGGTCGAGAGTCCGCTCTACGAAGCGGATTAGCGCCCCATAGTCGTCCCACGCGTCCCTTTACCTGGACCATGGGGGAGGAGCGACCGGACGCCGGGTTGACGCCGTGTGGTGCGGCGTCGGCGACGGTCGGTGTGGACACGTCATGGGGTAAGGGCATCGGGCTCTCGTCGACAGACCGAGCTCTCGGTGACCCCGCAAGGGTCGCCCCTGTGTCATTCGAGGGCCCCGCGACCGGCGCGCCGGAAGCGGGGCCTTCTTTCATCTCCCGAGGGCCGACCGTCCCGAGCGGCCACTGTCCCGGG
>Ga0335085_10005762_pt1 | contig 19773 bp, 16 predicted proteins | sample Lox_Sample_45_FD_206712 | JGI IMG/M metagenome (GOLD analysis project Ga0335085, IMG submission 206712) | Soil microbial communities from Loxahatchee National Wildlife Refuge, Florida, United States - Lox_Sample_4.5 | ecosystem: Environmental > Terrestrial > Soil > Wetlands | place: USA...
AGCACACCAGCACCCATAAAACGCCCACACAGGCCATCGAGCCCCACATCATCATCATCTTCAGCAGATGGAGCCGGTGGTAGTTCTGCACATAGTTCGGATGATGTGCCGCAATCTCGGGATTGACCAGGCTGAACAGCACTCCCCCCAGCACTGTGACCACGGGAATCAACAGGAGCAGGACCAGCGCCACCACCCATTGTTTCTTGATCATCCCCACCGCCGGGCAACCTCGCTGGCTTCACTCTACACCCGCACTTGATTCCCGATTCGCCGAATCACCCGACGGTGTCCCTCGCAGTCAACAAGCGGCGTGATGGAAAGTTACTGAGGCTGGCTCCGGAGGAATGCCTCTTTCCTGTGGGGGTGACGCGAGCGCGCATTTCTAGAGACGCAGCGGAATTTCTGACCTGGACGCGTTCCACTCCGGCGTTGCGCGGCGATCGTGGCGCCGGCCTCGCGCGCCGCCTGTGTGCCGTCCGCGCTTTCCAGCCAGAGGCGGACGCTCACCCGCCGCCCCGCTCACGCGCCCGATCACTTCGGAAGCGCGTCCACCCAGTTCGAGAGCAGCGTGACCGGGACCGTATCTCCTTCGCGGACCGTGTCCACCACGAACAATTTTCCGTCGAGGGTCACGTCCAGCGGATTGCCGCCCGGGTACAGCGGACTCACCGGAAACAGCTCACGCAGCGCGCCCAATTCGAACGCGTCCCCCTTCGGCTCGAACTCCACCGCGGCCACCTGAAGATTCCCGGTGATGAAGTACAGTTCGCGGCCGTCGCCGCGCCAGCGCGGCATGATGCCTCCTGCGGAAGATACCTGCACGCGGCTGCTGTTCGCGGGAAACGATTGCACGTACACTTCTTCGCGCCCGGACTCGTTGGTGACATAGGCCAGCCAGCGGCCATCCGGCGAGACGATCGGGGTGCGGCGATCGAATTTGTCGTCTGGAACCAACTCGATGGTCTTGCGGTTGCTCAAGTCCAGCGCCTGGATGCCCCGGCGTGGGGTGCGGTCCGCCGCCCTGTAAAAATAGTCCACGAAAAGGTATCTCCCGTCCCGGGACCAGGAACGCGCCCACACCATCGAGGGCTTCTCCAGCAGCGTCTCGTCGCTTCCGCCATCCACGGCTTTGCAGACCACGCGGATGCTGGATTGGCCGTAAGCCGTGAACGCGATCCGTTTGCCGTCCGGAGACCACAGCGGATCGCTGAAGGTACCGTCCGCCAGGGTGAGACGCGTGTTCACCCGGCGCGAAAGATCGAAGATCCAGATGTCGCGGGCGGCCCCGGAGATCAGGTCATACGCCAGCCGTTTTCCATCCGGCGAAAACCGCGGATTGTTGTTGAACCCTGCTGCGATTCCCGACGCCTGCGGCCGCCCGTCCGGGGAAAACAGCTGGAGTTCTTCGGTCCCTTTGCCTCCGCTCACCCGATAGGCAAACAGCCCGTTGCCGGAAACCGTGAAGGGCGACGAGAGCACAAAGTACGGCTGGCCACCTTCCACCAGCACCTGCGGCGCTCCCAGCAAGCGCAGCCTGGCCGGGTCAAACCGCTGGGCCAGGAACTGCGTGCCGCTGGCATAGATCAGGTAGCCGGAGGCGTACACGCTGCGCGATGCCGTGTGGATGCCAAGGTCCGCGGGTTCACCGCCCTCGATGCTCCCCACCTTGACGTCTGATTCCGCGCCCGACTTGTTCCAGTCGGAATACAAGAAGTGCCGCCCATCCGGCAAAAATACGGGACGAACGCCATTGGTGGTTCCGGGGATGGGCCGGACATCGCCGCCGGAGGAAGCCATGCGACTCAGCGGGGCTCCCGGACCTCCGGCAAAAACAATCGTTCCGTCCGGCGCCCAGGTTCCGCCGTAAGGCAGCGTCGCGCACAAGGTGCTCACCACGCCCCCGGCAAGCGCCACCTTTTTGAGCTGCCCGGCGGTGAAGAATCCCAGGTAGCGCGCATCCGGCGACCAGAAAGCACCCACGGCGCCTTCGGTGCCGGGCAGGGGATACGCACGTCCGCTGCGCAGCGGCCGCAGCCAGAGTTGGCGATCTCCGGTTGCGGCTCCCACGGTGAAGGCCAGGAACTGGCCGTCGGGAGAAAGCGCCAGGCGGGAAATATTGATCAGGGAAGCGTACCCGAACACCCCGCTCAGGCTGTGTTGCGGCAACTCCAGAGTGGATTCCACCACAGGCCGCTGCGCTTGCGGCCGGCCCCAGCGGTCATAGCCCAGCCAGCCGGCGGCCAGCACGGCCAGCACCACGATCCCCAGCAGCACCCCTTCGCGCAGCCTGCCCGGTCCAGTGGAAGTATCCGGGGCGGCTGGAGCCGCGGTACGCGCCACGGATTTGAGCTGCAGCTTTACATCATGCGCGCTGGCGTAACGGTCCTCGGGATCTTTGGCCAGGCAGGTCTGGATCACCGCCTCCAGCGCCGGCGGGGCGCCGCGCTGCAGCGCGGAAATGGGTTCCGGCTGCTTTTCCAGAATTGCCGAGGCCACGCTGATCGGAGAGCTCCCGTCAAATGCATGGCGCCCGGTCACCATTTCGTAGAGCACGGCGCCGAAGGCAAATATATCGGAAGCGCCGGTCAATTCCTTTCCTTCCACCTGCTCGGGAGACATGTACTGGACGGTTCCCACCACCTCTCCCAGGGTGGTGAGCGGCGTGGACCGCACCGGGGAGGTGAGCGCTGCGGTGGGCGCGTCCGGATGCGCGGGCTCGGCCGCTTGCGTGGCCCGCGGGTGGGCCATCAGCGGGCCGGCGCGCGCCGTCCGCGCCAGGCCGAAATCCATCAGCTTGGCCCCCGTCGGCGTGAGCATGATGTTTCCCGGCTTTAAGTCCCGGTGAATGATGCCGGCGCGATGGGCCCGATCCAGCCCCTCGGCCACTTCCATTCCGATTTTGAGGATCTGGTCGAGGGGCAGTGGTTTCTTCCGCAGGCGGTCCGCGAGCGTTTCCCCTTCCAGATATTCCATCACCAGGTAGTCCACGCCGTCCTGGCAGCCCACGTCGTAGAGCGTGCAGATGTTGGGATGGTTGAGCGCGGAGATGGCCTTGGCCTCGCGTTCCAGGCGCTGGCGCAGCTCGCCGTCGGAGGAAAGGGAGGCGCGCACCACCTTGATCGCGACGGAACGGTCCAGCCGCGTGTCGCGCGCGCGATACACCTCGCCCATGCCGCCCTGTCCCAGCGGCGCGACGATTTCGTAGGGCCCCAGTTTTGTGCCGGCGGCAAGCGACATAAGCCCTGGATTATAACCTCGCGGCAACCTGCGGGTTTACCGGCCTGGCGCGCCCGCGAAATAGGCGCAGCAGGAGGCCACCGCGCACTGCCCGCAGAGCGGCCGGGTGCGTTTGCAGATTTCCTGGCCGTGCTGCTTCAGCAGCAGGTGGGCCCGGAGCAGGGCGTTGCAGTCCGCGGGCAACTCCGCGCGGAATGCCTCCTGCGCGGCCCGGTAGTTCTGCGTGTAGTTTTTCAGCGGCATGCCCAGCAGGATGCGCACGGGAACTTCCACGCAATTCGAGGGTACGGCGGGAACGGGAGCCGTTTTCGTGAACAGCAGGATCTTATCCGCGCCGGGATCCCCGATGGTGGGGAAGAGCTTCAGCGCCTTCCTGGCCTCCTGGAGCGGCTTCTTCAAGACGGCGCCCAGGTCGCCCCGGAATTCGTGTTTCACGCGCGCGGCAATCTCCCGCCAGCGCTCCACGCGCACCTCGGGCAACATGCCGCAGGCGCGCGCCACGGCCAGTAATTTTGCCGGCGAAGCCGAAAGAATCTGCTCGGGCCGCAGGCCGATCTCCTTTTTCAGCGCTTCGAAACCCTTGGTGCAGGCAACATCCGTGGCCGGATAGCCGCAATTGGCATACAGAATCATCGCGTAAGGATCGGCTTTGGCCCTGAGCGACGCCAGGATTGCCCGCGGCGGGTTGGGCCGTCCGTAAATTTCTTCGAGCTGATCCAGGATTCCCGCAAGCTTGGATTTCGATGGGGGCATGGCAGACGCCGGTTCAGACCCGAAAAACGAAATTTGAAAGACCGGAGATCAGAAGCCCGGCCGCGCAGCCGCCGATTTGTGGGCGGCATCCGCAAGATTATACTGTTTCTTTGGAACCGCGCAGGGCCAACGCTTTTTCCGAGGCAAGGATGAACCGGAACGGATTCGCACTCAGGGGCGCAGCGCCGGGAGGACCAGGTCCGGGCCGGGCGATTCGCCACGCCCTGATTTGCCTTTGCTTTGCGGCGGCGGCCAGTTGGCCGGCCATTCAGGCCGCGCGCGACAACCGCACCCAGCTCAAGCCCGGATGGAACCTGTTCACGCCCCAGGACGACATCAAACTGGGCCTGGAAAATTCCCAGGAAGCTGAAAAACAGCTTCCCATGCTGCGCGACGCCAGGGTGGAAGCCTACTTGAGCCACCTGGGAAAGCATCTGGCGGAGTTCGCCCCGGGCGACAAGTATCCCTACCAGTTCCGGTGCGTGAACACCGCGGAGATCAATGCCTTTGCGCTGCCCGGTGGCTACGTGTACGTGAACCGCGGAACCGTGCAGGCCGCGGACGACGAGGCGCAATTGGCCGCCGTGATGGGCCACGAGATTTCCCACGTGGCCCTGCGCCACGGCACCACCCAGGTGACCAAGTCCCTGGGCCCGCAACTGGCCCTGGGGGTGCTGGGCGGGGTGCTGGGCAACAGCTCCCTGGGGCAGGTGATCAACGCCGTGGGCGCGTTTTCGGTGAATTCGCTGCTGCTCAAATACTCGCGCGCGGACGAGAGCCAGGCGGACATCCTGGGCACGCAGATCATTCACGACGCGGGCTACGACCCGCGCGGAATGTCGCAATTCTTCGTCAAGCTGGAAGAGGTGGAGAAAAAGATGGGCGCGCCGCCCGAGTTTTTCTCCAATCATCCCAGCCCGGAGCACCGCATCGAGCGCGTGAATGAAGAGATCGCCAACCTGGGCGGTCCGCCTGCCAACGCCCAAACCGATTCCGCGGAATTCCGCGAAATTCGCAAGTATCTCTACTCGCTCCCGCCCGCGCCCAAGCAGCAGGAGCGAGCCTCGATCCTGCCCACTCCGGAGCCTCCGGCAGGAGGCGGGCCGCCGGAGGCGCCCGCGGCCAGCCTGCAGGCCTTTGAGAACAGCGAGCTGTCGCTTCGCTACCCCTCCAACTGGAAGGCGAATGGCCAGGGCAGCGCCGTGACCCTGGCGCCCCCGGGCGGAGTGGTTCCGGACGCGCGCGGCAACCAGGCGCTGGCCTACGGAATGATCGTGAACCAGTATTCGCCCAGCACGGATTCGACGCTCGCCTCCGCCACCGACCAGTTCATCGCCGAACTGCGCCGCAATAACGCCGCGCTCACCGTGCAGCGCCGCGCCGAGCCCATGCTGTTGAACGGGCAGAAGGCCCTCTCCGCTTACCTGGTGAACGATTCTCCGGTGAAGGGCAAAGAGCTGATCTGGCTGATCACCACCGAACGGCCCGACGGTCTGCTCTACATCCTGGCCGTCGCTCCGCAGAATGAATACGACCGCTACAGTAAGTCCTTCGAGGCGGTGGTGCGTTCCATGCGCTTTCCGAACTGAATTGCGGGCTGCGGGATGTCTGGAGCGGAGGTGTTCAGCCTGTGCCGCCACGTCTGCGGCCCACTGGACGGGTTAAAAGCCGGTCCTACTCTCCGGGCGTCCAGCGCAGCACCGGTTTGCGCGCCGCGCCCACTTCATCCAGCCGACCCACGCGCGTCGAGTGCGGGGCGGATTTGACCAGTTCGGGAGTCTCTGCGGCTTCCGCGGCGATGGAGCGCATCGCTTCGACGAACAAATCCAGCTCCTGCCGCGATTCCGATTCCGTGGGCTCGATCATCAGCGCGCCGGGCACAATCAGCGGAAACGCCGTGGTGTAGGGATGGAAGCCGTAGTCAATCAGGCGCTTGGCGATGTCCATGGTGTTCACGCCGTGTTTTTTCTGTCGCGCGTCGCTGAACACCACCTCGTGCATGCACGGCTGGCGGAACGGCAACTCGTACACGTCTTCCAGTTTTTTGCGCAGGTAGTTGGCGTTGAGCACCGCGTCGCGCGTGGCCTCCACCATGCCCGGGCCGTAGGCCAGGGCATAGGCCAGCGCGCGCACCAGCACCCCGAAGTTTCCGGAAAACGCGCGCAACCGGCCGATGGATTTCGGGCGGTGCGCGTCCCAGCCCAGCGCGCCACCCGCTTTTTCCACCAGCACCGGCAGCGGCAGAAACGGCTCGAGATGCTTTTTGACCGCCACGGGACCGGCGCCCGGGCCGCCCCCGCCGTGCGGCGTGGAAAACGTCTTGTGCAGGTTCATGTGCATCACGTCCACGCCGAAATCTCCGGGACGCGCCACGCCTGCCAGGGCATTCATATTCGCGCCGTCCATATACAGCAGCGCGCCGCGCGCGTGCAGGATCTCCGCGGCGCGGGCAATGTCCTGCTCGAAGATGCCCACGGTATTCGGATTGGTCACCATCAGCGCGGCCACGTCTTCGGTGGCGTATTCGGCCAGGTGGGCCATGTCGATCCGGCCGCTGGCGTCGGACCGGATGTTCACCACCTCATAGCCGGCGGTGACCGCCGTGGCCGGATTCGTGCCGTGCGCCGAATCCGGCACCAGAACCTTTTTGCGGGGGTTGCCGCGGTCCGCCAGGTACGCGCGAATCATGGCGATCCCGGCGTACTCCCCCTGGGCCCCGGCGCAGGGTTGCAGCGTGACCGCGTCCATTCCGGTGACTTCTTCGAGCACCTCTTCAAGCGTGCGCAGGATGCGCAGGCAGCCCTGCGACAATTCCACCGGTTGCAGCGGATGCTCGGTAGCCAGGCCTTCCAGGCGGGCCACAAATTCATTCACTCGCGGGTTGTATTTCATGGTGCAGGAACCGAGCGGATACATGCCCAGGTCAATGGCGTAGTTCCAGGTGGAGAGGCGGGTGAAGTGGCGCACCACTTCGATTTCACTCACTTCGGGAAAGTGTTCCACCGGGCCGCGGCTGAACTCCACGCCCAGGGCCTCGACCGCGTCCACAGCGGGCACGTCGCAGGGCGGCAGTTCCATGCCGCGCTTTCCCGGCGCGGACTGCTCGAAGAGCAGGCGCTCATTGATGCTCACGTGGCGGGTCGCCTTGGACATCGGTTGCGCGTGTGGCTGGGACATGGCTATCGTTCCGCCTCCGCGGGGACGGCGGCGCGGGCGCCCCGGCCCATCGCCTCCAGCGCGCGCGCGGTGGCCGTCACCAGGCGGTCCACATCGCCGCGCGAATGTGTTTCCGTAACGCACAGCAGGCCGCGCTTGGTCTGCTCCGGGAAGTAAGGACCGAGCGGAAGCGGCCCGATGATTTTCTCGCGCAGCAGGTGCTGGTTGATCATGCGCACAGACGCCGGGAACTCCACGGTCACTTCGTTGAAGAAGGGCGCGGTGAACGCCCGCCGCACGCCCGGAAGCTTTTCCAGTTCCGCCAGCGCGTAACGCGCCTTGGCCAGATTTTGCGCGGCCATCTCCCGCAATCCCTCTTTGCCCAGCAGCGCCAGATGCATGGTCACGGCCAGCGCGCAGAGCGCCTGATTGGTGCAGATGTTGGAGGTGGCCTTTTCACGCCGGATGTGCTGCTCGCGGGTGGCCAGCGTGAGCACAAAGCCGCGGCGTCCCTGAGCGTCCGTGGTCTGCCCCGCCAGCCGTCCGGGCATGTGCCGCACGTACCTCTCGCGCGTGGCGATCACTCCCGCGAATGGTCCCCCAAAGCTGGGCGCCAGGCCCAGGCTCTGCGTTTCCATGGCCACGATGTCCGCCTCCGCGGGCGGACGCACACTCCCCAGCGAAACCGCTTCGGCAATCGCGGTCACCAGCAATGCCCCGGACGCGTGGGTCAGTTCCGCGGCCTGCGGGACGTTTTCGAGCGCTCCCAGGAAATTCGGCGATTGCAGCACCACCGCGGCGGTGGCGGCGTCGAGCGAGGAGCCGAGCGCGGCCAGGTCCGTCTGCCCGGTGCGTGCATCAAACGGCACTTCCGCCACCACCAAACCCAGGTGCGCGGCGTAGGTGTCCACCACCTGGCGGTATTCAGGATGCAGCGCCCGCGAAACCACCAGACGTTGCCGGCCGGAGATGCGCACGGCCATCAGCGCGGCCTCCGCCGTGGCCGTCGAACCGTCGTACATGGAGGCGTTGGCCACCTCCTGGCCGGTGAGCTGGCACATCAGCGTCTGGAATTCAAAAATGGCCTGCAGGGTTCCCTGGCTGATCTCCGCCTGGTAGGGCGTATAACTGGTCAGAAATTCGCCGCGCTGCAGCAGCGCGTCCGCGGTTACCGAGCGCAGATGGTTGTACACTCCCGCGCCAAGAAACGAGGTGTGGTCCGCGGCGTTTTCTCCCGCCCGCGCGCGGAAATAATCGATGATTTCCTTTTCGGAAAACGGCCCGGGCACCTCCAACGGCCGTTCGAGCCGGCAAGCGGCGGGGATCGAGTCGAAGAGCTGGTCCATCGAGCTCAAACCGAGCTCGGCCAGCAGGGCGCGGCGCTCCGCGTCGCTTTTGGGCAGATAGCGCATCAGGCGTGCTCTTCCTTTTCCTTCTCCGCCACGAACGCCTCGTACGCGGTCGCATCCATCAGTCCGGCCATTTCGGAGGGATTCGTGGCCCGGCCTTTCAGCAGCCACGCCGCGCCGTGGGGATCCTGGTTGATTTTTTCCGGGGCATTGGCCAGCACCGCGTTCACCTCCGTCACTTCCAGGGTGATGGGAGAGTAGATCTCGCTCACCGCTTTCACCGATTCCACCGTGCCCAGCACGCCGCCGGCGGAAAACTTTGCCCCCGGTTTGGGCAACTCCACGAACACCACGTCGCCCAGGGAATGCTGCGCGTAATCGGTGATGCCCACGGTGGCCGTTTGGCCTTCCAGCAGCACCCATTCGTGCTCCTGGGAGTATTTGTAGTTCTTCGGATACATCGCGATCTCTCCCGGTCGTACAGGCATTCTTGCCTGTGCGCATTTCCGCGGCCTGCTCCACCGCGCCCAGACCCGAATCTCTGTGCTACTTCAGCCGCTTGTAGAACGGCAGCTTCACCACCCGCGCGGGCGCTTGCTGCCCGCGAATGCCGATGCAGATTTCGGTTCCCGGCTCGCGCAATCGCCAGGGAACATAAGCCATCCCGATGTTTTTCTTCAGAAAGGGCGCGGGCGACCCGCTGGTGACCCGGCCCGATGCCCGCCCCTCGCAAAATACCGGATAGCCGTCGCGGGCAATCAACCGGTCCGCCATCTCAAATCCCACCAGGATGCGCTCCAGGCCTGCGGCCTTCTGCCGTTCCAGCGCGTCGTGGCCCAGGAACAGGCCCTTCTCGAGTTTGCAAATCCAGCCCAGGTTGGCCTCCCACACCGTCGTCGTCTCGTCGATTTCGTGGCCGTAGAGGCACATACCCGCTTCCAGGCGCAAGGTGTTGCGCGCGCCCAGTCCGCAGGGAATCATGCCCTGCGCCTTGCCCGCATCCAGCAGCGCGCCCCACAGCCGCTCGGAATGCCGCGGATCGAAATAAATCTCGAAACCGTCCTCGCCGGTGTAGCCGGTGCGCGAAATCATGGCCTCCACGCCGTCCACCGCCCCGCGCGTGAAGTGATAGTAGCGAAGCGCCGCAAGGTTCACGGGCGTCAGCCGCCCCAGAATCTCCAGCGCGCGCGGCCCCTGGATGGCCAGTTGCGAGTAGCGATCCCCGGCATTCTCCGGCTTGCAGGCGAAGCGATTCTGCTGCTGGATGTAAGCAAAATCCCGGCCCTGATTCCCCGCGTTCACGCACAGGAAGAAATGACCGGGGCCGCAGCGGTGCACCAGAATGTCGTCCACAAATGTTCCGGCATCGGTGAGCAGGCCGGAATACTGGATTTGTCCGTCGGACAGTTTTCCCGCGTCGTTCGAGGTCACCTGCTGCACCAGGGCCAGCGACTCGGTCCCGTGGATTTCGATTTCCCCCATGTGGCTCACGTCAAAGAGGCCCGCGGCCGTGCGCACCGCGTTGTGCTCGGCGAGGATGCCGGAATACTCCACGGGCATATCCCAGCCGCCGAAATTCACCATCTTGGCGCCCATCTGGCGATGGACGGTGTTGAGCGCGGTTTTGCGGAGTGTTTCGGTGGTCGGCGAGGTCACGCGTTCACCGCATCTGTGGAATGAAACGTTAAAGTAGCATGCGCTCCCGGGAGCGTCAAGAAACCGCCGTCCGTGTTAGATTGATGCCGCGCCGGAGGCGTTCCACGCGCTCCCGCGCACGGAGCGGCTGTGGCTTATCGCGACCTCAGAGAGTTCGTCAAAAAACTGGAGAAGGAAGGCGAGCTGAAGCGCATCTCAGCGGAAGTGGACCCGGTGCTTGAGATTACCGAAATCACCGACCGGGTGACCAAATCCGGCGGCCCGGCCCTGCTCTTTGAGAAGCCCAAAGGCTCGCGCCATCCGCTGCTCATCAACAGCCTGGGCTCGCACCGCCGGGTCGAGCTGGCGCTTGAAGTGGACGACTTGGGAGAGGTGGCCGCACGCATCCGTTCCTACCTCGATTTCCAATCCCCACAGGGTCTGCTGGATAAATTGAAGATGCTTCCGAAGCTGGCGGAGCTCGGCGCCTTCTTTCCAAAGACCGTCAAGCAAGGGCCCTGCAAGGAAGTGATCCGGCGCGAGGACTTCGCCCTGTCGGAGTTCCCCATTCTCCAGTGCTGGCCGGAGGATGGCGGGCGCTACATCACCTGGCCCCTGGTGATCACCAGGAATCCGGATACCGGCAAACGCAACGTGGGCGTCTATCGCATGCAAGTCTACGACGACCGCTCTACCGGCATGCACTGGCAGACGCAGAAACACGGCGCGGAGCATTTTCGCCGCGCGCGCTCAAAATTCGGGGCCGGGAAGATGGAAGTCGCCGTGGCCATCGGCAGCGATCCCGCCACCTGCCTCTCCGGCATCCTTCCCGTTCCCCCGGACCTCGACGAATTCATGTTCGCCGGATTTCTGCGCCGCGAGCCCGTTGAGCTCGTGGCCTGCGAGACGGTGGACCTGGAAGTGCCGGCCAATGCGGAAATCGTGCTGGAAGGTTATGTTAACCTGGACGACCAACGCCTGGAAGGCCCGTTCGGGGATCATACCGGTTTCTACTCCCAGGAAGGCGATTTTCCGGTTTTCCACATCACTTGCATTACCCAGCGCAAGGATCCCATTTACCTCACCACCATCGTGGGCCCGCCGCCGCAGGAGGATTTCTTCATGGGCCACGCCGTGGAGCGCATTTTTCTTCCGGTGATGAAGATGCAATACCCGGAACTCGTGGACATTTCCATGCCCGCGGAAGGCATCTTTCACAACCTGATGCTCGTTTCCATCCGCAAGTCGTATCCCGGCCAGGCACGCAAAATCATGAGCGCCATCTGGTCGCTCGGCCAGGCCATGTTCACTAAGGTGATTGTGGTGGTGGACGACGACGTGGACGTGCAGGACCACCGGCAAGTGTTGTGGAAGGCGCTGTGCGCCATCGATCCCGAGCGCGACATTCAATTCGTTCTCGGACCGGTGGACACGCTGGACCATGCCGCGCGGCGGCAGGATTTCGGCTCCAAAATGGGCGTGGATGCCACGCGCAAACTCCCCGGGGAAGGCTATGACCGCAAATGGCCCGGGGAAGCGCGCATGAGCGCGGAAATCCGCGCGCGTGTGGACGCGCTGTGGGGCCGCCTGGGAATCCCCTTGGTGAACAAACAGTAATCCCGAGCGCGGTGGCGCAATCCCTACCAGCAGTTGTAGGCCGCCTGGTACTCTGCCACTAGCCGTTGTAGGCGTAGTGGAATTCCACCCCTGACCTGCCTACGAAAACCAAAGTTCCTAGCACATCTGCCGAATCCATTTCTTGACACCCCCGCCCGCCGATGACATAACGCCCCAAGCGAATCTTGTGCCCGGGTTGCCCAGGACCGGGATTTCTCTGAGGGGGCGGTGGATGCCGGTGGAGACGCTGGAATCACGGGAAGTGATGAACATCCGTGAGGCCTCGCGGTATTTGGGGGTTTCTCCCGATACTCTCTATCGCTACATTTACGCCGATCGCATACCCGCCTTCAAACTGGGAAATCGCTGGAAGTTCAAAAAGACGGCACTGGACCGCTGGATGGACCGCAAGATGCTTCGGGCCCACCGCGATCGGCGCGGCTAAGGCGGCGGGGAGAGAGGCGAGCCATGTTCGGGCTAACGAAACCGAAAGAACTGGTGGGACTGGATATCGGCTCCAGTTCCGTGAAGGCCGTGGAGCTGAAACAGTCCAAGGGCGCCTACGATCTGGTGAGCTACGGGCTGGAGCCCCTGCCCCAGGACACCGTGGTGGACGGCGCCATCATGGATGCTCCCTCGGTGGCCAAGGCCATCAGCGACATCTTTGAAGGCCAGAAAATCAAGACCAAGAATGTGGCCACCAGCGTCTCCGGCCACTCGGTGATCGTCAAGCGCGTCACCCTGCCGTTCATGAGCGAGGAAGAACTGTTTGACCGCATCCAGGTGGAGGCCGGGCAGCACATCCCCTTTGACATCGCAGACGTAAACCTGAGCTACCAGGTTCTCGAGGCCCTGGATACGCAGATGGACGTGCTGCTGGTGGCCGTGAAGAAGGACAAGATTCTGAATCACACCAACGTGCTGGCCCAGGCGGGGCGCACCCCGGTGGTGGTGGATATCGACGCCTTCGCCCTGCAGAACTGCTTCGAGGTGAATTACGAGCCGGATCCCGGCCAGACCATCGCCCTGTTGAACATCGGCGCCGGGGTGATGAGCATCAACATTGTCCGCAGCCAGATTCCGCTGTTCACCCGCGACGTCTCGGTGGGCGGCAATCAATATACAGACGCGCTGCAGAAGGAACTGGACCTTGGTTTCGAGGACGCCGAGAAGTTGAAGAAGGGCGAATCGCTCTCCGGTGTGAGCGAGGAGCAGAAAGCCTCGATTTTGCGCTCCGTCTCCGACATCTTGATTCTGGAAATTCAGAAGACTTTTGACTTTTTCCGGGCCACCGCCAGCGGTGAGAATATCCAGCGAATCTACCTGGCGGGGGGAACGGCCAGGGTGCCGGGGCTGGTGGACTTGCTGCGGGAGGAATTTGCGATGCCCGTCGAGGAGTTGTATCCCTTCCGCAAGATCGCCATCAATCCGGCGAAGCACAACGAGGAACAACTGCGGGAAATTGCGCCGCGCCTGGCCATCTCGGTGGGCCTGGCGCTCAGGAGCTTTGACACGCCATGATCCGCATTAACCTGCTCGGACAGCCGCGGCCCAAAAAGGTCCGCGCCGGCGGCGCTCCCCTGGAGGGCGCGGTCCAGATTGCTTTCGTCGTGGTGGCTCTGGCCATCGGCGGAATCGCCCTGTTCATGCACTGGCGCATTCTGCACAATCAGTACCTGCAGGATCGCGAAATCATTTCTCAGTTGACCGCGCGGAAGACCCAGTTGCTGGCCACCAAGGCGGAAGTGGACCGGCGGACGCAGGAAAAAGCGCTGCTCCAGCAGCGTATCAATGTGATTGAACAGTTGCAGCGCGGGCGTTCCGGGGGCCAGGAACTGCTCGACGCCGTGGCCAATACCGTCAACCGGGTGGACGCTTTGTGGATGAGCCACATCAAGCGCACCGGCAATTCCCTGGAGATCGAGGGTTCGGCCGATTCCATGAATGCGGTGGCCGATTACATTTCCGAGCTGAAACGTTCCGGATACTTTGACAAGGTGGAGATCTCGGACACGAAGCAGGACGACCGGCGTCCCGCGATTACCACCTTCACGTTCAAATTGACCGCGGACTTCACACTGCCCAACCAGACCCCTGCCGCCCAGCAGGGACAGGCCAAGGCGGGAAAGAGCTGAAGGGGAGCAGGGAACATGGCGTTCTCATTCCGCGAATTACCGGCGCCCGTGCAGGTGCTTGCCTACCTGGTCGTGGCTGCCGCCGTCTTTGTGGGGGGCGAATTCTTCCCCGGCTCTCCCATCCAGGCGGTGCGCGCCGACAAGGAAAAGGCAGAGAAGGACAAGGCCGACCTGCAACAGCAGGTTCAGGCGCTGCAGGTCTACGAGCGGCAAAGCACCCAGCTCCGCGCGGAGATCGAAGCCAATCAGAAGCAATTGGACACGCTCAAGCAGATCGTGCCCGACGACAAGCAGGTGGAGGAGTTCATCAAGGCGCTGAACGACTCCGCCAAGGCTTCCAGCATTTCGCTGCGCTCGCTGGTTGCCAAGCCCATCGAGCCCAAAGACTATTTCTACGAGGTCCCCTTCGACGTCCGGGTGGACGGCCCCTATTTCCAGGTCCTGGATTTCTTCTCGCGGCTGAGCCACCTCTCCCGCATCATCAATGTGGGCGATATCGAGTTCAATTCCATCGAGGGCGGGAGGCTGAGCACGAATTTCCCGCTCCGTCCGGGTACCACCGTGATTATGCAGTTTGTGGCCACCACCTATTTCACGGGCGGGGCGGCGGGACCTCCCAAGCCGGCGGCCAAGCCGGGCGGGCGGCGCTAACGTGAGAGGGTCAATTATGCGGCAGGCACTCGACCTTACGGCGCGGACGGCAATCCTGGTGCTGGGCGCGGCCATGAGCGCGGGCGCGCAGGCGCCTGCGCCCAAGCCGGCGTCTCCCGCGCCACCCAGGACCGCGGCCACCACGGCCCCGGCCAAGAATCAGTCTGCGGCCAAGCCCGCTGCTGCCGCCAAGCCTGCGGCACAGAAGCCCGCGAAGCAGAAACCCGCGGTCAAGCCCGCGCCTGCGGCGCCAAAACCGAAGCCGGCCGCTCCGGTGAAAAAGCAGGCGGCGAAGCCGGCCAAGCCCGCTGTGGAGACAGCGAAGAAGGAAGAAGCGGCCCCGGTGGCCCCCTCGCACCGCCGCGATCCCTTCATCCCCTTGGTTTCCGCTGCCGCCGTGGGCGGCGCGCCGGTTCGTTTGCCGGAGGGCAAGGCCGGCCTGCAGGTGTCCACGCTGCGGCTCGAAGGCGTGGTGCGCGGCCCCAACGGAATGCTGGTGGTGGTGAGCAGCCCACGCAACCGCACCTATTTTCTCCATCAGGGCGACCGGATCTACGACGGCAAGGTGGAACAGATTGGCATGGATGCGGTCACCTTTCAGGAAACCGGCAAGGATCCGTTCGGCAAAGCCATTGATCGAACGGTGGTCAAGCGAATTTATCAGAGCGCAGGAGAGCAGCAATGAAAACGAACGGGCGGGCCCGCTCATGGCGGGTTGCGGGGCTGATTGTGGCCGTCGTGCTGGGGATGGGGATTCCCCTGCGCGCGCAGGAGGGGCCGCTGGCCGCGCTGCAAGTGCAGGCTACGGTCACTGCTTCCGACGTGCGTCTGGACGCGCGTGCCAATGGCCCGTTTGAGTACTCTACCTTCCGGGCCAGCGACTCCCTGTACGTTGTGGAAATGAGCGGAGTCACCCTGGACGGCAGCGGCGCGCCCCGCGTGCTCAACTCCGAACTGGTCAGCGGCTACCGGCTGCTGCCGTACCGTTCCATGGGACATTCCGTGGTGCGCCTGGAAATCCTGCTGCGCCGTCCGGTGGCGCCGCGCGTGGAGCGAGTGAACGCACAGAACCTGGTGGTGACCTTTGCGGCTCCCGTGGCTGCCGCGGCTGCCGAACCCCGCATGCAGCCCGCAGCGGTGCGCACAACCCACACCGCTCCGGCGAAGGAATCTGCAGCGACGGTCAGCGCTTCCCCGGCCCATCCCACGATTCAGGGTGTGAGTTTGGAAAAGGAAGATGGCCAGGTGGTGGTTCGAATTTCGGCGACCGCCAAGCTCGAATACCAGGCGATTCGCCTGAACAAGCCGGAACGGCTGGTTCTGGACTTCAATGGCGCCACCGTCGGCCGCTGGTCTAAACCGCATAGCGTGGCGGAGCCGGTGGGTGGAGTTCGCGCCTCCCAGTTCAAGCCGGACATGGCCCGCATCGTGATCGATCTGGATCGCAACGCGTCCTATCAGATCGCCTCGGGCAGTTCCGGCCTGGAAGTGAAATTTGCGCCGCTTGCGGCGGCTCAGAAGGCGGCGGCCCAGCCGGCTAAGCCGTCCGCTCCTGCGATTCACGAATCCGCGCCCGCATCGACCGAAGCCGCCCCGGTGGCTCCGGCCACGGTCCCGGCGGCGCGAGCGGAGGCGGCTGCCAGCGTTCCGGCGGCACCCGCAAAGGTGCAAGCTCCGGCTGCGATTCTTGTGTCCGCATCCGACCCGACGGAATTCTCCGCCCCAACCGTGGCGATTGACGCGTCCTCCATGTCGTTGCCAACGGCGTTGACCGGCGAAAGCGAAGCTCTGGCCTCTCCGAAGCGGGATGACACCCCCAGCAACGCGGCAGGCACGAACCCGGCCCCGGCAACTGCTTCCACGGCTTCCGCAGCGCCGGCGGCAACGGCTCCTGCTGCTTCCGCGGAGCCGGCCGCGCCGGTGGCAGACCCCTATCCCGTGGATCCGTCGCAGTCCGGGGGCGCGAAGAAATTCTCCGGCGAACCGATTTCCGTGAACCTGAAGGACGTGGACCTGAAGGATTTCTTCCGCCTGATCCACGAAATCAGCGGCCTCAACGTGGTGCTGGATCCGGCCGTGCGCGGCAACCTGACCCTGGTGCTGGACGATGTGCCGTGGGATCAGGCCCTGGACATCGTTCTGCAGAACAACAACCTGGACAAACAGCTCCAAGGGAATGTGCTGCGCATCGCCACCAAGGACACGCTGAAGAAAGAGGCCGAGACGGCTCGCGATCTGGCCAAGGCGCTGACCGAATCCGTTCCGGCGGTAACCGCCACGCGCCAACTGAGCTACGCCAAAGCCAGCAGCCTGCGCGATACGCTGAGGCGCTTCCTTTCCTCCCGCGGAGAGATTCTGGCCGACGACCGCGCCAACATGCTGATCATCCGCGATATCCCCGCGGTGTTCCCAGACCTGGACGCGCTGATCAAGACGCTGGATAAGAAGTCTCAGCAGGTGGAGATTGAGGCGCGCGTGGTCTCCGCCACGCGCACGTTCTCCCGGGAAATCGGCGTGCAATTCGGCTTCTCCGGTTCCGCCACCAACGGCCGCAATATTTTCGGCGGCCTGCCGGGCCTGGCCAGTTTCGTCAGTCCCCTCGTGCGCGGGCCGGCGCTGCCGCCTCCGCCACTGACCAGCAACGGAACCACGCAGATGCCGTTCATCACCAACTACCCGGCGAATGCGCCGGAGACGGGCGTGTCTTACGCGTTCAGTTCTCCGAACGCCGCGGTGGACCTGATTATCACGGCGGCCGAAGACCGCGGCGTGGGCAAACTGCTCTCCCGCCCCAAGATCGTGACCCAAAACAACGTGGCCGGCACGATCAAGCAGGGCACCAAGATTCCCGTGCAGACGGTGATTAACAACACCATCTCGACCCAGTTCATCGACGCGGTTCTTCAGTTGCAGGTGACGCCGCAGATCACCGCAGACGGCACCATCTTCATGGCCGTCAATGTGGAAAACGACCAGCCGGACTTCTCTCACGCGGTCCAGGGCATTCCGTCCATCATCACCCAGTCGGCGGATACCCGGGTTCTGGCCAATGACGGAGGCACGGTAGTGATCGGCGGGATCATCATTTCCAGCCAGACCACCACCATCAACCAGACGCCGCTGGTGGGCAGCATCCCGCTGATCGGGCACCTGTTCAAGCACACTGCGGTCAGCACCTCGTCGTCTGAACTGCTCTTCTTCATCACCCCGCGGATCATCCCCACCTAGTCTCCGCGGAAACCAGGGATAATGCTCGGGAGGCCGGAGGCCCGGCCTCCCGGCTTTTTTATGGCGCCCTTTCGCCCGCATAGACTGACCCGGCTGCGCTCCGCCCTGCGCCAGAATCGCGCGGGGGCCATGCTGGTCAGCCATTTGCCCAACGTCTTCTACCTCTCCGGCTTTACCGGGGAAAATGCCCTGCTCCTGGTGGGCCGGCGCAGGGTGACCCTCTTCACGGACCCGCGCTTCACCACCCAGGCCCGGCAGGAGTGCACAGGCATTGGAATTGAGATCGTGCGCGGACCGCTTGCGCCAGCCGTGGGCGAATCGCTACGCCACGCCCCCCCGGCGGGGGACGTGCTCATTGAAGAAGAGCGACTGTCGGTGGCCCAATACTCGGCGCTGAGGCGGGCGGCCCGGCGCTGCTGCTCCTGGCGAGCCACGCACGGTTTGGTCGAGGGGATGCGGGAGGTCAAGGACCAGGGCGAGATTGCGGGGATGCGCGAAGCGGCCCGGGTGGGGTGCCGGGTGATGCGCCACGCCATTGAGTGCCTCCGTCCAGGGATGACCGAACTCGAGGTCGCGGCGGAAATCGAATTCGAGATGAGGAAACTGGGAGCCACCGGGCCATCGTTTGAGACCATCGTGGCCAGCGGCCCGCGGTCGGCCCTGCCGCACGGACGGCCCACCTCCAAGCGACTCAAAAAAAAGGAATTGGTAGTGCTGGACCTGGGTGTTATACTGCGCGGCTATTGTTCGGACCTGACCCGCACTGTTCACCTGGGGCGTGCTTCCAAGGAGGTCCGGCGATGGTACCAGGCTGTGCTCCAGGCTCAGTTGGCCGCCCGCGGGGCGGTCCGGGCGGGAATTCCGGCCGGGGATGTGGATGAAGCCGCGCGCAGCGTCTTGCGTCGCGAGGGCCTGGAACGCTTCTTCATCCACAGCACAGGCCACGGGCTGGGAATCGAGGTCCACGAGCGCCCTTCGGTCGCCCGGAACCAGACGGGCAAGCTCCGGGCGGGCAGTGTGGTGACCATCGAGCCCGGCGTATACGTGCCCGGGCGCGGGGGCATCCGGATCGAAGACGACGTGCTGGTCAAGGAAGCGGGAAGCGAAACATTGACGGGGATGCCCCGCGAGCTCTTGGAACTCTGAGGCGGCCCACGGTCCGCACGCCGTTCTCCACGAACATGGCCCAGAAGAAAACTTCCCGGACCTCCCAAGCCGCGCCCGAACAGGCTCGCGCTCCGCGCGTGGACCTGGGTGAAATCGAGCGCATCCTCGGGTTCATGACGGCGCATGGCCTCGAGGAGCTGGAGTACCGCCACGGCGATTTACACGTGCGGCTCCGGAGGCATCCGGCCGGAGGCGCCTCCCTGCTCAATCCGGGCACCGCTGCCGCTGCACCTCACCCGCACGAGCCGGGGCATGCGCGCGTGGCGCAACTGCCGCCGCAAAGTCCCCCGCAGGCGCCGCCAGGCGAAAACCTGCACATCGTGAAGTCACCCATCGTGGGAACCTTCTATTCCGCGCCCTCCCCGGATGCGCCACCGTTCGTGAAGCCGGGGGATAGCGTTCAGCGCGGGACGATCCTGTGCATTGTGGAAGCCATGAAGCTGATGAATGAGATTGAAGCCGACCAGGCCGGGGAAGTGGTCCGGCAAATGGCGGAAAACGGCCAACCCGTGGAGTATGGCCAGCCGCTTTTCGCGTTGCGGCCGGTGGCCGTGGGATGAACTCCGCGGGCAGGAGCGACATTCCGGTCTCTCCGCCTGCCGTGGCAGGGTTCGCGCTCCGGGGAATCCAGATGAGGAATGGCCCCAGCAAGCAGCCAGGATGGGCCGTCCTGCGTTCGCATTCATGTTCCGCAAAATCCTGATCGCCAATCGCGGTGAGATTGCCCTGCGCATCATCTGCGCGTGCAAGGAACTGGGCATCCCTACCGTGGCCGTCTTCTCTGAGGCAGACCGCAACTCCCTGCCGGTGCGCTTTGCGGACGAGGCGGTGTGCATCGGCCC
>Ga0335085_10005763_pt1 | contig 19771 bp, 20 predicted proteins | sample Lox_Sample_45_FD_206712 | JGI IMG/M metagenome (GOLD analysis project Ga0335085, IMG submission 206712) | Soil microbial communities from Loxahatchee National Wildlife Refuge, Florida, United States - Lox_Sample_4.5 | ecosystem: Environmental > Terrestrial > Soil > Wetlands | place: USA...
GCCCACGGCGAGACGGTCGAGCGCACGGAAGATTTCGCCGCCGCCTTCGAGCGTGCCCGCGCCTCCGGCAAGCCCGCGGTGATCGAGCTCAAGCTCGACCCCGAGGCGATCACGCCGCGACAATCCCTGAGCGAGATCCGCGCCGAGGCGATGGCGGGGAAGCACTGAATCTCCCTCTCCCGCCTCCGGCGGGAGAGGGACTATTTCGATTTATGCTTCTCCACGAGCTCGGCCATGCTCGCGACCTCGAGGTCGGGCTTGGCGTCGCCGCTGGGCGGGAGGGTGGCGCCGCCGCCGGAGCGACCCTTGCGCCGATTGACCCAGACGGTGCGGAGGCCCAGCGACCTCGCGGGCACGATGTCGTGGAAGAGGCTCTGCGCGACGTGCAGGATCTTCCCGCGCGCCACGCCCATCTCGCCGAGCGTGCGGATCGCGTATTCGAAGTTGCGGATGTCCGGCTTGTAGGAGCCGATCTCCTCGGCGGTGAGGATGCGATCGAACTCGACGCCGAGCTTCACGTTGCTCCGCGCGAAGGAGGCGCGGTCGATGTTCGAGAGAATCACGAGCTTGTAGTGCCGCTTCAGATACTGCAGCGCCGCCGCGCTGTCGGGAAAGGCGGGCCACCTCCCGACGGAGCCGCCGAACTCCGCCGCCTCCGCCTCCGTCACGGGAATGCTCCAGCGCCGCCCGAGCGCGCGGAGCGTGTCCGCGAGAACGGCGGGATAGAGCTTGCGGGGCGTTGCCACCTCTATCGGCGATTCCTCCGCGGCGAAGGCCGTGAGGATCTCGTCGTCGCCGAGCGCCTTCCGCCGCGCGCGGACGAAGGGCCGGAGCTCCGCGAGGATGCCGCTCTCCCAGTCGATGAGCGTGCCGTAGCAGTCGAAGGTGAGCGCCTGGAACTCCGCGAAATTCATCGGTCTCCTCCCTGTCGGAACCGGCCGTTCATTTGCGGATCATGCGGAACCTTCGCTTCCGAGGCAACTTCGCCCCACGCATTTGCGCGGCTCATGGCGCGCAGCTTTGGCGAATCTCGATCGTCGTTTGACTTTACATTTCCGATGGCAAACTTCCGGCGGCGGTGTACCTTGCCGGTCGCCCCGTGGGGTCAGATCGAGACCGTAGAGGAACACGACGTCAATGGCTGCCTTCACGACCCGGCCGGAACTCCGCGGCACTTTCGGAGCAGTGGCCTCAACCCATTGGCTCGCCTCCGCTTCCGCCATGAGCATCCTCGAGCGCGGCGGCAATGCCTTCGACGCCGCGGCGACCGCGGGGTTCGTCCTGCAGGTCGTCGAGCCGCATCTGAACGGTCCCGGCGGCGATGTCCCGATCCTGGTCTGGTCGAAAAAGCGCGGGAAAGTCGAGGCGATCTGCGGCCAGGGCGTCGCCCCCGCGAAAGCCACCATCGCGGAGTTCCGCCGTCTGGGCCTCGATCTCATACCCGGCACCGGGCTCCTCCCGGCCGTGGTCCCCGGCTCCTTCGGCGCGTGGCTCAAGCTACTTTTGGAATATGGCACTATGCGCGTCGAGGACGTGCTCGCGCCCGCCATCCACTATGCCGGCGGCGGCTATCCCGCGGTGGCGCGAATCCCCGCGGCGATCGAGACCGTGCGCGCGATTTTCGAAACCGAGTGGCCGACCTCCGCCGCGATCTATCTCCCGAACGGCCGCGTTCCCGAGGCGGGACAGCTCTTCCGCAACCGCGTCCTCGCGGCCACCTATACCCGCCTCGTCGAGGCCGCGAAGGCGGCGGGGTCGGACCGCGACGCGCAGATCGAGGCAGCGCGACACGCTTGGTACGAGGGCTTCGTCGCGGAGGCCGTCGATCGCTTCTACCGGACGCAGCAGATCATGGACGCCTCCGGCCGTCGCCACCGCGGCTTCCTGAGGGGCGACGACATGGCGCGCTGGCGAGCAACCGTCGAGACGCCGCTCTCGCGCGACTATCACGGCTACACCGTCTACAAGTGCGGCCCCTGGAGCCAGGGGCCGTTCTTCCTGCAGCAGCTCGCGATGCTCGATGAGATCGACATCGCCGGTATGGACCCGCTGGGGCCCGAGTTCGTTCACACGGTCGTCGAATGCGCGAAGCTCGCCTTTGCCGATCGCGAGGCCTGGTACGGCGATCCCGATTTCGCGGACGTGCCGCTCGGGGCGCTGCTCTCCGACGAATACGCAGCCGGGCGCCGCGCGCTCATCGGCGCCGACGCCTCGATGGAGCTGCGGCCGGGCTCGCCCGGCGGGCGCACGCCGCGCCTCCCTCAGCTCGTCCTGCGCGGGTCGGGCGCGCTCGGGCTCGCGGCTGCGGGAGCGGGCGAGCCCACCACGGCGCGCGCGGGCGTCGGCGAGCCGACCGTCGCGCGCGAGAGCGACCGCCGCGCCACCGCCGGCGACACCTGCCACGTCGATGTGGTCGACCGCTGGGGCAACATGGTGGCGGCGACGCCGAGCGGCGGCTGGCTGCAGAGCTCGCCGGTCGTACCCGAGCTCGGCTTCGGTATCACCACCCGCGGCCAGATGTTCTGGCTCGAGGAGGGGCTCCCCGCGAGCCTCGCGCCGGGCAAGCGCCCGCGCACGACATTGACGCCCTCCTTCGTCAGTAAGGACGGCGAGCCCTACATGGCCTTCGGCACGCCCGGCGGCGATCAGCAGGACCAGTGGTCGCTGATCTTCTTCCTGCGCCACGTGCATCACGGCATGAACCTGCAGGAGTCGATCGACGCACCCTCCTTCCACACCGAGCACATGCCGAGTTCCTTCTGGCCGCGCGAAGCAAAGCCCGGCGTGGTCGTGCTGGAGGGGCGCACCCCCGAGGCGACCGTCGCCGCCATGAAGGCGCGCGGGCACAAGGTGCAGGTCGGCGAGGACTGGTCCGAGGGCCGGCTCAACGCCTGCGCCGTCGAGCGCACGGATTCCGGGACCATCATCAAGGCCGCCGCCAATCCGCGGGGGATGCAAGGTTACGCCGTCGCACGCTGAGGCGTCGGGCGCGAGAGGTCAAAACCGGCCAAAACGGCCATGCAAAGGGAGGGTAGGATGAGAATGCTGAAACTCGGAGCTTATGGTGCGGTCGCCGCCGCCTTCGGGGTAATGGTACTGGCGGCGCCGGCCGATGCCGCCTCGCTCACGGTGAAGTCGAGCGGCTTCAAGAGCGGCCACGCGATCCCCGGCAAATATGCCTTCTGCGTCGCCGCCGAGCAGGGCCACACCGGCCCCGGCGGCAACATCAATCCGCAGGTCTCCTGGTCGAAGGGACCGAAGGGGACCAAGTCCTACGTGATCATCGCGTCCGATCCCGACGTGCCGACGATCCGCGACGACATGAACAAGGAAGGCAAGACGCTTCCCGCCAACATGAAGCGGCGCACGTTCTATCACTGGGTCCTCATCGACATTCCCGCGGATGTCATGGAGGTCGGCGAGGGCGTCGATTCCAACGCGCGCGTGCCCAAGGGCAAGCCGCCGGGCCCCGGCAAGGTTGGCGTCAAGGGCATCAACGACTACACCGCGGCCATGGCCGCCAACGAGCAGATGAAGGGCACCTATGGCGGCTATGACGGGCCGTGCCCGCCCTGGAACGACTTGCGCGTCCACCACTATCACTTCACGGTCTACGCGCTCAACGTCGCGACGCTCAATCTCACCGGCAATTTCACCGGACCCGACGCCGAGAAGGCGATGAAGGGCCACGTGCTCGCGAAGGGCGAGATCGTCGGCGAGTACTCCCAGAACCCGCCGGTGGCGGCGAAGCTGAAGAAGTAGGGTCGGGGGAGGTCGAGGGGCGTCCCGCCGGGCTCCCGGCACGGGCTTTGCTTGGCGGGACGCAGCCACGGTGCAAGCGAGCTGACCCATGACCTGGTCGATCATTGCGCGGGATCCCTCGAGCGGCGCCTTCGGCGTCGCCGTCACCACCAAGTTCTTCGCGGTGGGGGCGCTCTGCCCCCACGCGCGGAGCGAGGTAGGGGCGCTCGCGACCCAGGCCCTGATCAATCCCACCCTGGGTCCTCGGGGCCTCGCGCTCATGGCCCAGGGCGTGGCGCCCGAGCACGCGATCGCGGCGCTGCTCCAGGACGACCTCGGCCGCGAGACCCGGCAGATCCACATGCTGGATGCGCAGGGCCGCGGCGCCGCGCACACCGGCAAGGATTGCATCGGCTGGTGCGGCCACCTGCTCCGGCGCGGCTACTCAGTCGCCGGCAACATGCTCGCGGGGCCGCGGGTGATCGAGGAGACCGCGTCTGCCTACGAGACGGGCGCGCATCTGCCCTTCGCCGAGCGCCTGCTTGCGGCACTCGATGCGGGCCAGGCCGCGGGAGGCGACAAGCGCGGCAAGCAATCGGCGGCGCTCAAGATTTACGCCGGCGAGGAATACCCCTGGCTCGACATCCGCGTCGACGATCACGCGGAGCCGCTCCAGGAGCTTCGCCGCCTCTACGCCGAGGCGCGGCGGATGTATCTGGTCTTCGCCCAATTCCTGCCGACCGCGCGCAATCCCTCGGGCATCCACGACCGCACCGTCATCAACGCCGAGGTGCTGCGGGTCCAGGAGGCGCTCGGGGGATGAGCCGCCGGTGACCCTCGCCGCCGCCAAGCCCTCGCCGGTTGCGGCCGCGCCCGCCGTGGTCCGCCCGCTCCTCGAGGTGCGCGACCTCCATACCCACTTTGCGACCGATACCGGCGAGTTCCGCGCGGTCGACGGCGTGAGCTTCAGCCTCGAGCCCGGCCGAACCCTCGGCATCGTCGGCGAGTCCGGCTGCGGCAAGAGCGTCACCGCGCTCTCGATCATGGGGCTGATCCCCCAGCCGCCGGGCCATATCGCCGGCGGCGAGATCCTCTTCGAGGGCACGGATCTCCTGCGCCTCTCGCCCGCGGAGATGCGCGAGCGCCGCGGCAATCGGCTCTCGATGATCTTCCAGGAGCCGATGACCTCGCTCAACCCGGCCTTCACGGTGGGCGATCAGATCGTCGAGGGCATCCTGCGCCATCGCGAGGTGACGAAGCAGCAGGCGAAGGAGCACGCGATCGAGATGCTGCGGCGAGTGCGCATCCCTTCGCCGGAGCGGCGCTTCGACGAATATCCGCACAAGCTCTCCGGCGGCATGCGCCAGCGCGCGATGATCGCGATGGCGCTCGCCTGCGATCCCCGGCTCCTGATCGCGGACGAGCCCACGACCGCGCTCGACGTCACGATCCAGGCGCAGATCCTCGACCTGATGCGCCAGCTCCGCGACGAGACCCAGGCCGCAATCATCATGATCACCCACGACCTCGGCGTCATCGCGGAGATCGCGCACGAGGTGATCGTGATGTATGCGGGACGGATCGTCGAGCGGGCGGAGGTCTCGGCGCTCTTTCGCGAGCCGCAGCATCCCTACACGATCGGCCTCCTGGGCTCGATCCCGAAGCTCACGACGGAGCAGCCGCGCCTCACCACCATCGAAGGCGTGGTGCCGAACCCGATGGCGATGCCCCGGGGATGCCGGTTCCATCCGCGCTGCCCCTTCGCGACCGACGAGTGCCGGCAATCCGAGCCCGGGCTCTCGGAAGTGCGGCCCGGCCATTTCGCGGCCTGCTGGCGGGCGCCGCTCGAGGAGGGCGGGCTCTGATGGCGGCGAAGCCGAACGGAGAGAGCGCCGCGCCGATCCTCGAGGTCGAGCATCTCGTCAAGCACTTCGCCGTGCGCCGCGGCCTCTTCGGCCGCAAGATCGGCGCGGTGAAGGCGGTCGACGACATCGGCTTCACCGTGGCGCCGGGCGAGACCCTGGCGCTCGTCGGTGAATCCGGCTGCGGCAAATCCACGACGGGCCGGCTCGTGCTGCGCCTCATCGAGCCGACCGCGGGCGTCGTGCGCTTCGCCGGACGCAACATCTTCGAGCTCGCGCCCGGCGAGGTGCGGGGCTTGCGCCGCGCCATGCAGATCGTCTTCCAGGACCCCTACGCCTCGCTCAATCCCCGCATGACCGTCGGGCAGATCGTGGGCGAGCCGCTCGGCTTGCACGGGCTCGCGCAGGGCGCGGGGCTCAAGGCGCGGGTCGAGGAGCTCCTGGGCTATGTGGGCCTCTCGCCGCATCACGCCCGGCGCTACCCGCACGAGTTCTCCGGCGGCCAGCGCCAGCGCATCGGCATCGCCCGCGCACTCGCGGTCGAGCCCAAGCTCATCGTCTGCGACGAGCCCGTCTCCGCGCTCGACGTCTCGATCCAGGCGCAGGTGATCAACCTGCTGCAGGATCTGCAGCGCCGCTTCGGCCTCGCCTACATCTTCATCGCGCACGATCTCGCGGTGGTGAAGCACATCGCCGACCGCGTAGCCGTCATGTATCTCGGCAAGATCGTGGAGCTCGCGCCGAAGCGCACGCTCTTCAGCGCGCCGCGCCACCCCTATACCCAGGCGCTGCTCTCGGCGATCCCCGTGCCGGAGCCGGCCTTGAAGCGCGAGCGCACGCTCCTCCAGGGCGACGTGCCGAGCCCGATGGCGCCGCCGCCGGGCTGCCGGTTCCAGACGCGCTGCCCCTTCGCGCGCGAGCGCTGCCGGAGCGAGGAGCCGCCGCTCGAGGCCGCCGCCTCCGGCCACGCCGTCGCCTGCCATTTCTGGCGCGAGATCGAGCCGCCGCCCCGCCTCTTGCCGCCGCCCGAAGCCGAGGCCGCGAGCCCGCGTCTGCGGCGCCTGCAGGCCTTCTTCACCAAGCGCGCGGGTGAGGCCGCCGCCGCCCCGCGCGCTCACGAGGGAGTGTGACACGACGGTTTCGCATTCTTGCTATGATCATCGTCAACGCGAGCGCCGGTCTCCGCCGGCCTCAAGATGAGGGGAGAGCTCAATGAAGGGAATCAAGGTTGCCGTTTTCGCGGGCGCCATGCTGGCGGCGAGCGCCGGCATCGCCTCCGCCGAGACCACGCTCAAGATCGGCCTCGCCGAGGATCCGGATATCCTCGATCCCACGCTCGCGCGCACCTTCGTGGGCCGCATCGTCTTCGCCTCGCTCTGCGACAAGCTCTTCGACATCACGCCGGACCTGAAGATCGTGGGGCAGCTCGCGACGGGCTACAAATGGGTCGACGACAACAAGGGCCTCGTGATCACGCTCAGGACCGGCGTCCAATTCCAGGACGGCGAGCCCATGAACGCGGCCGCCGTGAAGTACAGCCTCAACCGTCACCTGACGATGCAGGGCTCGACGCGCAAGGGCGAGATCGCCTCCGTGCAGAGCATCGACGTCGTGGACGACCACACCGTGAAGCTCACGCTTTCCGCGCCGTTCTCGCCGCTCCTCGCCGCGCTCGCGGACCGCGCAGGAATGATCGTCTCGCCCAAGGCCGCCGAGGCGCTCGGCGACAAGTTCGGCACCGCGCCCGTCTGCGCCGGACCTTACAAGTTCGTGGAGCGCGTGGCGCAGGACCGCATCGTCGTCGCCAAGTTCGACAACTACTGGGACAAGGGCAAGGTCCACGTCGACAAGATCGTGTTCCAGCCGATTCCCGACAACGCCGTGCGCGTCGCCAATCTGCGCTCCGGCGGGCTCGACTTCATCGAGCGCGTGGCACCCACTGACCTCGCGCAGATCAAGGGCGACGGCAAGCTCAAGGTGACGACGATCGGCGAGATCGGATACCAGGGCATCACCGTCAACGTCGACAACGGGCCGCAATCGAAGAACCCGCTGGGCCAGAACGCGCGCATCCGTCAGGCCCTCAGCCTCTCGATCGACCGCGCCGCGCTCAACCAGGCGATCTTCAACGGCGAGTACATTCCCGGAAATCAATGGGTCGGTCCCAGCAATCCCTATTACGCGAAGGGCCTGCCGGTGCCGCAGCGCGACATCGCCAAGGCTAAGGCGCTGCTCAAGGAGGCAGGCGTCGAGCATCCGAGCTTCACGCTGATGGTCCCCAACAACACCGAGGCGCAGCAGGTCGGACAGATCGTGCAGTCGATGGCCGCGGAGGCGGGCTTCGATATCAAGCTGCAGGCGACGGAGTTCGCCTCCTCGCTCAAGCTCGCGACCGAGGGCCAGATGCAGGCCTTCCAGATCGGCTGGAGCGGGCGCGTCGATCCCGACGGCAATATCTACAACTTCGTGGCCTGCGGCGCGCCGCTCAACGACGGCCACTACTGCAACGCCGATGTGGACAAGGAGCTGAAGGCCGCCCGCGCGATCGACGATCCGGCCGAGCGGCTCAAGCATTACACGGCGGCCGCGGAGATCCTGCTGAAGGACCTGCCGATCATCTACCTCTATCATCGCCAGTGGATCTACGCCTACAACACCAAGGTCGAGGGCTTCACGCCCTATCCCGACGGGCTCATCCGTCCGCAGGGATTGATGCTTAAGTGACAAAAATAAGAGACAGGGCCGCGCAACACACCCCCTCTCCACTCCGGGGAGAGGGGGAACTCGCGTGGTGGTGAAGCCCCGGCCATGCTGACCTATCTGATCCGGCGCATCGCGATCATCATCCCGACGCTGTTCTTCGTCTCCATCATCATCTTCGGGCTGCAGCAATTGCTGCCGGGCGATCCTGCGCTGGCGCTTGCGGGCGAGGAGCGCGACCCGCAGGTGATCGCGTTCCTCCGCCACAAATACCACCTCGACGAGCCCCTCCCCGTGCGCTACGAGCTCTGGCTCGGGGGCGTGCTGCGCGGGGATCTCGGCGAGTCCATCCGGATCAACAAGCCCGTCCTCGATCTCGTGCTGGAGAAGCTGCCGGTGACGGCGGAGCTCGCGGGCATGGCGATCCTGGTGGCGCTCTTTATCGGCATTCCCGCGGGTGTGATCTCCGCGGTCAAGAACGGGACGTTCATCGACTACGGCGCCAATGTCTTCGCGCTCTGGGGTCTCTCCACGCCCAATTTCTGGCTGGGATTCCTGCTGATCCTGCTGTTCTCGGTCGATTTGGGAGTGCTGCCCGCCTCGGGCTTCGTCCCGCCCGGCGAGGATTTGGGCAAGAACCTCGCAACCCTCGTCATGCCGGCCTTCGTGCTGGGGAACGCCATCGCCGCCGTGATGATGCGGCACACGCGAAGCGCGATGCTCCAGGTGCTGAGCGCCGACTACGTCCGCACCGCGCGGGCAAAAGGCCTCGAGGAGCGCACGGTCGTGCTGAAGCACGGGCTCAGGAACGCGCTCATCCCCGTGGTGACGCTGGGCGCGCTCGAGTTCGGCCAGCTCCTCTCGGGCGCGGTGCTGACCGAGCAGGTCTTCACCATTCCGGGCTTCGGCAAGCTCATCGTCGATGCCGTCTTCAACCGGGATTACGCGGTGGTGCAGGGAGTCGTGCTGTGCACGGCCACCGCCTACATCGTGCTCAATCTCTGCGCCGACATCGCCTACTTCCTCGTGAATCCGCGGCTGCGCGCCTGAGGAGCCCACGATGACCGCGATCCCCGTCGAAGCCGCGACCGCCGCCCCGGAGCTTCCGGACGACCGCCCCTGGCGCCGCGCGCTCCGCCGCTTGGTGCGCCGGCGCGGCGCCATGGTCGGGCTCTCGATCGTGCTGTTCTTCGTGCTGATCGCGATCTTCGCGCCCTATGTGGCGCCCTATAGCCCGATCGCCACCGACTGGGGCGCGGTCCGGAAGGCGCCGAGCCTCGCGCATTGGCTCGGCACCGACGAGATCGGCCGCGACGTGCTCTCGCGCGTCGTCTTCGGCGCGCGCGCCTCGCTGATGGCGGGCGTCGTCTCCGTGCTGATCTCGCTCAGCCTGGGCGTGCCGCTGGGGCTCCTCTCGGGCTATGTCGGCGGCTTCCTCGACGGCCTTCTGATGCGGATCGTCGACGCCATGCTCGCCTGTCCCTTCCTCATTCTCGCGATCGCGCTCGCGGCCTTCCTCGGGCCCAACCTCACCAACGCCATGATCGCGATCGGCATCTCCGCCATGCCCGCCTTCGTGCGCCTGACGCGCGCGCAGACGCTCGCGACCAAGGTCGAGGACTATGTCGAGGCCGCGAAAGCCGTGGGCAATCCGCACCGCCGCATCGTGCTCAGGCACATTCTGCCGAACATCCTCGCGCCCATCATGGTGCAGGCGACGCTCGCGATCGCCGCCGCCATCATCGCCGAGGCGAGCCTCTCCTTCCTGGGCCTGGGGCAGCAGCCGCCGGCGCCGAGCTGGGGCAGCATGCTCAACACCGCCAAGAACTTCCTCTCGCAGGCGCCGTGGATGGCCTGGTGGCCGGGCGCCGCGATCTTCGTGGTCGTGCTCTCCTTCAATCTGCTCGGCGACGGCCTCCGCGACGCGCTCGATCCCAAGCACAAATAGGACTGCGATCTCACTACACCCCGTGCGAGCGGGAATAGGCGCTCGGCGCGGGCGAGCGCCAGCCCGCGAGCGCGCCCTCGCGCGGACGACAGACCTCGACCTTGAGCGGATGGCACTTGGCGGCGTCGCTCGAATGGCTCGAGCCGCAATCGCCGCCGGGGCACGCGGAGAGCGCGCCCAGCAAGTCGATCTCCGCGAAGAACTCGATGAAGTCGCCGGGACGCACCGGGCTCGCCTTCATGAAGTATTGGTGCGTCTCGCGCGTGTAACCCGTGCACATGAAGACGTTCATGACGTCGTGCACGTGGCGCTCGGCCTCCGCGAGCGGCATGCTCCGCGCCGCCGCGAGCGCGCGCGTGAGATTGGAGTGGCAGCAATGATGGTACTCGGTCCCGCTCAGGAGGAGATTCGTATAGGGATCGCAGCGGGTGCCGATGATGTCGTGGACGCCGCCGCCGTCCGCATCGAAGCCGTACCAGTCGAGGGTGTCGTGGGTGATGGTCGCCATCGGCCGGAGGCTCGGCAGGGTGCTCCAGAGACGGTCGCCGGTGCTGACATGGGTCGCGTGGAAGGCCCGCGTCTTGCCGCTGTAGAAGCGCTCCGAGAGGTCGCGCGCGTTCCAGAGATTGAGATCGCCGACCTGCGGTCCCTCGATGCTGACGATGCGAAAGAAATGGCCCGCGGGCACCTCGAAGGCCATTCCCTCGCGCGGCGCGACCGTCTGCTCCGAGACCTTCGCGGCCCCCGAGCGCGCGCGGGCGTAGAACGCTGCATCGAAGGGCGGCAGCCGCTCGACGGAATACGTGATCACGGGTTTCGCGGCGCGCCGCGCCGCTGCGTCCGCGGGTGCCGCGGTCTGAGGCGATCTCGTCATGCTTCCACCTTTCCGGATGCGGGACCTAGGTCAATCGTTGGGGTCAGAGCTGATCCGCGATCTTCGCCCATTGCCTCAGCTCCTCCTCGAGGCGCTGCTGCGCGTCGGGGCGAGGAAGGGTGGCGGTCTGGGCTCCGCCGGGCGCCTTCAGGATCGCGCTCATGAGCTTCCAGTCCGCGCTCACGCGGACGACGACCACTCCGGGCTCGGCGACCCGGCCCAGCAGGTAGCCGCCGCCTTTGTCGAGACGGATGAAGGCGTGAATGACGCCGTTCTCGTCCTGCACCGCGATCTGGCGCGGACTGATTTTGGCGCCGCCCGTGGTCAGGCCGAGCGCGTTCGTCACGTTCTGGTCGAGCGGTATCGCCTTGCCGCTCGTGTCGAGCATCGCGATGATCTTGCGGAGCTGCGCGTCGGAGATCTGCGCGCTCGCCGCGAAGGCGGCAAGCCCCGCGACGAAGGCGCTCACGAGCAGGAAGGGCTTCAGCATCGAGTTCGCTCCGAATTGGCTCAGCGCCGGCCGCGCCGGTGCCTGCGTTTGCGCCGGTGGCGCCAGAGATAGGCCAGTGCCACGGCGCCCGCGACGATGGCGACCGCGACCAGCGCGGGCTCCAGCGTGCTCACCCAATGCAGGACCTCGTGGAAGCGCCTGCCGAACCAATAGGCGAGCCCGGTCCAGAACCCGACCCAGAGCGCGGCTCCCAGCGAATTGTAGGCGAGGAAATGCCACCAATTCATCGCCATGGTGCCCGCGACGATGCCGTTCAATTGCCGCAGCACCACGACGAAGCGCGCGAAGAGCACCACCGCGCCGCCATGACGCTGGAAGAAGCCCTCGACGTAATGGATGTGCTCGTGCTTGATGCGCACGCGCGGTCCGTAGCGCAGCACCAGCACGCGGCCGCCCTTCCGGCCGATGAGATAGCCGATGTTGTCGCCCATGACCGCCGCGAACCAGCAGATGAAGGCGACCATGAAGATGTCGAGCTTGCCGCGGGAAGCGAGGATCGAGCCCGCGATCATCAGGGATTCGCCGGGCGTCGGCAGGCCGAAGCTCTCGAGGAACACGCCCAGGAACACCACGGAATAGCCGTACTCGGCGATCCAGCGCTGCGCTTCATCGAGGAGACCGTCGAACATCGGCGATGATCGTCGCGACGATGGCGCGCGTCAGCTTGCGGCGCCGGCCGCGGGCTGCCAGCCCTCGGGGTTCTCGAGGAAGGACCTGAGCGCGGCGTATTGCGGGGGCGTGAAGTAGCCGAGCCCCTGCGCCACGCTCAGCACGTCCCACCAGGTCGCGAGCGCATGAAGCGTCACCCCCTCGGCCGCGAGGCTCGCGACGCTCTGCGGGAAGATGCCGTAGTGGAAGATCACGAAGGCGTGGGCGATCTTGCCTCCGGCGTCGCGGATCGCATTGATGAAGTTGAGCTTCGAGGTGCCCTCGCTCGCGAGGTCCTCGACGAGGAGCACGCGCGCGCCCTCGGCCATCTCGCCCTCGATCTGCGCGTTGCGGCCGAATCCCTTCGCCTTCTTGCGGACGTAGAGCATGGGGAGCCCCATCCGCTCCGAGAACCAGGCCGCGAAGGGAATGCCCGCGGTCTCGCCGCCGGCCACCGCGTCGAAGGACTCGAACCCGACGGCGCGTCCGACGAGCTCGACGCCCAGGTCCATGAGCTTCGCCCGCGCGCGGGGAAAGGAGATGAGGCGCCGGCAATCGACGTAGACCGGGCTCACGCGGCCCGAGGTGAAGGTGAAGGGGCGGTCCGGATTGAACAGAACCGCCTTGGTCTCCAGCAGGATGCGGGACGTGATCTCGGCGGTGTCCGTCGCCTCTGGCATCGCGCGCCTCGTTCGGGGTTCGTGACCGGCTTCGCCTCTTTAAGGCCAAATCCCCCCGGGGGCAACGGCGGCGATGGCGGGCGGCGGCACTTCCCTATACCCTCGCAGGCGTAGCGGCCAAGGAGGGGAGAGCGGAATGCCGGAGTTGGTGCTGTGCGAGCGCGAGGAGGGGATCGTGACGGTCACTCTCAACCGGCCGGAGAAGCTCAACGCGCTCAACAAGGCGATGTGGCTCGGATTGCACGACGTCTTCGGCGATCTCGAGAGCGACGCAGACGTGCGCGCGATCGTGCTGCGAGGCGCCGGCGGCCGCGCCTTCGCGCCCGGCGCCGACATCGCGGAGTTCGAGGCCGAGCGCGGCAACTCCCGCCAGGCACGCGAATACGGCAGCCTCATGCACGAGGTGATGCGGCGGATCGGCGAGTGCCGGCATCCGACGGTGGCGCTGATCGAGGGCCTCTGCATCGGCGGCGGGCTCGAGATCGCGACGCTCTGCGACATCCGCATCTGCGGCGAGAGCAGCCGCTTCGGCGTGCCGATCAACCGCATCGGCGTCACCATGGGATATCCCGAGATCAAGGCGCTGATCGCGCTGGTGGGGCGCGACACCGCGCTCGAGATCCTGCTGGAGGGCCGCCTCTTCGGCGCGGCCGAAGCCAAGGAGAAAGGGCTCGTGACCCGCGTCGTCCCCGACGACAAGGTCGTCGAGGAGGCCTATGCCGCCGCGCGCCGCATCGCCGCGGGGGCGCCCCTCGTCAATCTCTGGCACAAGAAATTCGCGCGCCGCGCCCTCGACCCGCGCCCGCTCGCGCCCGCGGAGCTCGACGAGCCCTACGAGACCTTCGACACCGAGGATTTCCAGACCGGCTTCCGCAGCTTCCTCGCGAAGCGCCCGCCGGCATTCAAGGGACGATGAATGAGCGACACGGATAATCTCTGCGACGAGAGCGCGCTACGCGCGCTCTATCCCGCGCCCTCGCGGCTCGCGATCGTGAAGCAGATCGACCGGCTCGACGAGCATTGCCGGCGCTTCATCTCGATGTCGCCGTTCCTGGTGATCGGCTCGACGCGGCCCGGCCGCGGCACCGACGTGAGCCCGCGCGGCGATGCGCCTGGCTTCGTGCGCGTCCTCGACGAGAGCACGCTCGCGATCCCCGACCGTCCCGGCAATAACCGTCTCGATACCATGAGCAACCTGCTCGCGGAGGCTCAAGTGGGCCTCCTCTTCATGGTCCCGGGCCTGGAGGAGACGCTGCGCGTCAACGGCACCGCCTCGCTCTCGCGCGACCCCCAGCTGCTCGAGGGCTCGATCGTCATGGGCAAGCTGCCGCGCATGATGATCCTCGTCGCGGTGCGCGAGGTCTTCTATCACTGCGGCAAGGCGCTGAAGCGCGCGCGGCTCTGGGCGGAGGACTACCGCGTCGATCCCAAGAGCGTGCCATCCTTGGGCCGCGTCATCGTCGAGCAGGCGCGGCTCCAAGGCAGCATGAGCGTCGAGGAGGCGGACGCCGCGGTCGAGCGATCCTACAAGCAGAACCTCTACTGAGGCACGGGGTCCGAGGCGGCGATGTAGCGATAGACCGCCTCGCCGATCGCGAGCAGGCTTCCGTCTGGGCCTTTGACCTCGCCGCTCGCCATGAAGATGGTCTTGCCGCCGCCGCGCCGGTGGGCGGTGCAGGCGAGGGTGCCGCTCCTCGCCTGGCCCGTGAAGCTCGTGGTCATCGAGAGCGTGACGCAGCGGCGGACCTTGCCGTCCGCCGCCGGATGGACGCCGGTATAGCCGCAGGCGGCATCCAAGAGCGCCGCGAGCACGCCGCCGTGCACCACACCGGAGCGATTGAGATGATGCTCGGCGAGATCGACTTCGACGCGCGCAAATCCGTCGCGCCACTCCGCGATGCGGAAATCGAGGATCTTGTTGAAGCCCCGGACGATCTCGCGGGGCGCGGACGATTGCTCCTGCACGGGGCACGCTCTCCATCCTTCGCCGCGCGAGAGTGCCGGAGCGAGCCGCGCCTTGTCCAGCCTGGGTGACTCTCGTCGCGATTGACAGGCACCGCCGAGGGCGACACCCTCCGCGCACCCCGGAGGGGAGACTCGATCGATGAGACGGCTACCCGCTCTCGCCGCGGCGCTGCTGCCGCTTTCCGTCGCGGCCGCTCACGCCCAGACCGCGCACGATGCGAGCGCCACCTCGACGGCGCGTGTCGAGACCATCAGGACCGAGGAAGGCGGGACCGCGGTCGTGATGAAGGTGCGCAATGCGCGCTTCGTGCCCTATTACGTTTATGCCGACCGGAACAATTACCCCGCGCGGCTCGTGACGATCGTCACGGAAGTGCAGACGCGCAGCGACCGGGAAGGGCCGGACCCGTCCTCGACCGTCTCCGTCAGCGTCGACGATCTCTCCGGCGCGGAGGTGAAGCGGCTCGCGCAGTTCTCCGATCCCGGAGCCGAGGGCGAGGTGATCGCGCGGCGCTATTTCGCGGCGACCATGCCCGGCTGCTGCGACGGTCCCGAGGTCCATCGCGTGCGCGCGCTCGAGACCGGACGCCAGCTCTTCCGCTCCACCGGTCCCGGCAATTTCGGCAGCGCCGCCTGGGCCGAAGTGCCGAACTCGCGCCCGGGCATCACCCGCTGGGCCGCTTTCGACGGCGCAGTCGACAGCGAGCAATTCAAGGCCGGCGTCCTCGGCATCGTCACTTACGGGAGCGATGCGGGGCCGATCTCGCGCATCCGCATCGCGACTTCCGCGGGAGAGGACGAGCGCAACGACCTCTGGGAAGGGCTCGCCCACGACGCCACGCTGCGCTGGGTCGATGCCAAGCATCCCGCCGACGACATCGGCGAGACCGATGGCGATCCGGATGCGCCGACGGCGCTCTGGTCGCTCGAGGGCATCAAGGATCCCAAGCAGCTCCGCGGCTTCCAGTTGAAGTTGCTCATCGACGATAAGCCGATCGCGACCATTCCCGTGGTCGACGACCGCCTGGTCGTGGAGGGCGCGAGCTTCGACGGGAAGTTCTCGCTGAAGCCGGTTCAGCCGTAGGAGCCGAGCGGCGCGGGCGCCCGGGCGAGCGCGCCCGCGGGGGCGCGCGGGAAATAGAGCGTCACCGTGGTTCCGTTGCCGAGCCTGCTCTTCATCTCGAGCCGGCCGCCCTGAAGCTCGGTCAGGCTCTTCGCGAGCGGCAGGCCGAGGCCGACGCCCTCGTACTGGCGGCTCATGGCGTTGTCGATCTGGCGGAAGGGCTCGAGCGCGCGGGGGATGTCCTCCTCGCACATGCCGATGCCGGTGTCGCTGACCGCGACGACGATCTCGTCCTCGCGGCTCTCCGCGCGGACCGTGACGGTGCCGCCGGGCGGCGTGAATTTGATCGCGTTGGAGAGCAGGTTCAGCATGATCTGGCGGAAGCGCGTGCGGTCGCCCCAGAGCGGCGGCATGTCCGGCGCGACCTCGATGACGAGGCCGAGCTCGGCGGATTTGGCGCGGGCCTTCACCAGCGCCGCCGAGGCCTCGATCTCGCCCCGCAGGGGTAGCAGGGTGGGGCGCACCGCGATCCTTCCGGCCTCGATGGCGGACATGTCGAGCATGTCGCCCACGAGGCGCAGCAGATGCCGCGCGGAGACGAGGATGTCCTCGAGATACTCCCGCTGCTTGGCGTGGATGGGCCCCGCATAGCCGTCGCGCATCATCTCCGAGAAGCCGATCACCGCATTGAGCGGCGTGCGCACCTCGTGGCTCACGACCGCGAGGAATTCGGTCTTGGCGCGGCTCGCGGCTTCCGCGGCGTTCTTCGCCTGCACGAGCTCGCGCTCGCGGCGCGCCATCTCGGCGCTCGGCGTGAGCGTGCCGGTGCCGCGCAGCAGGCGATGGATCGCCGCCGCCAGGGTCGCGGCGGCGAGAAGGCCGAGCGCGATGGCGGCCGGAAGCGCGGGCCTCGCGGCCTCGTGGCCGAGGATCGCCGCCGCGGGCAGGACCGCGACGATGCCGACGAGTGAGAGGCGCTCCAGCGGTTTCATTCCGGCTCAGGGCCCCACGATCTACGCGCTGAGGTTGTGTAACTTTGGAATTTATAGGTTCTGCTACTCGGAGTCGTGCACAAAAATCTGTGATCGTAGGTGGTTAATGGAAACTACCTGAAATAGTGCCGGGCAATATCATTCGGGGATCAAAACTCTGGCTTGACAAAAAAAGCCATGAGAACAAAAAATGAACATCCGGACATGAGAGCTCCCGGCGCGGCTCCCCCCAGCGGTTCTTCCGGGGCGGGCGGATCGGCGTCGCGGGATCGAGGCGGTGCGGATGAAGTCGATGGATCTTGCGGCATTGAGAGAGCGCGTTGCGACCCTCGCGGGCACGGCCTCGGGGAGGCGCGGCGTCCTGTCCTTCGGCGAGGCGGCGCTCGACCGCGCGCTCCCCGGCGGCGGTCTCGCCCTCGGCGCCTTGCACGAGGTCTGCGGCCTCGGAGGCGACGAGGAGGATGGGGCGGTGGCGGCGGCCTTCCTCGCGGGAGTGCTCGCGCGTCTCGCACCGGCGCGGCCGGTGCTCTGGTGCCTTGCGGGCGACGATCTCCATGGGCCGGGCCTCGCCGGCTGCGGTCTTCCGCCGCGGCGCCTCCTCCGGGTGCGCGCGCGCGACGACCGCACGGTGCTGGAGGCGATGGAGGAAGGGCTCGGGGTTCCCGCCCTCGCGGCCGTGGTGGGCGAGGTCGGGACCTTGCCGTTGACGGCGAGCCGGCGCTTGCAGCTCGCGGCGGGAGCCTCGGGCGTCACGGCCTTCGCGCTCCGGCGCTGGCGCACGGGCGCGCAAGCGGATGCCGCGCGCGAGGCGCCGATGGCGGCGGCGACGCGCTGGCGCCTGGGCGCGCTGCCGAGCCGCTCCTTCGACGGCGAGCCCGGGATCGGGCGCGCGCTTTGGCGGGCGGAGCTGCTGCGCTGCCGCGGCGGCGTCCCCGCCCAATGGATACTGGAGGCATGCGATGCGACGGGTCATGTCGCTGTGGCTGCCGAGCTGGCGGATCGAGCGCCGGCGGCGGCCCGGCGCGAGCCGCTCCGCGCCGCCGGATGAGCCCGCCGTCGTCGTCGAGCGGATAAACGGCTGCGACCGTCTCGCAGCCGTCGATCCGCGGCTTGCGAGCCTGCTCGCGCCGGGCATGCCGCTTGCGGATGCGCGCGCGATGGTGCCCGATCTCCTCGCGATCGACGCCGATCCCGAGGGCGACGCGGCGGCGCTCACGCGGCTCGCGGCCTGGTGCGGCCGCTACAGTCCCTGGACCGCGCCCGACGGCGGCGACGGCATCTGGCTCGACGTCACGGGCATGGCGCATCTCTATGGCGACGAGGAAAGCCTCGCCGCCGATCTCGTGGCGCGGCTCGCCCGCTCCGGCTATTCCGCGCGCGCGGCGATCGCGGACACCGCCGGCGCCGCCTGGGGGCTCGCGCGCGAGGGTCCGGCGAAGGTGACGGTGGCGCCGCCGGAGGCGACGCGTCTGGCGCTGGCGCTCCTCCCGGTGCGCGCGCTCCGGTTTTCCGCCGAGACCGTGGAGCTGATGGAGCGGCTGGGGCTCCGCCGCATCGGCGATCTCTACAAGCTCCCGCGTCCCTCTCTGGTCGCTCGTTTCGGCTTCGCCGCCGCCGGGCGTCTCGACCAGGCGCTGGGCCTGCTGCCGGAGCCGCTCTCGCCCTTGCCGCCGGCGCCGATCCGCATGAGCCAGCGCCGCTTCGCCGAGCCGATCTCGCGGCCCGAGGATCTCGCCGCCGCCATCGCCTCGCTCGCGGAGAAGCTCTGCCGGCATCTGGCGGCGGAAGGCACAGGCGCGCGGAAGCTCGCGCTCCGCTTCTTCCGGGTCGACGGCGCCGTCATCGTGCTCGAGGCCGGCACCGCGCGCGCGAGCCGCGATCCCCGCCATCTCGCGCGCCTCTTCGCCGAGCGTCTCGAGCGCGTCGAGCCCGATCTCGGCATCGAGGACATGCGCCTCGAGGCGCTCCTGGTGGAAAAGCTGGAGAGCCGGCAGGCCGCCCTCGGCAACGATGCCGGAGCCGAGGCGACCGACGCCGCGCTCGCTCTCCTCGTCGACCGTCTCGTGAACCGCCTCGGGCCGGGATCGGTGACGCGCTCGCGCCCGCGCGACAGCCATCTGCCGGAGCGCGCGGCCGAGCCCGCGCTGCCCTTCGATGCGGGGGAGGGTGGGGCGCCCTGGTCCTCGGACCGGCCGCGGCCGGTGCGGCTTCTCGCGCGGCCCGAGCCCATCGAGGCGGTGGCGCCGGTACCGGACGATCCGCCGGTGCTGTTCCGCTGGCGCCGCCTGACGCATCGCGTCCGCGCCGCCGACGGACCCGAGCGCATCCTCGGGGAGTGGTGGCGCGAGGAGGATCTCCTCCGCGACTACTACTGCGTCGAGGACACCGACGGCCGCCGCTTCTGGCTCTTCCGCCAGGGACTCCACGGCGGCGACGCTCCGACGCGGTGGTTCCTGCACGGAGTGTTTGCTTGAGACGCCCTCCCCCTCCCATTGCTTCGCAATGGGCCCCAACCCTCTCCCGTCGAAGACGGGAGAGGGAGGGACCCGCGCGCAGCGCGGGAGGGGGAGGGTGACCGCTTACCTCGATCTCCAACTCACCACCAACTTCTCCTTCCTCCGCGGCGCCTCGCATCCGGAGGAGCTGGTGCAGCGGGCGGTGGCGCTCGGGCATCGCGCGGTCGCGATCGCCGACCGCAACACGCTCGCGGGCGTCGTGCGCGCGCACAAGGCGGCGGCGGAGGCGGGCTGCCGTCTCGTCCTCGGCTGCCGCCTCGATCTCGAGGAC
>Ga0335085_10005764_pt1 | contig 19764 bp, 16 predicted proteins | sample Lox_Sample_45_FD_206712 | JGI IMG/M metagenome (GOLD analysis project Ga0335085, IMG submission 206712) | Soil microbial communities from Loxahatchee National Wildlife Refuge, Florida, United States - Lox_Sample_4.5 | ecosystem: Environmental > Terrestrial > Soil > Wetlands | place: USA...
CCCTGCGCATTGCGCACCCCGGTGAGGTAGAGGTGAGAACCGACCAGGGGACTGGGAATCCCCTCCACGTCAAAAAACAAGAAACCAGTTTGCGTGCTATGGGGCTCCACAGCTTTCGCGCTGAACTGGGAGTTCTCGACTTCGTCGCGTGTTTGGGCGTTGATGCCGCCTTTCACTTTTTTGGTTGGGAAGGGCAGAGGATAACTCGTGCCTTGGCGGGGATGCGAAATTCTACGGTAGATATCTTCGGGGACCGCCGGGGATAGCTTGCTGCGATTCCCGGTGACCAACTCGGCTTTCATCCCGGCCAAAGAAATCGTCTGATCGCCGTTGTTGGTGATGACCAGCAGAACGGGCATCATGCCGATTTCGCGGTAATGCACGCTGAAGATTCGATCTTTCTCGGCTGTGTCATAGGGGTCGGCGGCAACGGTAGCGGTTTCATTGGGGTGGTCGTCATGCGCCGGGTACGCCTTGGCCGGCTGAATCGCAGGCATGACGAATTGTTTGCCGGCCCAAGCCAATGTGACTGCCGTTGCAAGGATAAGAGTCGTCGCGGTTGCCCGAACCATGGGACAGCTTTTCCTGGTATTCAAGATAAGAGCCAGCACTTAAAAAGTATGATGCAAGTTCCGCCGGGCATGATATCCCATGGGGGAAAAGTCCGCGAGCGGGTAGAATAGCGCTTCTTCTATGTATGCGTTGTACACCGTCCTGCTGGCATTTTGTCTGCTGGTCAGCCTGCCGTATTGGCTGGCACAGTGGCTGCGTCATGGGAAGTATCGGGCCAGTTTGAGGGAGCGGTTAGGACGGGTTCCTGCCAAACTTTCCGGCGAAGCGGGTAAGCCCACGATATGGGTGCATGCGGTTTCTGTCGGCGAGGTTTTGGCGGTTAGCGGCCTGCTCTCGGAACTCAGGCGGGTGTTCCCGCAGCACCGTATTTTGGTTTCCACCACCACGGCAACGGGCCAACAGTTGGCGCGCGGCCGGTTCGGCGAGAATGGCGTTTTCTACTTCCCTCTGGATTTTGGCTTCGCAATTCAACCCTACCTGCGTGCGTTGCGGCCGGAGCTTGTGGTCATCGCGGAGACTGAGTTCTGGCCGAATTTCCTACGTCTGGCACACGGCTCAGGCGCCCGCATCGCGGTGGTGAACGCGCGTATCTCCGACCGTTCGTTGTCCGGCTATCGGCGCTGGCGCGGGATCATCCGCCGAGTACTGCAACCGGTTGACCTTTTTCTCTCGCAAACGGAGCAGGACCGGGAACGCCTGGTCGCTATCGGCGTTGCGGAGGATCGGGTTCGCGTAAGCGGGAATTTGAAATTCGATGCCGCGCCCCCGGTCGTTGCGCCGATAGTCGCCAGTTTGCGCGGCTCAATCGAGCAGTCGCAAACCAAGCCGGTCATTGTGTGCGGCAGCAGCGTCGAGGGCGAGGAAGAACTGCTGCTCGGCGCATTTGCCCGACTGCTTGAAGTCCATCCCGGTGCCGCAATGATCCTGGCGCCGCGACATCCCGAACGGTTTGGTGCGGTTACACAATTACTGGAACAAGGGAAAATTCCCTTCTGGCGCCGCTCGTCCTGGCAGGGCGAGTCTATTTCCGGGGGAGTATTTTTGCTCGACAGCATCGGGGAGCTGGCCTCTGTGTATGCAATTGCGGACATCGCTTTCGTCGGCGGAAGCCTGGTTCCCCGCGGCGGTCACAATATTCTTGAGCCCGCGCAGTACGGTGTGCCCATCCTGGTGGGGCCCTACACGGAAAATTTTCGCGATATTGTAAAATCCTTTGAAATTCGCGGCGCTGTGCGCATCGTTCCATCCGGCGAGCTTGCTCAAGCCTTCCTGGAACTGGCATCGCACGAAGAGCAGCGCAAATCCCTGGGCCGGCTTGCCGTGGAAACTCTGCAGGCGCACACCGGCGCGACCCAACGCACTCTGGAAAGCTTGAGGGGTTTAGTGATAGCGTCGCCAGAGGACCGGCCCCTCAACCCTGCTCTGAGCGGGAAGGAGGATGGTCTTGCCACTCCACCACGATGAGCTCCACGGGACTCGGTTTGCTTAGCTCCGTTTTTGCCGCCGGCGTGCGGGGACGGAATGCCCTCTATGATCGCGGGGTCCTTCGTGCCGCGCGCTTACGCGGAGCGGTGGTGAGCGTTGGCAACCTGTCGGTAGGCGGCTCCGGAAAAACTCCATTTGTGATCCTGCTGGGCGAGCTGCTCAAAGAGCGGGGCGTCGAGTTCGATATTCTCTCGCGCGGTTATGGACGCCGGACTAGAGGCATTGCCGTCGTGGATCCCGGTGGATCGGCGCGCGATTTCGGCGACGAACCGCTGCTCATGGCGCGACGCCTCGGAGCCACAGTAGTGGTTGGCGAAGATCGCTACCAGGCCGGCATATTCGCGGAAAGCAAATTTGGACCACGACTGCATATTCTGGACGACGGTTTTCAACACCGGACATTAGCCAGGGATTTCGATATCGTGCTGCTGACCCCAGAAGATGCGCGCGACAGGTTACTGCCTCTTGGCCGCTTGCGCGAACCCGTGAGTTCGCTGCGGCGAGCCGATGCTGCGGTGCTGGTCAGCGGCGCCTCCGCCGAATCGTTTCCGTTGGAGGGGAAGTTCGTGTGGCAGGTACGCCGGGGAATTTTGCCAAAGGACGTTCCCGCGCGGCCGATAGCCTTTTGTGGCATCGCGCGGCCGCAAAACTTCTTCCGCCAGCTCAGGACCGCGGGAATTGAGCCCGTGGCCGAGGCAGTTTACCGCGATCATCATTCCTATACCGAGTCCGATGTGGGCGAACTGCTGGCCTTGTGCCGCCAAAGTGAGGGTGACGGCTACGTAACCACGGAGAAGGACGCCATCAACCTTGGGCCTCTGCAGGGTAAGCTTCAGCCGCTGGCGGTCGTACCCGTGCAGATGAAACTGGTGGACGCACCTAACGTTGTGGATACCTTGCTTCAGGTCCTGGAAAACCGGAAACCCACGTCGTGAGAGAATCTTCTCGTCGCATGACCCAACACCCCAAGGAAACGGCGCGCCTGCGGAAGATTGTGGAGTCGTTCTCCAAGGTTACGATCACGGTGGTGGGCGATCTGGTAGCTGACGAGTTCGTCTTCGGAGAAATCTCGCGCATTTCCCGCGAAGCGCCGGTTCTGATTCTTCGCTACCGCGAACGCACAGTCACTCCAGGCGGCGGCGCGAATGCCGTAAATAATCTTGCCGACCTGGGCGTCAATGTGCTCCCGGTCGGCATTGTGGGCAATGACGAGGCCGGCCGAGCGCTGCTTCGCGTGTTTCGCCGCAAGCACATTCCGCTGAGCGGTGTCCTGAAAGACAAAAGCCACGCGACCGTAACTAAAACCCGCATTCTGGCCGGCATGACCCACACCTGGCGGCAGCAGGTGGTGCGCGTGGACCGCGAGCCAGAAGCGGAACCGAGCCCTCATCTCACGCGCGAACTGGTGCTGGCGGCGCGGGAATACTTGCATGCTTCCGATGCGCTTTTGTTTTCCGATTATGGCTACGGGGCGGCAACTCCCGCCATTCTCGACGCCATCCGCGAGAAGAACGGAACCAAGGGAGTGCCGGTGGTTCTCGATTCCCGCCACCGCATGCTGCAGTATTCCGGAGTAACGGCAGCGACCCCTAACGAGCCGGAAGTCGAGGAGGCCCTGGGGATCCAGATTGGACAAGACTGGCCACGGCTGTGCACGGCCGCCGCGCAATTGACTTCGCGATTGAAGTTGAAATCGCTGGTCATCACCCGCGGTCATGATGGCATGGTGGCTTTTGAAGGCAAGCACAAACCGGTGGATATCCCGATTTTCGGCTCCGATGAGGTAACCGATGTCACCGGCGCGGGCGACACCGTGATCGCCACATTCACCGCGGCGGTGGCAGCCGGCGCCACCACCGCGGAGGCGGCACATCTGGCCAACTATGCGGGCGGAATTGTGGTGATGAAGCGCGGCACCGCCACGGTGAGCCAGCAGGAATTGCTGGCAGCGCTCGAAAAGTCTCCGCCCGCCACGAGAAATCATTGACCGGCGCAAAGCAAAAGATATTCGATCGCGAACAATTGCGGCGGCAAGCGGCCGAATGGCGGCGCAATGGCCAACCGATCACCTTGGCAAACGGCTGTTTTGATTTGCTGCACGTTGGGCACGTACGCTATCTGCATGCGGCCAAGCAATTGGGCGGGCGATTGATCGTGGCTATCAATTCGGATGAGTCGGTCCACAGGTTGAAAGGCGAGGGACGGCCGCTGATGCCGGACACAGAGCGGGCGGAGATTCTGGCCGCGCTGAGCGACGTGGATGCGGTCGTAATTTTCCCTGAGCCCGACGTGCGGGCGATCATCCGTGAGATTCGCCCCGATATTCAGGCGAAAGGCACCGATTACACCGCCGATACGGTGCCGGAACGTGACGCGGTGGTCGAATGCGGCGGCCGGGTGGAGATCGTGGGCGATCCCAAGGACCATTCGGCGAGTGAAATCATTCGTTCGCGGCTCAGCCCGCAGCCCCGGTGAGCAAATTGACGTTGGACCAGGACGCCAAGCTGCCGCCACCCTCGCCGCGCAGTCTGCTGATTGTGCGATTAGGCGCGATGGGAGACGTGATCCACACGCTCCCCGCTGTGGCGGCATTGCGCGCCGCGTTTCCGGAAACAAGCCTCGGCTGGGTCATTGAGGAGCGCTGGGCCGAACTGTTGTGCACCTTGCCCACGCCACGCTCTGGACCACGTTCGGCTCAGCGTCCGTTGGTAGATCGAATTCATACTGTAAACACGGCTAAATGGCGGAGGGCGGTCTTCTCGCTGCAAACCTGCCAGGAAGTTGCGGCGGCGCTGAGTGATTTGCGCGCTCCCACGTATGAGATCGCCGTGGACTTCCAGGGGGCGGCGCGTTCGGCGCTCATCGCGCGCTGGTCGGGAGCGCCGGTGATCTATGGTGTGCGACAGCCGCGAGAGAACATCGCCAGCATGTTCTACACCCGTACCGTCAGTACCCGAGGAGATCATGTCGTTGAGCAGAATCTTTCTCTCGCGGAAGCGGTTGCCGCAAGGCCGCTCCAGATGCCCGAGGTGATACTTCCTCACGATGAGACAGCCGGGAAGGAGTGCGAACAACGGCTGCACGAAAGCGGCATCCGTCACTTTGTGATCATGAATCCGGGCGCCGGGTGGGGTGCGAAACGATGGCCGGCAGAGCGATATGCCGAAGTCGCGAAACGCCTATCCGAAGATGGGCTCAAGGTGATGGTAAATTTCGGGCCAGGGGAAGAAGAACTTGCTCAGTCTGTGGAGACGGCAAGCGGAGGCACGGCCGAGGGCATCGCCTGTTCGCTCACACAGCTCATTACACTCACACGCCGCGCCAACCTCTTTATCGGCGGCGATACAGGCCCGATGCATCTGGCGGCTGCCTTGAGGATTCCTGTTGTCGCCATCTTTGGTCCGACGAACCCCGCGCGAAACGGGCCGTTCGTAACTAAGAGCATCGTGCTGCGCAGCTCATCGAGCATTACTTCCCACGCCCGCGGGGCACAACCCGAGGAAGGGCTGCTCGAAATCACGCCGCAGCAGGTCATCACCGCGGCGCGGCAACTGCTGGGAGCCATGCATGGCTAGCTGGTCATCCATTGCGCGAAAAATCCGTGTACCCCTTGGATTTGCCTTTGCGGTGCTCTACGTCTGGCTGGCAAAACCCACGGCCAACTCCCTGCTGTGCGGCACAGTACTCGTGCTTCTCGGGCTGGGCATCCGAGCTCTGGCCTCGGGACACGTACAAAAGAACGAGCAGCTCACGACCTCTGGCCCGTACGCTTACACTCGAAACCCGCTTTACCTTGGCTCATTGATTCTGGCCTGCGGATTTGCCGTGGGCGCACGAAGCTGGTGGGTTGGCCTGGGCATCGTCGTTCTGTTTATTGCAATTTACCTGCCCGTCATCCGGTCGGAAGAGGCATTTCTGCGCAACAAGTTTCCCGAATTCGACGAATATGCAGCGCAGGTTCCCTGCCTGCTCCCGCGTCTCACTCCATTCCGCGATCGTTCCGGATCATTCTCGTCCAAGCTCTACTGGAAGCACCGGGAATACAACGCGTTGCTGGGCTCGGCGGTGGTTGCGGCGGCTCTCGTGATCAAACTGATTTGGGTCAAGTAGCTGCCGGGATGGCCGGTGGAAAACGCCCCTCCCACTTGCTGGTAGACTTGCGATGGGACCGAGCCTCGCCCAGCGTGGAGATGGGCCGGACCTCTCGCACCAAACTTAAACCCAGGGAAATAAGCGGCAAATCGGGCGAGCCACCCGTCCGGATTGTTGCTTCCGCAATCTTGCCAAGTGCTTGCGAAGCGCCGCTACAGCGGCAGCGTTATCACGATTCTCAACCATCTTCGGTACACAAGGAGAAACTCTATGGAAACGATCCAGACGAAAGACGGCACAACCATTTACTACAAAGACTGGGGAAAAGGCCAACCCATCGTTTTCAGCCATGGCTGGCCGCTGACTGCCGACAACTGGGACGGACAGATGTTGTTCTTCGGCCAGCGCGGCTATCGCGTGATCGCGCATGACCGGCGCGGACACGGGCGTTCCACGCAGACATGGGACGGCAATGACATGGACACCTACGCCGACGATCTGGCAGCCCTCACGGAAAAACTCGACCTGAAGAACGCCATACACGTGGGACACTCTACCGGCGGCGGAGAAGTGGCTCGTTATATCGGCCGGCACGGGTCAGGCCGCGTGGCCAAGGCCGTGCTCATCAGCGCCGTACCGCCGCTTATGTTGAAGACCGAGAAGAATCCCGCGGGCGCGCCCATGTCAGTGTTCGACGGCCTCCGCGCTGAACTGGCGAAGAATCGCCCTCAGTTTTACCGGGACATTACGCTTCCCTTCTACGGATACAACCGCCCCGGCACCAAAATCTCCGAAGGCATTCGGGAACACTGGTGGTTGCAGGGCATGATGGGAGGAATGAAGGCCCATTATGACTGCATCAAGGCTTTCTCGGAAACAGACTTCACTGAAGATCTCAAGAAGTTCGACGTGCCAACACTGATCCTTCACGGCGACGACGACCAGATCGTGCCCATCGGTGCAGCCGCGCTGATGTCCGCGAAGATCGTGAAGAATGCCACGCTGAAGGTCTATCCCGGCTTTCCGCACGGCATGCCCACCACTCACGCCGACCAAATCAATGCCGACCTGCTGGCGTTTTTCGAGCAACGAAAGCAAGCCGCAGCTTAGAAGCCGAGCCCCGGACTCCAGGCTGGCGCCCGCGATTTGGGCGCCCACCTGGCTCCGGATGCAGCTACACCGCCAGCCACTTCGCTACAAGCCTCCCGCGCCCACATCGGTGAGATGTAGCGCAGCTCGTGCCTGTTTCAGCTCGGGACGGTCTGAATCGGCTCCCTTGCACTGTTTTACAAGCTGAGCGTAGTAGCCAGCGGCCTGGTCCCGCTTGCCCGCCAACTCCGCAGCGCGGGCCGCGCCGTACAATCCATCAAACCGGTTTGGGTTGGCTTTCAAGTCTGCCTGATATTCCGCCAGCGCCTGCTGCGGACGATTCATTTCCAGCAGCATGTCCGCGAGCATCTCCCGGGCGGGAATCTCATCGCTCGCGCCGATGACACCGCTGTCTTTGTCCGCCAGCGAGCGCAACAGCGTTGTCGCTTCCTCGCCCTTGTCCTCGGCATATTCGGCCCAGGCCAGAGCCTCCCGATGGTCACGTTCCACCGCATCCACCATGAACTGCGGCTTCTTCTGTGCGACCAGCTTCTGACGGATCGCCTCAATCTCGGCTATTTCCGCGCGAGTCTCAGCCGGGTTATGGTCGCGAGCCGATCCAATGGCGCGAGCCCAGTGAGTTATCGAACTGTCGCCGAGTTCGGCGCCTTTTACCAGAGGGAGATTCGCAGCCTCATCCCAGTGGTGCAGTTCGAGGGCGTAGCTCGCTTGAAACGCGACCAGACCGGAGATCGCAGGATCACTTCCCATGCCGTACATATCCTTCATTGGAGGCATATTCTTGACTTCTTCGATCACCTTCCTGGCGTCGCTTTCGCGCCCGCTCTGCAGATACGCGTAAACCAGAAAATCCATGGCATGGAATTGATGACCGCCATCGCTCAGGTGCATGGCTTCGGCGCGATGCGACGCTGCGATGGAAGCCAGATTGGAGTCAATGTCTTCCTGCCAAAGCCCCAGCCGCGCAAAGATATGTGATGGCATGTGCACCGCATGAGGGGCGGCGGGCGCAATCTTGGCATAGCGCCTGGCCGCAGGCAGCCCGAGCTCGGCCGTTTCCGCGGTGTCGTAGGTGTGAATCAGGTAATGTGCCACACCGGGATGGTTCGGCTCGACAGCAAACAGCTCTTCCAAAATTGCTGCGGTCTGTTTTCGGTCGCTGCGAATCAATGAGAGCGCATAGAATGCCGCCGCTTCGTGATCTTCCGGATAGCGCCGATAGACCCGCTGCATAGCGTGCGAGTAAGCGGTGGCCCTGGTCTCGAAAGTGCGCTTGGCAGAGCCTCCATAGAATGCCGAGGCGGCGGCGATATATCCTCGTTCTCGTTTGCTGCCGTGCAGCGATTTGGCTAGCTTTACTTCGGCCTTCCCGCGCTCAATCGTCGCTTCATCCGGGCGGTTCCAGAGTTGGTGCCACAGGCTCATCGCGACGCCCCAATGCGCAATGGCGCACCGGGGGTCCGCTTTTGCGGCCTCCTGAAAACTCTTCTCTGCCTGCTCGTACCAGAACGAGTGCAGTAGCGCCACCCCCTCTGTGAAGGACGCCTGGGCAGACTTAGCGCAGGAGGCAGGAAAGTCGACGGTGCCCAACTGTGCAACCGCCAGTGTTGGTTGATAGTCGCGTTGATCGGCCCACGGCGTGATCGAAAGCACAAAAATGACAGCCGGCAACAGGGAGGATCGGATCATGCAACACCTCACTCGCCAGCGAGTCTAGTCTAAGGGCATATTGGAGGGAAAGACGGTATCCGTCGGGCAAGGCTACTGCAGCCGGTAGCGCTCATTCATCAGCCGCTGCAGACGCGGCTTATAGAGCAGATCGTAGGCGAGCTCCTTTTCGGGGAACATGGCCAGCGCCGCACGTTTGGCGCCTGCCGCCAGCTCGGAAGCTTCCTCTACGGTAAGGCTTGGGTCCTGACCGATGACCGACATCACCATCCCCATCATCACCTGCAAGCGGCGGATCTTGCGCGCCTCCTCCACGGGGTCATTTGCATCTCCAGGCGTGCAATTCAGGTTCTCCACGGGCCCTCACTCCTTACGAAGCCGGTCGGCCGGACTAATTGAATTGGATGACTCTGCCAGGCAGCGCGATGCCGCCCCAAGTTGCCTCCATTTTCGCAGTCCCCGCACCGCCCGACAAATGCCGGCCGATGCTGCACTTCAGTCATCCATGACGCAACCACCGGCTGGGAGAGTACAATGCAGAGCGGAGGCGGAATGGCAGAGGGTACCAGCAAACTGAGGCAGGGCGACAAACCGGACCCGAACGAGAGGCTCGTGCGGGTTTTCGATACCGAGCAGGAATCGGAGGCCATGGTGGTCCGGGGATTGCTCGAGTCCCAGGGCATTGAATCCGAATTGACAGCCATTGACGCGCCGCAGGACATCCTCCCGGGGGTTGGTGGCAATGTCATTGTGGTGCGCCAGGAAGATGCCGCCCGAGCAAAAGAGCTGATCGAGGAATACCGTCAGACGCCGACCGATATTGAAACCGAGGACACCTCCGACGAACCTCAGTGAAGATTCGGCAAATCTGGAATAACCGACTTGCCGTCGAGATAGAAGGTCACGGCTCCGTCCATATCGGTGCGGTAAGTAGCTACCCGTGATTCCTCCAGCCGGCCGAGAACTTCCTGCCGGGGATGGCCGTAAACGTTTCTTGCTCCCACAGAAATCAGCGCAAACCGCGGGTGCACTGCGGCGAGCAGTTGCGGAATCGTGGACGTGGCACTGCCATGGTGCGCCACTTTCAGCAGATCTGCCTGCGGTTCCTCTTCCGCAATGCGCCCTTCGCTTGCGCGCTCGGCATCCCCTTCAAGCAGCGCAGATGTGCTTCCATAACTGATCTTCATCACCAGTGAATCGTCGTTACGCCGCCAGGCGTGACTAACCGGATCGGGTTCGGGCGCGAGGATGCGCACGGTAGTTCCCCCCAGCTGGAAATTGTCTCCCGCGGTGTGAGAGATTACGGGAATACGCAAAGCCGCCGCCTCCCGTAACAAGCGTTGCAATTCTTCAGAAGGCGTATCCACCCCGAGCCACAATTCGCGGGGATGGAAGTTGCCGAGGATAGCCGCCATTCCGCCGATATGATCGGCATGGGCGTGCGTGATCACAACAGCGTCCAGGTGGCTGATGCCGCGTGACCAGAGATAAGGCGATACCACATCTTCGCCAACGTCCAAATCGGAGTGGGTCCAGCGGGGCATTCCCCCGGCATCCACCAGCAAAGTGCGGCCCTGAGGCAGGACCACAAAGATGGAGTCGCCCTGGCCGACGTCAATCGCCGTTACCTCTAAAGTGCCTGCCCGGATACGCGGATGGGGCGGAACAATGGTGATCCAAATAGCGCTAGCGGCCATCACCGCCAGCCCCGCCGCTGCGAATAAACGGCGGCGGCCGATCAAGACCATGGCGAGCACGAGCGCCGCGGTTCCGGCGAAGAGCACTGCCAGCGTCGGCGTGGGCACACGGGCATCCGCAATCTGCAAACTTCCCATCCAGCGCACGCCGCCGCTCATGATCTGGAGTGCGAACGCGGCAACCAGCGCCGGAATCCTAGCCAACGGCAGCCAAACGTAGCTCAAGGCGAGCGCGAGGATGGCGGCCACCATCACCAGTTCGGTCAGCGGCACCGCTAAAATATTTGCCGGCAAGCCGACGATCATGGCACGGTGGAAATAGAACACCATGGGCAATACCAGTCCGACTTGAATGATGGCGGAGATCAGCAGAAACTCAAATGTAATCACCAGCAGCCGCATGCCCGTGGCCAACCCCTTGATTACATTGCGATTGCCGGCAAAGCGCGAGATTCGGCCGCCAATCATCCGCAAATCAAGGCGCCATTGCGCCATGAGCGGGGGCAGTGCAACGTCGTAACGAATCGAGTCCAAATGCCGTAAAGCGCGGGAGTAGGGCTGGCTGATGCGCTCGAGCAGAGGAATCCCGATGCCGGCAATAATCAGGACACAAAGGAAGCTGAGCTGAAAGCTGGCCCCCAGCAGTTCTTTGGGGTTCACGATAAGCAAGGCCAGTGCGGCGGCGCCGATGGCGTTGAGTGTGGACCGTTCCCGGTAAAAGAATTTGGCCGCCAGATAAATCGCCAGCATGAGCGTGGCTCGCCACACAGGAGCGCCAACGTCGGTGACCCAGGCGTAGCCCGCGATCAGGCAGATGGCGGTGAGGCTGGCGATCTCATTCTTCACTCGCAGGCGGCGCAGAAGCCAGAACACTGCCAACGCCAGTATGCCGACTTTCAAGCCGGAGATCACCAGCACGTGATACGCGCCAGAGCGCTGAAAATCTTTCTTCAGGGAGCGGCCCAGGAACGATTCTTCTCCCAGCAGCATCGCATTCACGAGAGCCGCGTCGTCCGCCGGCCACAGCGCCTGTATTCTTTGCGCCAGGCTGCGATGGATCCGCGTGCGCCACAACTCCGAGTGGCTGCCGGTGAACCCGGGAAGCATCTGTACTTCTTCGCTTTTCGCCGAACCCAGAGCGCTGATGCCCCGATCCTCTAAATAGCCACGGTAGTCGAACGCTCCGGGGTTACGAAAATTGCGCGGGGCAAAAAGCCTGGTTGGGAATCGCAAACGCTCGCCGTAGCGGAAAATGTGAACGGCGGCGGGATTGTTCGTCCGTGCCGTTTCAGGCTGCTTGCCGTAGATCCCAATGCGCAGTCCGGAGCGCACGAAAGTTGTTCTGCCATCGATCCCGATTTCTTCGGTCTCGACCTCCAGCGTCTGCCGGGTTTCTCGCCCGTCCTGCTGCAAAATTCCGTCAGCGGTGGCGTGGGCGGTCACCAGCACTTCTGCTCCGTCGGGCGGAAGTTGGCTTGGCTTGGCAGCGTCCACCCCGGCGCGAAGTTGTATGTCGAGAGCGCCTACCGCAAACATCGCCGCCAGTACGAGCGCAAAGGATAGCCACACACGTCTTCGGTTCAGGCAAATTCCAAATACGCCGAATAATACGGCTGCGGCAATCCACCACGCCGGCGGCCGCCACAAATACACGCCAGCCGCAATCCCCCCTGAAAAAGCCAGCGCCGCCCAAAGCAGCGGCTGACGAGGACTTGCTCGCCGCCGTGTCGGAGCTTTCTGTGGGAATTTTTCGCCGGTAAGCGACCTCGCAAGCGGTATGGGTTTCCGGCCACCCTCCGGCGCATTTTTTTTCAAAGCTGAGCTCAGATTCACGGCTTGGAACCCTCAGCAATGCAGCGATTCCGGGAGGAACCAGCTGAGCTTTATCGGACCAAATGAAACACACTTTCCAGATGAAATGTCTGGGGAAATAAATCCACCAAATGCGCCTGTTCTATCTTGTATCCGGCAGCGAGCAATCCACTCAGGTCCCGCGCCAGCGTGGCTGGATCGCAGGAAACGTAAGCCAGACGCGGCGATTGCAATGCGGCCAGTCCCTTTACCACGGTGGCGCCCAGCCCGCTCCGTGGCGGATCCACTACAATCAAGTCGGGTCTCCATCGGCCGGATTTCCCTAAAAACTGCTCCGTGCCGGCACGAATCGCTTTTACATTTCCCGGACAATTCTCGACCAGGTCGCCATGAGAAGTCTGTGACGATTCCACCGCGATTACCTGTGCAAATCTCCGGGCTAGAGCCGTTGTGAAAAGGCCAACTCCAGCATAGAGGTCCAGCGCGACTTCCCCCCGGGACGATCCGATGACCAAATCCACCAATTCGCCCACTAAATGCCGATTGACCTGAAAGAACGCTCCCGCGCTTACGCGGTACGAGGCCGTTCCCACGCGATACGTCAACTCCTCCGCGCCGGTTCCGGCCAGCAGTTCCGGTTCGCTCTCCCGATATTTTGGTGAGGGCGCACTCTGCCGGAATGCGACCGTTCCCCCAATTTCAGACATCAGGTTGCGAACTTCTTCCGCCATGGACCGCGCCGCGTCCGGGGCTAGTTCCGGCGAACAATGCAGCTCTATCAGAAGCTCGCTGTCATCGGCGTTCGCGAAAAGTTCGACTTCCTGCAAGCCCGCCGTTTGAGTTCCGCGTCCCCACTCCCCGAATGCGCCAATGGCCCGATTGATCAGCGAAGAGCTGATGGGGCAGCTCTCCACGGGCAACAGTTCATGGGAATTGAATTTGAAGTAGCCGAGAGCAAACTGGGGCGCGGTCTGAACTTTGAAACGGCTGCGGTTGCGATAGTTCCAAGGCGGAGATGGATGAATCACGAGTTCGCTGCTCAGCTCCAGCTTGGCGATACGCCGCAGGTTTTCCTTGAGGATGCTGGCTTTGATCTCCAGTTGCCGCTCATACCCGGTATGCTGATAGTGGCATCCCCCGCAGCGCTCAAAGTAGGGGCAGCCGGGCTCAATGCGGCCGGCCGAAGGCTGCAGAATCTTATCGAGTTGCGCGCGGGCGAAGCCAGGCTTCTGCTCCAGCAAGCTGGCCTCGACTTGCTCCCCGGGAAGCACAAACGGTACGAACACGGCTTTGCCACGGCCGTGCTCGTCGGCAGGCAACCGCGCCAGCCCATCGCCGCCATAAACAAGTTTTTCGATGGTGAGAAGCACTAGGTGATTTAACCACAGAACACAGAGGGTACAGAGAGCAAGCATTAGGCAAAGCGCTTACATATAAAACAAGCTCAGCCTGGGCACGTCATACTTCTCCAGCAGGCGCTTGTGCACATATTGCTTTTGCAGTTGCTCGATCTGCGAACCCGGCATTTTTCGCCGATAGGGGCTCATGGCCCGGTCCGCTTCCCCTCGAACCGCCACAACCTCGTCGTCGGAAGTGGCGGCGAGCACAGCCGCAAAGAGCTTCTCTTCGAGCACCGTGAGCCGCCGTTCCAAATCCTCCAGACGAAGCTTAGTCGTTCCGTCTTCGATCTCGGTGGCCAGCCCCCGCAGAGTTTCCGCCGTCTCTTTTGCCAGCTGATGACAGGAAATCCCATGCCCTGCAGGCAATTGAGCCGAACTCAAAGCCTCCGCATTTCGCCGCAGGAAAGTGGCGATCTCGCCGCCGCTGAGTCCCGCCGCATCTTGCTGCCCCGTCCGGCTCGCCCCCACTACCGCTTCCTTCATCTCCTCCGCCGCAGCCAGCACTTCCTGTGCGCAGTACGCCAGACTGTTCACCTTGCGCTGCGAAGGGCGTTTTTCGTACCGCTCAAAAGCCGCATCGATTCCTCGCAGCACGGCTTCGAGAGGAATACCCGCATCTTTCCAGGTCTCGATCAGCGCCCAGTCCAAAGTGGAGAGCAGCAAACCCCCGCCCCGCCGACGCTGAAACTGCTCCTCAATTTCCGTGAAATAGTTGAAGTAGTTATCCACGACCGCTCAGTGGGTGCGCTGCCTGGAGGATGATTTAGAGGAAGAAGTCCGCCCCACAACGTCAGGCGCAGGCGCGGCAGGCAGGCCTTCCCGCGAAGGTTTGCCCGAACTGTTACGCTCCCAAATGATGCGCAGGCCTTCCAGAGTAAGAAAGTCGTCCACGTGTTTTATGTACTTCGATCCTGTGCCGATCAGCGTCGCCAGCCCGCCCGTCGCAACCACGTTGGTGCTCTCCCCCATCTCGGAGAGAAGCAGTTGAAGAATTCCGTCCACTAATCCCAAATATCCATAGTAGAGACCTGACTGCAAGCTGCCCACGGTGGTGGTCCCAATCACCGCCGCGGGCTTGCGGATGTCCACACGCGGCAAGCGCGCGGTGTTCTCAAATAACGCGTCGGCAGAAATTCCAATCCCCGGAGCAATCACGCCTCCCTGGTATTCTCCGCGCGCGGAAACACAATCAAACGTGGTCGCCGTGCCGAAATCCACGACGATACACGAGCCTCCATATTTCATGAAGGCAGCCACGGCATTCACAATGCGGTCGGCGCCCACCTCGGCCGGGTTGTCGTACAGCACCGGCATTCCTGTCTTTATTCCCGGCTCGACGAACAGAGGTTTCGTGTTGAAATAGCGTTCGCAAACCTCGCGCAACGTCGAATCCAGCGGTGGAACCACGGACGAAATCATGATCCCTTGAATTCCATTCGCCTCCAGATCGGCCATAGCGAACAAATTCCGAAACAGGACTCCATACTCGTCCACGGTTTGAGTTTTGACGGTCGCCACCCGCCAATTCGCCACGAGCCTGTCATACTGAGGCTGGCGGGCACCGCCATTCGTCTCCTGCGGGGCGTTTGAGGCAAACACCCCCAGGACCGTATTGGTGTTGCCGACATCCAGCACTAAGAGCATAGAGATCAATTCTCAGAGCAGCTTCACCGTACCGCTCAGCACCTTCTGTATTCCCTGCGAGGACTTCACCAGGAGAAAGCCATCGCCATCGAGACCAGCCGTTGTCCCCTGCAAACCGCCGTTTTCCTCAATACGGACCTGCCTTCCGCGAACCGACGAGGAACGCTCGACAAAACGTTCCAGAGTGGCCTTGCGGCCATTTCCCTGCAGCAGTTCCCGATACTCGCGGTCCAGTGATTTTAGCAAAGCCGCGCACAACTCTACCCGCGACCACAGCTTGCCACTCGCCAGCCGCAGCGATGTGGCGATGGGCTGCAATTCTGCCGGGAAGTCCGTCTGGTTTACATTGATGCCGATTCCGACAACCAGGTGACGAACCCGGGTCGCCTCAGCATTCATTTCGATCAAAATACCGCAGAATTTCTTGCCTTCAACGAGCAAATCGTTCGGCCACTTCAAATCGGTTTTTATTTGTGGATCGATTTCGCGGATCGCCTCATGCACCGCCAATCCTGCCGCCAGCGATAAAATCAGCGCTTCCGAAGGGGGCACCGGGGGGCGCAAAACCGCCGAGCAATAGATGCCGTCCGACTGCGCCGAATGCCACGAATGCCCTCCCCGCCCACGGCCGGCAGTCTGCTGTTCGGCAAGATACACGCTGCCCTCGGGCGCGCCGGCGTTGGCCGCCTCCATAGCGACCACGTTCGTCGAGCCGGTCTTGTAATAGTGATGAATATGCTGGCTGAAGATTGTGCCCCGCACCAGCGGCGCAATCATGTCGGGCAACAGCAGGTCAGGAACGGTTCTCAGCTGATAACCAGTCGCCGGATGGCCGGCAATGTCCACTCCCAGACTCCGTAGTTGTTGGATCAATCGCCAGATTTCCGAGCGGCTGGAGCCGATCTCTGCGGCCAGCTTCGTGCCGCTGACCACCACGGTGGCGTGATCCGCAAGCAACCGAATGATCCGGCCCAGGCGGAAATCCGTCCGTTCATGCAGTGAGGATTTGCCTGCCGTGGGCCCGCCTCGGGTTGTTTTTGTTTTCTGTATGCGGGAATTATGCGGCAGATCGGAAAAACATGGAAGTGCCGTCGAGTATCGCCTTCCTCTGTGATCCCCTGTGCCCGCCGTGGTTACGTCACGCCGGCGTCACTCGCAAACTCAAATCCACCGCACCAGCCGAGTGCGTCAGTGCGCCGACAGAGATGAAGTCCACCCCCGCCTCCGCATAGGCCCGCACATTTTCCAGCGTGATGCCGCCCGAGCACTCCAGCGGAACCCGGCGGTCAAGGCGAGAACACCGCTCGACGGCAGATTTCACGTCCGTCACCGACATATTGTCCAGCAGAATCGACTCTGCGCCGTGTGTCAGCGCTTCTTCCAGTTCGCGGGGGGAGCGCACTTCAACCTCGATCAACTGCTCGCCCCGGCGGTTGCGCAATGCCCGTTCCAGCACCGGCACAATTCCTCCCGCCAGCGCAATGTGATTGTTCTTGATCAGCACGCCATCGGAAAGGTCGAGCCGGTGGTTTTGCCCGCCACCGCAACGCACCGCATACTTGTCGAGCATGCGCAGCCCGGGCACAGTCTTTCGCGTGTCGAGGATTTTTGCCTTCGTGCCCGAAATCGCTTCCACAAATTTGCGGGTCAACGTCGCAGTCCCACTAAGCCGCTGCATAAAATTCAAAATCACGCGCTCACAGGAAAGAATCACGCGCGCATTGTGACGAATCACCGCCGCCGTTTGTCCGGCGTGCATGCGAATGCCGTCAAACACCTCGGGATGGCTGGTGATTTCGTAGTGCGAAGTGACCGCGCCATCCAGCGCGGCATAGACGTCGAGGATGCGCGGCACCAGGCCCAGGCCCGCCAGGACGCAGTCCTGCTTGACCAGAATGGTCCCGGTAGCCCGCTGCTGGGGATCAATGCAGGCGTAGCTGGTGGCGTCGCGCGTCGCCCGGTCCTCGAGCAGCGCATTTTCGATGATGGCGGTAATCCGCCGGCTATTCCAGTCCATGTGTTTATGTGGGGCGGGCGCCCCCGCCCGCCAAACTCGTCAGCCTACTCATTGTCATTCTGCGCACGCGGTAATCCGCCGGCTATTCCAGTCCATGTGTTTATGTGGGGCGGGCGCCCCCGCCCGCCAAACTCGTCAGCCTACTCATTGTCATTCTGCGCACAGCGAAGGATCCCTGGGAGCACTACGGCAGTTGTGCAATAGGGATGCTTCGACTGCGGACGAGCTACGCTAGTCCTGCGCTCAGCATGACAGCGGGGTGCCCCAATCAGTGGGGAATCACCCGCATCCCAATTCCTTCATCTTGCTCTTGGTCTTCTCCTGCAACACCGCCAGTTCCTGCTGCTGCTTCCGCAAATTCTCCACGACCTGGGAGGGAGCCTTGGCCAGAAACCCCTCATTGCCCAACTGCTTCTGCCCGCTGGCAATTCCCTTCTCAATCTTCTCGAGTTCTTTTTTCAGCCGCTCGCACTCGGCGGCGACATCAATCTTGCGCTCGTAGACCACATGCACATCGAAACGTGCCGTGTGCCGGGCCCCGGGCAGCTTGGCCAGCGAGCCATCCACGAACGCAATATTCTCAACGCTGCCCAACCGCTCCACCGCGCCGCGATTTTCTCCGATCAGTGCTCGAATTTCTGCCTCATGCGCATAAACCTGAATCGGCACCTTGACCTTCGGCTCGACCTTCAGTTCCGCGCGCAGATTGCGGACGCTGACGATCAGGTCCTGCAGGATCGCCATCTGCGTTTCGATCCCGACATCGACTTTTTTCTCATCGTACTTAGGAAACGGTGCAAGGGCTATCGAACGGAGTGGTGGAGTGCCATTGTAGATTGCTTGCCAAATCTCCTCGGTAATGAACGGCATAAAAGGGTGTAGTAGGCGTAACGAAGCCTCGAACACCTTTACGATGTTGCCGCACGCGACTCGAACAGCTTCTCCGCTTTTGCCTGCTTCAAAGTTGAGACGGGGCTTAACCAGTTCGATATACCAATCACATACGTCTCCCCAAAAAAAGTCGTAGATACGATTTGCAGCTTCATGAAATCGGAATGTTTCAAGTGCCTCGTTGACATCCCTAACGACGCCCTGAAATCGTGAAAGAATCCAAGCATCTTCGAGCCGGAGTTCCAGGAACTCGACAAAACACTCCAACATGTCAGATCCGTAGCCTTCCCTAGACCACAATCCGGCAGCCTGCACCCGGTCCACATTCATAAACATGAACCGCGCCGCGTTCCAAATCTTGTTGGCAAAGTTGCGATAGCCCTCCGTCCGGCCTTCACTGAAGGCGACATCCGTCCCCGGCGCAGCCATCGCCGCCAGCGTGAACCGCGTCGCGTCCGTTCCAAAGCGCTCGATCACCTCAATCGGATCAACCACATTCCCCTTGGTCTTCGACATCTTCTGCCGGTCGGCGTCGCGCACCAGCATGTGGATGTAGACGTGCCGAAACGGCACGCTATCGTCCTTCGCCCCAGCCTCGCCGCTCGCCGCCTTGATCGTGGGATCCTGCTCGTGCCCCTTCATGAAGTGGCAGCCGAACATGATCATGCGCGCCAGCCAGAAAAACAAAATGTCGAAGCCGGTGATCATGAGCATGTTGGGGTAGAAGACTTCCAAATCGCGTGTCTTCTCCGGCCAGCCCAGCGTGGTGAAGGGCAGCAGCCCAGAGGAGAACCACGTATCGAGGACATCGGTATCCTGGGTCACTGCCCCGCCGCATTTCGGACACGAAACCGGCGCCTCGCGCGCGACGATGATCTCCCCACACGAACAGTGCCATGCCGGAATGCGGTGCCCCCACCACAGCTGCCGCGAAATGCACCAGTCGTGGATGTTCTCCATCCAGTTCAAATAAATCGTGCGGTAGTTTTCCGGCACGATGGTGATCGCGCCCGACTCTACCGCCTGCGCCGCGCGCTCGGCCATTGGCTTGATCCTGATGAACCACTGCGTCGAAAGCCTCGGCTCGACCACCGTCCCACAGCGGTCGCACTTGCCGAGCGGCAGCGTGTGCTCTTTTTCTCCCACCAGAAAATTCCCCGCAGCAAGATCGGCCAGTACTCGTTTCCGCGCCGCATAGCGGTCCAGTCCCGCATACGGTCCCGCATTCGCGTTCATCACCGCGTGCTCATCCATCACGTCAATCTGCGGCAGGTTGTGGCGCAGGCCAGCCTGAAAGTCGTTGGGGTCGTGCGCTGGCGTCACCTTTACCGCGCCGGTGCCAAACTCGGGCTGCGCCAACTCGTCGGTGATGATC
>Ga0335085_10005765_pt1 | contig 19763 bp, 21 predicted proteins | sample Lox_Sample_45_FD_206712 | JGI IMG/M metagenome (GOLD analysis project Ga0335085, IMG submission 206712) | Soil microbial communities from Loxahatchee National Wildlife Refuge, Florida, United States - Lox_Sample_4.5 | ecosystem: Environmental > Terrestrial > Soil > Wetlands | place: USA...
TCCTGCGCGGCGATGCGCTCATGCAGGTCGAGCATGAAGTCGCTCGGGTCGACGCCGAGATCCTCCCGCAGGCGCTGCCGGAGATCCTCGTACGCGGCAAGCGCATCGACGCGCCGACCCGCCCGGTAGAGCGCAACCATCTGATGCGCGCGCGTTCGCTCACGCCACGGCTCCGATTGCACCCACGAGTCGATGTCAGCCAAGACCTCGACGTGGCGCCCCGAGCTGAGGTACGCGCGATTGCGCAGCTCGTAGATCGCGAAATGCAGCTCCCGTAGCTGCCGATGCGCCGCCTCGTAGAAGGGAACCTCGCGCAGATCGGACAACCCTTCGGACGTCCAGCACGCGAGCGCTTCGTCCGCCGCCTCTGCGCTGTCGATGAAGTCGTGTTGTTTCCACAGCTCTCGCGCGGCATGAAAGCTCCGCTGTGCGCGCGAGTGGTCGAGCTCGTCGACGCCCGCGAGGATGCGGTAGCCGGCGGCATCCGACAACAGCCGAGGCGCGGCGACTCCCAGCGCGTTGCGGAGCCGGGAGACGACGATCTGCAACGCGCCTTCCGGGTGCTGCGGAACCGCGTCGCCCCATATGCCCTCGATCAGCGTGTGTGGATGCACCGGGCGGTTGGCGTCCAGGAGGAGCATCGCGAGCAGGGCGCGCTGCCGGGGCGCGCCGATCGGCATGGGCACGTCGTCGACGGTGACGCCGACGGAACCCAAGATCCTGAACTGCACCTCTGCCGACATCTGGATCGCCCCCGAACCACCGCGAGATCCTTCGACGGCGACCCCCGCGCCCGCTCGCCACGGTTGATCATAGAATCTATTATCCGTTCGGGCGAGGGGTTGGTTCGGATCAGCGGCCGGTTCGGACGCAAGCCAATGCAGCCCGACCCCGGAACACGAAGTGGAGCGAGGGAGTGGAGGTCGTCGTTGCCGATGGCGGAATCCCGGCACACCCTCTCGCGAACCAACCCGCAGCCCGTCGCGAACGGGGATCCCGCGGGCTCCTCGGCGCGCCGCAGCGCGCTCGGGCGCCGGCGCTCGGCTTCGTCGCGTGAGAACGACGACCGTCTCCTCGATGCGGCCCTGGAGGAAATTGCGACCGTGGGGATCGACGGCCTCGGGATGAGCAGCGTCGCCCGCCGCGCCGGGCTCACGACCGGTGCTCTGTACGGACGTTACGAGAACGTCAACGAGCTCGCAGCCGACGTGTGGATGGCGCGGGTCCGCGACACCCATCTTGCATTCCTCGATCGTGCCGTGCGCGCGCTCGTCGACCGCGACCCCGCGGTGGATCTCACCGAGATCGTCCGCGAGCTACTGCACCCGTCACGCGAAATGGTTGCCGCGCTCGAACTGCTCGCGACGGCGCGCCGGATCGACGAGCTCGAGGAGGTCGTGCCGCCGGACGTCGAGGAATGGATCAGGGGCTGGGGTGCGGCGCCCCGCACGCGCGGGCGTCGACGCCGCGCTCAGGTCGTCTTCACGCTCGGTGCAGTCTGGGGAATCGTGCTGCACGCGATCCCGCGCCGCCAGGATGTCGACTGGGTACCGGTGCTCGCACGAGCGGCCGAATGCTTCGCTCACGACTACGAGCCGCCGCCCGTGCGGTTCGTTCCCGAACGTGCCGGTGCCGTCCACGCAAACGTCGGGGACCCGGCACAGGATGCGCTCATAGATTCCGTTGCGGCGATCACCGCACGCGTCGGCTTCGAGCGCGCGACCACCTCGCGGATCGCACGCCGCGCGCGGCTCACGTCCGGAGCCATCTACACGCGCTACCGCAGCAAGGACGATCTGCTGGCACATGCCGTCGAGGTGCTGCTCGCACAGCGGCTCGCAGACGACCTCGATGCGAACACGTATCTGTTCACCGCGCCCGACGTCGGCTCCGCGACCGCGTCGGTGATCGGTGGATACCTCGGCCCCGCGCGTCGCGAGTGGCGGAGCTTCCGGGTCGAAGCGCAGCTCGCGTCGCGCTATCGGCCTGGTCTGGCGTTCAGTCTCGCTCGCGTGCAGGAGCTTGCGATCCGCGCGTATCTCGAGGCGCTGGGCGCGCGTCGGGAAGAGGAGTTCGTCGTACTCGATCCGATTGCGCGCTTCGCCCAGCTCATCCCGCTCGGCCTCGCCTTCGCCGACATGGTCGCAACCGGTGTTCCGGGAATCGACTGGCGCTACGCCTTTGTGCCGGTGCTCGCGCCCGAGTCGCTGTGAACGAGCGCGCCGAGGCGTGATCCGCAGCTACGGTCTCGCCGTGCCCTCCCGGCTCATCGCGGTCGCAGTCCTCGTTCTCGCGAGCGCGTGTAGCACCACGGAGTTCGACACGACCACGCGACCATCAGCTCGCGTCGCCCCGAGTCGCGCACTGCTCGGTCTCGTCGTCGAAGATCGAACGGGCGTCGTCGTCGATTCGGCCGAGGCCGGCATGCCCGCGGCCGGCGCCGGCATCGTCCCCGGAGCTCGCATTCTCTCGGTGAACGGCACGAAGATCGAGTCGGCGGCGCAGCTCGACGCGGTGCTCGGCCGGCTGCACTCCGGCGCGATCGCGTACGTCACGTGGAGATCGTCGGGCCGCACCTTCACTGCGTCGATCCCGCTCGCGACCGCGCACTCCTAGGCGAGCTGCGAGCGCGGAACGACCCGCGGCCGAGATTTGGGGCTGCGGCCGCGGGTCGTTCCATGGCGGCCCCTTGGTCCGTTCCTCAGGGGCTTGGGAACGGCCATCGTCGCGAGCGTGCGGCAGTAGGCGCTGTGAAGCCGGTTAGAACCAGGCAAAGGAAGACTCCTTGTGCTGGCGCGACGGTGCGCGTCTGCGACACACTTCGCCCGCCGGCCGCGGGACACGAAGTCAGGGGCCGGCCCACCCCCTTTTCACGCGGCGTTGCCCATCTCGCGCCTCGGGCAGAGCACGATCACGCATGCAATCGACGCGCGGCTTCGATGATCTGGTGCATTCCCGCGCGCCGCGGCGGGCGCCGTCGCTCACCGCTCCACAGGGAAGGACCCCGCGCGCCCTGCGCCGCGGATCCGCGGAAACAACAGGAATGGCGGATGGCCTCCTTGATGAGACCGCTGTACCACCTGACCGAGGCCGAGCCAGGTAGAACGCGCCGAACAAAGGACAATGCCGACGTGGGCGACCATGGCCGGCGCGAACACCACCCCGATTGCGGGTTGCCCATCCGTCGGCTCCTCCCACGCACGTTGCCGCCGATCACGCAATCGTCGCACCTGCCGTCCGGCGTTGCTCGATCAGCGCGTTGTGACATCCCTTCGGAATGCCGATCTCACCGTGAACGCAGTGGAGGACGACATCGAGTGAGTCGATTCGACCGCGACACTCGCAGAACGCTCGATCCGACCCGATCGAAAGCCATGATGCGTTGATCCGTTGAGCCCCGGGCCGATGCGCCAATCGCCGCGCCGGCGCGGGATCGGGCAATGTGAGGTCGTGCGACGACGATCGATGTCATTGGCTCGTCGCGCTGCTGGGTGCGGGATGCGGCCACGCTCAGTCGGGTGTGGTCGCGGGATTCCTTATGGCGCGCGCCCCAGAACGGGAAGCAGCGGCCCCGAAGAGACCGCTGACCTGCACTCGATCTTGGAGCGGACGACGGGATTCGAACCCGCGACCCCAACCTTGGCAAACCGCGACGGGCGTTCCTCTCAACAGGAGCAATACCCCGCGACCTGCGAAACCGTTCGTGTCACCACCCCTCGGTACCCTCTGGTTCGGGACAACTCGCGACTTGGCCGCGGCCGCCGTCACGCACCGTGCAGCTGCGCGGCCATCCATTCGACGTACTCGACGTCGCGGGCATAGTCGACGCGCCAGCCGAACCGGCCCATTCGCGGAGTCAGGGGTCGGCCGTGACGGCGTTTAGCCCCTGCCCTCGGTGCGGGAGCGCAGCGGCCGATCGGGATTCCTGAAGGAGTGGGGCCGTGTCAAGGGTGTTCGTGCTAGTTGGTTGTTCTTGTTGTCGTTGCGCGGGGGCGCTCGGTCGATTACCGATCTCCGCGACCAAAATCGCGGCCTTGGTCGGCCCGATCCCATTGATCTGTTGGATCGTGCGATAGCCCGCTGTAGCCCTGCGTATCGCAAAACAGGTCCACAACGGTCATGCCACGATCGCGCGCTTCGCGAAGCAGTGAGAGCCACAAGGCGAGATTTGCATGATCGACCTGCCAAGGTCGGCCGACCTCGGCGTTTCCTGGCGACGGCCGAGTGGAACCGTAACTATTCAACTTCGAGACCAGATGCCCACGCGGGACAGCGAACTGCGCAGCAGGCGCCGCAAGAATGGCATCGAGAAATACCTTCTGGCGCGCTTGCTGCTTTCGGCGTGTCAGCGCAGGCTGCGAGCGCGATGGCCATTGCGATGAACACCACCCATACGACGCGCCACGAATGCATGCGATAACAGCCTCTTTGTTGCAGGCAGCAGGCACGAACACGCGCCGGTGCGGCGAGCGCATAGCGGCAGATCTGCGTCGGACGTTTGCGGTGTCGATTGACGTGTTGGGCACGACGGGGCAAACTCCGCCGTCTGTGGTCGCGGGCTCAAGGGGGAACATTCATGAGGTCTCTACGCGTATTGGCTGTGGTGGTGGTCGTGCTGGCTCCTGCGATAGCAACGGCCGCTTCGGCGGGAGCCGTGTTGCCGCAGGTCGTCGGCACCTGCAACATGACCATCTCACAGTCGGTGCAGCTCGCCAACGACTTGTCGTGTTCGGGCGAGCCGGCGTTGAATATCACGACCGCGCCCGGCCGTCTGATGACCGTCGACCTGGGCGGACACACGATGTCGACGACCAACTTCTCGCCGGCGATCGGCGTGCAAAACGGCGGTGGTTCGGTTGTGATCAAGAACGGGCACGTGGTGGGTGGCGCCGTCGATTTGGGCAACGGCTCAGGCGCACTCACGACGTACGAGAAGGTGACCTTCGACGGGATTGGCGTGTACGCGATCGCAGACAACACCCGCGTCTACCACAATTGGTTCACGCACGGAGCCACCGTCGACGGCAACGGCTTGACCACTTGGGATATTGACCACAACAACTTCGTTGGGAGCGGTGATGCGGGACCCGCGATCAACATCGCCGGCGAGACCGCAACCATCGAAAAGAATTTGATCAGCGGCTACGAAACTGGCATCTCGCTCAACGGTGCGAACACGTCGGTCAACGTCTTTCAGAACGATATCTACGGTGCGGGCACCGGCATCACGGTTGGGGGTACCCCAGATTCGTCGGCGATAACCGGCCAGCTCAGAAGCAATCATCTTGAATACGGGCGTGGAGACGCAGTCGTCCTCGGTGACGGCGCACAGACTGTCGTTCTGAACAACCTTCTGAAACTGAATGGCGGGGACGGGCTGCACGTCGTGTCCAACGGCGGCGCAGCCATCGGCGTGACAATCACGAACAACAATGCCATCCTGAACGTCGGGGTCGGCATCGACGCCTCCGCGACCGGCCCGAACGTCACCGTCACGGACGGAGGTAGTAACCACGCGGTCAGCAACCTCGGCGGCCAGTGCTTGAACGTCGCTTGCTGATCGGATCGCAACGACAGACGCCAAGGGAGACCTGCCCAAGGCACCTCGCCCGAATACTTAGTCTTCCGACGCGCGACAGATGCCCTGATGGTTGAGTTCGTGTCACGCGCTGCGGTTGGTTCGTAGCGTCGAGGGTGCCGGCGGATGGGTCTTCGAGCCCTCGCACGACCGATTCCCAATATGGGGGCTCACAACCGATCGAGTGAATCTCGTCGCCCGTGCCGTTGACGTCGCGGTCTCGATGAGCGAGGCCGGCGGCCTGCGAGTCGGGCCGACCAAGACCGGCCGGGTACGGACCATCACGCTTCCGTGCTTCTTGGCGACGGTGCTCGAAGAGCACATCGACCGGTATCCGTCGCCTGATGGGTGGCTGTTCACCGCCGCTGAAGGTGGACCGGTCCACCATCACAACTTGCGGCGGCGACACTTCCAGGCCGCGGCCGTCAAGACGGGGCTCGGCGCGATCGTGAAAGACGAGCACGGCAAGCGGCACTACGAGGGCGTCCGATTCCACGACCTTCGGCACACGTGCGCGGCGCTATTGATCGCGGCGGGCCGTCACCTCGAAGAGATCAAGACGCACCTCGGGCGCTCTTCGATCCGCGTGACGAGCGAGGATACGGCCACCTGTTCCCAGAGGCACGCGCCGCGATTGCCGACGCGCTCGACGACGTGTTCGAAACGAGCCGCGCGCAACTCGCGGCCTGTCCGCGGCCTGAGTCGAAGAATGCGAACACCGAACGCGAAGCAGCGGCCCGGAAAAGGGCCGCTGACCTGCGCACTTTCCTGGAGCGGACGACGGGATTCGAACCCGCGACCCCAACCTTGGCAAGGTTGTGCTCTACCAGCTGAGCCACGTCCGCGTAGGCCCTGCAGTATACAAGCCACGCTCGTGCCCGCCGAGGGCTGCGGATAGCCTCCCGACATGAAGATTGCCATCTTCGGAGGCGATACCGCAGGTCGCAGCATCGACGACGTCGTCGCGGACGCGCGAGCCGCTGAGGCCGACGGGTTCGCGTCGTACGCGCTGCCCCAGATCTTCGCACTCGACGCCATGGGTGTGCTCGCCGTCGTCGGGCGCGAGGTTCCGCGGATCTCCTTGGAGACCGGCGTCGTACCCACGTACGGCCGCCACCCGCTCACCATGGCACAACAGGCGCTCACTGTGCAGGCCGCGAGCGGGGGCCGCTTCGTGCTCGGAATCGGGCTGTCACACCAACTCGTCATCGAGGGCATGTTCGGCCTGTCGTTCGACAAACCGGTGCGGCACATGCGCGAGTACCTGTCGGTGCTCATGCCGCTCCTCACCGAGGGCAAAGCTTCGTTCAAAGGCGAAACCATCAGCACGGAAGTGGCGATCGGCGTCGAGCCGCGGCTGACGTGTCCCGTCGTCGTCGCCGCGCTCGGCACACAAATGCTGAAGCTGGCCGGCGCCGTCGCCGATGGAACAGTGACGTGGATGACGGGGCCGGCGACGCTCTCCGAGCACACGGTTCCGGTGATCACGGCGGCGGCAACCGCGGCGGGTCGGCCCGCACCTCGCGTCGTCGCCTCGCTGCCGGTTTGCGTCACGAACGACATCGACCAGGCGCGGCAGCGGGCGGCCAAGGACTTCCAGGTCTACGGCTTCCTTCCCTCGTACCGCGCGATGCTCGACCGGGAAGGCGCCGAGGGCCCGGCCGACGTCGCGATGGTCGGCGACGAAGCCGCTGTCGAAAGGCAAGTGCGTGCGCTTGCCGACGCGGGCGTCACCGAGTACGTCGCATCGATCTTCGGAGCGCGCGACGAACGCGAGCGTACACGCGCGCTCTTGAAGTCGATGTTGTGACGGCGGCCGAGCCACGTTCGCCGCTCGAACTGATCGAGGCACTCGCGGTCGAGGAGGTCGAGATTGCACCCGGCCTCGCCCATCTCGAGATCTACACGCTTCGCGGCCTGCTCACGATCCTGTGGCACGGACGGCGCGACGCGCGCAATGTCGTCGTCACCTGCGGCGGCGGAATGGGAAGCATGCTCGGTCCCGCGGGCGGCATCTATCACACGCTTGGCGTGGAGCTCGCCGCGCAACACGGCATCGCGACCATGCGGGTCGGCTACCGCAAGCCGAACGACCTCTCGCGCTGCGTGCACGACGTCGCGGCAGCGGCCGACCTCGCAAGCCGCACGGGCGCGCGGGGCTTCGTCGTCATCGGCCACTCCTTCGGCGGGGCCGTCGCGGTTCAAGCGGGAGCCGTACTCGGTGCACACTGTCGTGGTGTCGTCACCCTCGCCACCCAGTCAGCCGGGTGCGAGAACGCGGTTGAACTCCGCGACACGCCGCTACTCCTCGTGCACGGGACCGACGACGAGATCCTGCCGCCGGAAACGAGCACCGTCGTGCACATGCTGGCCGGGCACGGCGAGGTCGTGATGATCCCGGGCGCCGGTCACCTGCTTACGCAGGCTGCGACCGAGGTGCACGATCTCCTCGCCTCGTGGATACCGGAACGGTTCACGACGACTCCGGGCTGAGGAGCCGACGCCGTGACGCGCGCTTGCCTACGTGCCGGCGAGCTTGGCGACGATCGGCGCGAACGCGTCGACCTTGTCGTCGCCGATGACCACGTACGAGAGCCCCCATTCCGCGCGACGGCGATGTAGCTGCTCCGCGATCTCGTCCTCGGTGCCGACGAGCGCGGCTCCGGATTCGAGGGCCTCCTCCGGCGAGACGCCGAAGGAGGGCGCCAACGCTTCGGCCAGCTTCATCCGGTCGGCCGTGACCCTCGTGATGAAGAAGCGCATCTGGATCTCGATGTCGTCGATGCGCGGTCCCGCGGCGTCGCGAATCCACTGCACTTTCCGGTCGGTCTGTTCGCGCAACGAGTCCCGAGCCGCGTCGAGCCCGATCTCACCGGCGCGCAGGTTCGGATTGATGCCGACGATGTTCGCCTTCTGCGCCGCGATCGAAAGCACGCGCCGACCACCGCCGCCGATCAAGAGGGGCGGTCCGGGCTGCTGGACCGGCTTGGGCCACGACGCGTAGCCGGTCACGCGGTAGTGCTCGCCGTGGTAGGTGAACTGCTCGCCGGTGAAGCACTGCTTGATGATGTGCAGGGCCTCCTCGAAGCGATCGACGCGCACCGCCGGCGGATCGTAAGGCAGCCCGAGTTGGTCGTAGTCGGTGCGCATCCACCCGGCGCCAATGCCCAGCTCCAGCCGGCCGTCGGAGAGCAGGTCGATGGTCGCGGCCTCCTTGGCGAGGATCGCCGGATGCTTGTAGTCGTTGTCGAACATCAGCGACCCGATGCGCAGAGTGGTCGTGTGCGCGGCGGCCATCGCGATCGCCGGGAGTGGCGCGAGCTCCTCGCCGAAATGGTCGGGCATGAAGAGCGTCGCATAGCCGAGGTCTTCGATCCTGCGCGCTTTGTCGCGCCATTCCGCCGCCGAACCCACTTGTGACACCGTCACGCCGAAACGGAAGGGTTTCATCGGGCTACCTCCCCGTGAGTCGGGCGACGACGGGGGCGAACGCGTCGATCGCGTTGTCGTCGATCACGTGATACGACATCTGCCAACGCTCGCGTCGCTCCTCGAGCGAGGCGACGATCCCGTCCTCGCTCCCGACGAGGCACGGCGGTGCGACCCGCGCGTCGTCGACCGACACCCCGAACGCGTTCGCGATCCCCTCGAGGATCGGGGTCGGGTCGTCGGTGACCATGACGAAGCCGACGAGAGACTGCAGCTCCAGTTCGGCGAAGCGATCGCCGGCGGCGGCTTTCACCCACCCGATCTTCTGATCAGTCGCCGCAGGCGTCAACGACTTCGCCGCATCCGGGGACGCGCCGTCGCCCGACCGCAGGTTCGCATTGATCCCGACGATCTGCGCTTCGCGCGCGGCCAGCCCGAGGATCTTCGGTGCGCCGCCCCCGACGAAGAACGGCACGGGTTGTTGAACCGGCTTGGGCATGCCGTCGAGCTCCGTCACCCGGTAGTACTTGCCCTCGAAGGTGAAGGGGCCCGGAGCGAACAGGCCCTTCATGATCGTGATCGACTCGGCCAGGCGCGCGATGCGCACGCCCGGAGGATCCAGCGGAATACCGGCCTTCTCGTAGTCGGCGGTCATCCAGCCCGCACCGATCCCGAGCTCGAGCCGCCCGTCGGAGAGCAGGTCGAGCGACGCCATCTCGCGCGCGCACACGACGGGATGCTTGTAATCGTTGCCGAGAACGAACGTTCCGACACGAAGTCGGTCCGTCACGGCGGCCGCATGCGCGAGCGCGACCGTGGGCGCGAGGTCGTGTTCGACGAAATGGTCGGGTACGAACAGCGTCGAGAAACCGAGCGCTTCGACCTTGCGCGCCAGCTCGGTGAACTCGCGCCGCGAACGTCCCTTGCTGCAGGCGACGCCGAAACGGAACTTGCGACTGTGCATCGGGCGACCCTAGCGCCGGCCGGTCGAACCCCAACCGCCTGTTCCGCGACCCGAGCCGTCGAGCGTCTCGACCTCGCGCCAGGCGATGTCCTGCACGCGCTGGATGACGAGCTGCGCGATCCGATCGCCGCGGCAGACGTCGAACGGCTCATCGGGATCGAGGTTCACGAGGAGCACACTGATCTCGTCGCGAAATCCGGCGTCGATCAAGCCGGGAGTGTTCAGGCAGGTGACACCGTGTCGCATCGCCAGGCCCGACCGTGGTTGGACGAAGCCGGCATAGCCGTCGGGAATCGCGATGGCGATTCCCGTCGGGACGAGCGCTCGGCCACCGCGCGGTACGAGTCGGCAGTCGACGCGTGCGAGCAGGTCGTAGCCGGCATCGCCGGCGTGCTGTCGCCCGGGGAGCGGGAGGTCCGGATCGATTCGGTGAACGCTGATGTTGAGTTGGATGGGCGTGAGGCTAGCGAGGCCGGCCGTCGCGACGTAGAGGCGTTACGGGGTGTCGCGTAGGTCGCCGAGCAACTCGGCGTGCTGTTCGGCCGAGAGCACGACGTCGTGGTCGTATTCGGGATGATCGACCACAACGTGCACCGGCCCGCTCGCGAACATCTCGATCTCCGACGGCGCAAACCGGAATCTGAGGAAGTGCACCGCGGCGGTCACGTCGTCGCGAGTGAGGCGGAGCTCGTCTTCTTCCGAGACCGTGCCCGTCACCCGGCTCCCGTCGGGAAGGACGATTGAGATGTGCCGGTGGACGCCGACCAGCCGCGGCAGCCAGTCCCGCAGCGCCACCTCGGACGTCAGCTCGATCATCATTGTCGCCGACAGCTCCCCCGCGTCGGGGATGAGTTGGTTGTAGGTCTCGACCTCGTGCGCGATCTGCTCGTCGCGCAGCATCCGCTCGGCCCGAGCCATCTCCTGCACCTGCCAACGCATCGTCTCGGTGTTCTCGAACACGAGTGTCATGATCGGTCCGAGCGAGACGCGGCGCAGTCGCTTCAACTCGATGATCCGGCGGCGAAGATCGTCGCGTTCGCGCTCGTACGCGCGCATGTCGGCGATGTCGGCGACGGTCAACTTCCTCATTCGCATTCGTCCAATCCGTAGGCAAGCGCAAGGACCTGCAGCGGGTGGACCGGCCGCTTGCCGCTGCCCTCGCTGATCGCGACATTGGCCAGCTGGCAGTCTCCCGCAACGAGTTCGGCGCCGGAGTCGCTGATCTTCTCCATGAGCGGCTTGGCGACGCGACGCGCCATCTCGACGTTCTCGGCCCGGAGACCCCAGGTACCGTCCATGGCGCTGCACCGCTCCACCATCTGCACCTTTGCGCCCGTCAGCTGCATCAGTTGTGAGCTGCGGGGCCCGATCTGCTGCGCGCGGTAGTGGCACGCGGCGTGCCAGACGATCGACTCGTATATTCGGCCATCGAAACGCGTGTCGAGCTTCTGCTCGCGGTGCGCATTCATGAGGAACTCGGAAGTGTCGAACGTCGCGGCGGCGACCTTACGCGCCGCCTCGGTACCGAGGAAGGCCGGATATTCGTCCTTCAACGTGTACGCACACGTGGGCTGCGGTACGACGATCGGTCGGCCCGCCTCGACCGCCGGCAAGAGCGCATCCACGTTCCGCTGTGCCGCCTGGCGGAACCGCTCGCGGTCGCCCGCGTCGAGCCAGGGCATGCCGCAGCAGACCTGGCCGTCGGGCAACTCGCAGCTGAGCCCGTTGCGTTCGAAGACGGCGACGGCGGCCTTGCCGATCGCCGGTTCCTGGTACTCGACGAGGCACGTCGGGAACAGCGCCACTGGACCGCGATCAATCGTCGAGAGCCCGGCACCGGAGGTCTCATCGCGCCGGCGATCGCGATCGCCTCTGAGCTCGCGTTCGCGGAACCACCTCGAGAACCGCACGCGATCAAACGTCGGCAACAACCGATCGCGCGAGATCCCCGATACCTTCTCCATCACCACCCGCGCCGGCCGCAACTTCGCGGTCGCGTTGACGACGGGCGCGAGCGTCGTGGCGAGGAGTCCCTGCTGATCGGTGCGGGCAAGGAGCCGCGCCGAACGCGACACGTCGCCCCGGTCGCCGCGGCCGGTCAACGACCGCAACATGAGCTGCGGGAAGTCGACCCGCCATTCCTGTTGCTGGTCGGGTGTGTACGGGCAGATCACGTAACAGAGCTTGCACTGGTAACACTCGTCGATCACCCGGTTGTGCTGCGCGCCGGACAGCTCGCCCGCGCGGTCGCTGCCGCCGAGATCGTCGATCATCTCGAACAGCGAGCGGAAGCTCGGGCAAAGCTTCACGCAGACACGGCAGTCGCTGCAGATGTGGAAGGTGCGGTCGCGCTCGGCCCGCGTCGCGTTTGCGTCCGCCCACGAGGGATCCAGCGGGTCGTAGAGATGCTGCGCCATGGCCTGCTCCGCTTCGGACCGACTACGCGAGCCGCGTCCCGGGGAGCATCCCCCGGGACCGCGCTCGCTCAACCGTTCGTCCCGCGAGACGCGTCACAACGCCCGCGGCCGCGATCCGGACCGGGTCAGGAAACGTTCTCGAGCCCCTGCTGGAAGCGGCCCGCGTGGCTCTTCTCGGCCCGCGCGAGCGTCTCGAGCCATTCCGCGATCTCCTCGAAACCCTCGTCGCGCGCCGTGCGCGCGAAGCCCGGGTACATCTCGGTGTACTCGTACGTCTCGCCGGTCACCGCAGACTGGAGGTTGTCGGTCGTGGCGCCCACTGAAACCCCCGTGACGGGGTCTCCCACTTCGGCGAGGAAGTCGAAGTGCCCGAACGCGTGGCCCGTCTCACCTTCGGCAACCGAACGGAACAACGCCGCAATGTCGGGATAGCCCTCGACGTCGGCCTTCTGGGCGAAGTAGAGGTAGCGACGATTCGCCTGGCTCTCGCCCGCGAAGGCCTCCTTCAGGTTCTCGTGCGTCTTGCTTCCCTTGAGATCAGGCATCGGTGTGGCTCCTTGTTGTTCGAACACGATCCGGAAAGCGGTCGCAGCGGTCGCAGCGGCCGCGGAAGATCACCTGGACGTCGTCGATGGTGAAGTCGCGGCGAAAGCGCGGCGGGATACTCAGACCGGTCACGTCCACCGCGAGGTCGCGCACGCGCCCGCAAACCGTGCACAAGAGATGGTGATGGTCGTCCTCGACGTTCGGGTCGACGCGCACGCTCCCGGTGCCGAGATCGAGCACCCGCACTTCACCGAGCGCTTCGAGATCGTGGACGGTCTGGTACACGGTCTTCAGCGAGATGGTGGGCATCTCGGTACGCGCCCGCTCGAAAAGTGACTCCACCGTCGGGTGCGTGTCGTCCCCGTGCAGCAGGCGAAAGATCGATTGGCGCTGCGGCGTGACTCGCAGGCCGTGTTCCCGGAACAGTGCCGTCAAGGTGTCCGTGTCCTTCATGACATCCACAGTCTAACAACAATCGTTGTCGATAAGCAACCGGGTCCCGCGCGTGGGAAATTGCGGCGTGCTCCACATCGCGGAGATGCTCGCCAATGCGGCGCGCGTCGCTCCCGAAGCGACCGCAGTCACGCTCGACGGTGACGCGCTGACGTTCGGCGAGATCGATCGCGACGGCAATTCGGTGGCAAATGGGCTGGAGGCGCTCGGAATCGGCCGCGGCGACCGAGTGCTCTGGTGGAGCGACACGTCGCTCGAGGCGGTACCGGTCTTCGTCGCGCTCGCCAAGATCGGCGCGGTCTTCGCGCCGTTGAACGCCCGGGCGTCGCTCGACGAGGTCGCCCCGGTCGCCGCGTACGCGCGGCCGCGCCTCTTGCTGTGTGGCGCGTCGCATGCAGAGGCGGGCGCGGAGCTCGCGCGCCGCACCGACGTCGCGTTCTCGGCCGCGATCCCACCGGGCTCACCGGCCGCGCTCCCGCGGCGCGCCCTCGACGAACGCGACCCGCACGTCATCTTCTTCACGAGCGGGAGCACCGGTCGCCCCAAAGGCGTCGTCCTGTCGCACCGCGCGAACTGGCTTCGTACCTATGTGGGCGCGACCACGACGACCGGGGGCGCGGGGACCGTTTGCATGTTTCCGCTCTTCCACATGGCGGGATGGACGATCGCGTTGGGCGCGTGGCAGGGCCGGCGGCCGGTGCACTTCGTTCGCAGCCCCGACGCCGAGACGCTGCTCCGAACGACCGCGGAGCATCGCGCGGCGCGGCTGTACTGCATCCCGGCCGTTTGGTCACGGATCCTGGAACACGGGGTGGCCAAGTTCGACCTCTCTGCGCTCGAGGAGGCCGACACCGGAACCTCCGCGACGCCGCCGGAGTTGCTCCGTGCGATCAAGGACGCACTCCCCCACACTCGCACCCGGGTGTTCTACGGGTCGACGGAAGCCGGACCCGGGGTGCAACTGGGCGACGCCGATCTCCTCCGCAAGCCCGGGAGCGTCGGTTTGGCGCAGCCGGGGGTGGAGGTGCGGCTGACCGACGACGGGGAAGTCGCGATGCGTAGCCCCTTCCTCATGGACGGCTACTTCGACGACGCCGACGCCACGAGCCAAGCTCTCCGCGACGGCTGGTACCACACGGGCGATCTCGGCGCCTTCGACGACGAGGGCTACCTCTCGATCGTCGGCCGCGCACGCGATGTCATCCGCACGGGCGGCGAGACGGTTGCACCGCCGGAGGTCGAAGAGGTGCTGCGCTCGCACGCCGCAGTCGGCGAGGTCGCCGTCGTCGGCGTGCCCGACGTGCAATGGGGCGAGGTCGTCACCGCCGTCGTCGTCGCCCGTCCGGGCGTTCCCGCCCCCGATCTGGAGACGATCCGGAAGCACTGCGCCGGACGGCTCGCGCCGTTCAAGCAACCCCGACGCCTCGTCATCGTCGACGACCTTCCCCGCACGCCCGCGACCGGGCAAGTGCAGCGAACGCTCATCATCGAGCGACTCCAGTCCTCTTCCTCCTAACCCAACGGTTGGGTGGGAACGATTCCGGGACGGGCCCAGATGGAATAGTGTTCTGAGGGTGCAGAACGTTGTTCCGCTCGAGGAGAGGCTCGCCGACGCGGCCGTCGCCGAACGACGCGGGCAATACGCCGCCGAGGTCCGGCGCCTGATCGACGGTGCGTTCTCCGTGATGCGCGACACCGGCGACATCGATCCGCCGGTGCGCGACATCGTGCGGGCCGCGGGGCTCTCGAACCAGGCGTTCTACCGCCACTTCTCGTCGAAGGACGCACTGCTCCTCGCCGTGCTCGCCGACGGCCAGCGTCAACTCGTCGCGTACCTCGGCGCGCGGGTCGAATCGACGCCCGATCCCGAGACCCGGGTCCGGCGGTGGATCGAAGGCGTCATGGCGCAAGCGCAGAACCCGTCCGCGGCCGAAGCGACCCGCCCGTTCGCCGTCAACGGCACACGGCTCGCCGATCGTTACCCCGCGGACCTGGCCGCGTCGCGCGCCGAGCTGCTGTCGACGCTCGAACCGTCGGTCCGCGCGCTCGGTGGCACCGAGCAGGACGCGCGGTTCGTCTGCGATCTCGCGCTCGCGCGCATGAACGACGCGATCGCTTACCGGCGCCGCCCGCCTGTACAAGAAGTGCAACGGCTCGTCGAGTTTTGTCTGGCAGGAGTCCGGCATGGAACGTGAAGTGCTCATCACGGGCATCGGCGGCCAGGGCGTGCAGCTCGCCGCGCAAGTCCTCGCGCGGGCGGCGACGCTCGAGGGCCGGGAGGTCATGTATCTCGGCCTGTACGGAGGCATGATGCGCGGTGGTAACACCGACAGCACCGTCGTCGTCGCCGACTCGCCGATCCTCGCGCCCCCGGTCGTGTCACGAGCGTGGTCCGCGATCGCCATGCACGACGACTACTGGCCGGCGGTCGCAGCCAAGCTGCGTCCCGGCGCGCTGGTCTTGGTGAACGACGCGACGTTCACCAGCGATCCGCCCGGGGACGCGGTCGTGCACCGCGTCCCCGCGACAACAGTCGCGGCGGATCTCGGCAGCCCGCTTTCCGGATCGATGGTGATGCTCGGCGCCTTCTGCGCGGTCACCGGTCTCGTCGCCGAGCCGGCCCTGATCGCCGCGATGCGGGCGTCCCTCCCGCCTTACCGCACGCAACACATCGAAGCGAACGAGCGCGCGCTCCAAGCGGGCGCTCGTCTCTTGCCCGCCCGAGAATTCCCGGCCTGGGAGACAGCCCATGTCTGAGACGCCCGGTTCTGCCGTCGTGGAGATCAAGAGCCGCGGCACCGTCACGATTGATACCGCGCACTGCAAGGGTTGCGACCTGTGCATCCCTGCGTGTCCGCCTCGTGTGTTGACGATGTCGACCGCGGTCAACCACATGGGCTACCGGTATCCGGAGTTGCACGCGGGTTGCACGGGGTGCGGCGCGTGCCTATATGTGTGTCCCGACTTCGTGTTCGAGGTGTATCGCTTCGAACAGCCGGTGATCACGACCGTGACGCCGGGGAGCGCGCGATGAGCCCGCCGGCCACGAGCTCCGCCCCGCCGGCGAGCCAGCGCGTCCTCATGGAGGGCTCCGAAGCACTCGCGCGCGCGGCGATCGCGGCGGGCTGCCGCTTCTTCGCGGGCTACCCGATGACACCCTTCACCGAGGTCCTCGAGCACTGCGCGCGGTTGCTGCCCGAGGTCGGTGGAGTGTGCATCAACGCCGAGTCCGAGCTCGAGGCTGTCGGCATGGCGTGGGGCGCGCTCGCAACCGGCGCCCGCGCCGCGACCGGGTCCACGGGCCAGGGACTCTCGCTCATGCAAGAGTCGTTCTCGGAGATCACGCTGGCGGAACTACCGCTCGTCGTCTTCAACATGGCCCGCGGACAGCAGGACTACTACCAGGCGACGCGCGGCGGTGGCCACGGCGACTATCGCCACATCGTGCTCGCGCCTCAGGACGTGCGCGAAGGCGTCGAACACGTTCAACTCGCGTTCCATCTCGCCGACAAGTGGCGCAACCCCGTACTCGTGTACGGCGACTACCTCCTCGCCCACACGCAAGAGGCGATCTCGATCGAGGCCATCGACTTCCCGGAACTTCCTGAGAAGGACTGGGCCGTCGACGGCTCGCTCTCGGGCAGTGGCCGGAGTCGCGGTGTCACCCCGCTCGGTGTCGGCAAGCCCGGCCAGCGTGCGCTCGGGCAGGAAGGCAAGGCTCAGTACATCGCCACGAAGATTCCGCTGATGGAGCGAGAGGTACGCGTCGAAAGCGGGTTCTGCGACGACGCCGAGACCGTCATCGTCGCGTTCGGCTCGCCCGCCAAGTTCGTCAAGTACGCGATCGCGCAACTACGCGACGCCGGCCACCGCATCGGCTACGTCCGGCCGATCACGCTCTGGCCGTTCCCGTACGAGACACTCGCCGAGGTCGCCGCCGGAAGTTCGGTGCGCCGCGTCGGCAGCTTCGAGCTCTCCGCGGGTCAGCTCGTCGACGACGTCCGCATCGGCGTCGCCGGGCGGGCGCCCGTCATGTTCATCGGTGGGGTGTCGACGGATCAGTCGGGCTTCGGCGTCGGGCGCATCCTCGACGTCGAGCTGATCGCCGACCGCATCTTGGCACTCCACGAAGACCGCGACCTACCGCTCATCCCCGGCTACGAAGAACACTCGTACGAACTCCAGGAGCACCAGCGATGACGATCATCGACAGCTCGTCGCCTCCCACCGTCCCGGCGCGCAAGGTCGAGGCACTGAAACCGGACCTCCTCCTGACGCAGGAACACCACATGTGCCCGGGGTGCGGCGAGCCGCTCGCCGTGCGCCAATTCCTCGAGACGATCGAGGAGCTCGACGTCGCAGCCCGCAGCATCGCGGTCGCCGGCATCGGCTGCTACACGTCGTTCTCCGGCTCGATGGACGTCGATCTCGTTCAGGCGTTGCACGGCCGCGCACCATCGGTCGCAACCGGCGTGAAGCGCATGCTCCCCGACGCGCTGGTGTTCACGCTGCAGGGAGACGGCGACATGGTGAACGAGGGGCTCCAGGAGGTCATTCACACCGCCGCCCGCGGCGAGAAGGTCACGTGCATCCTCTTGAACAACGGTGTCTTCGGCGAGACCGGCGGCCACATGACGGCAACGAGCGTCATCGGCCAGCGCACGAAGAATTCGCTCGACGGTCGGGACGCGGAATACCACGGCTACCCGATCCTGATAGGCGATCTCATCGCGCAGCTGCAGGGCGCTTCGTACGTCGCGCGCGGTTCGGTGCACAATGCCGGCTCGGTCGCGCGCACCCGCAAGATGTTCAAGCGCGCGTTCGAGTCGCAGCTCCGCGGCGAAGGGTTCACGTTTGTCGAGGTACTCACGATGTGCCCGACGGGCTGGTTCGTCCCTACGGCCGCGGGCCCCGAGTACATGCAGGAGACGCTCGGCGAGGTGCACATCATGGGCGAGCTGAAGGTCGACGGCCGCGTCCGCACGACCGAGGAGCTTCACGCCGAGAACGTCGCCAAGCAGCGCGAGCTCGACGAGCAGCTCGCACGCGGCGGCCTCGAGAAGTGATCATCGAGACGAACTTCGCTTTCCCCGGGACCGAGAATTGAGCCGCTGAGCATGGACTTCCGCTACCCACCCGAGGCCGAGGCCTTCCGTAAGGAGTTCCGCGCCTGGCTCGATTCGAACCTTCCTGCCGATCTCGCCGGCGACGGTCTGGGCGGCGGTTCGATGGAGATCGGCGGCGAACGCCTCGAACGCCTCCGTGATTGGAACCGGACGCTCGCCGACGCTCGCTACGCGGCGATCGCCTGGCCGGCTGAATGGGGCGGTCGCGGCGCGGGGGTGATGGAGCAGGTCGTGTACGCCGAGGAGATGCATCGAGTACACGCGCCCGGCACGCTCAACCCGCTCGGGCTGTCGAACATCGCACCGGCCATCATCGAGCACGGCACCGCCGAACAGAAGGCGACGTTGCTGCCCCGAATGTTGCGCGGCGACGACATCTGGTGCCAGGGGTTCTCGGAACCGAATGCGGGCTCCGACCTCGCGTCCTTGCGTACGTCCGCGGTGCTCGACGGCGACAGCTGGATCGTCAACGGCCAGAAGACGTGGAACACGCTCGGCAACCTCGCCAACTGGTGCGAGCTGCTGGTACGCACCGATCCGCAGGCCCCGAAGCACAAGGGCATCACGTGCCTCCTGGTCGACATGACCTTGCCCGGCGTGGAGGTCCGCCCGCTCGAGACGATCACCGGTGAGCGGGAGTTCAACGAGATCTTCTTCACCGACGTGCGCGTACCGGTCGACGCGACCCTCGGCCCGGTCAACGAGGGCTGGCGCGTCGCCCTCACCACACTCGCGTACGAACGTGGGACCGTTGCCAAGTTGCACCTCGGAACGCGGGCGAAGATTCGCCGGCTCATCGACGAAGTCAAACGCACCCCACTCGGTGACGGCCGCGTGATGGCCGACGACCCGGTGCTCCGCCAGCACGTCGCGCGCGTATACATGGAAGGCGAGCTGCTGAAGCTGATCTCCGACCGCGCGCTGTCGGCCGAGCTGCACGGCCGCACCATGGGACCCGAAGGAAGCATCGCGAAGCTCCTGTGGAGCGAGACCGAGCAACACATCACCGAGGTCGCGTCCGAAGTGCTCGGACCCGACGCGCTCTCGGGCGGCTGGGCGCGCGATCGGGTCTACAGCCGCGCCCTCACCATCGCGGGCGGCACCACACAGGTGAACAAGAACATCGTGGCCCAGCGCATTCTCGGCCTGCCGCGCGGCTGACGCGCCCCTCACGCGCCCCGGCCCCGGCGCCAAATCCGATCCGGGTGTTATGCGGTCAGCCGGCGACCGGCCCCGACCCGTTCCTGGTC
>Ga0335085_10005766_pt1 | contig 19759 bp, 18 predicted proteins | sample Lox_Sample_45_FD_206712 | JGI IMG/M metagenome (GOLD analysis project Ga0335085, IMG submission 206712) | Soil microbial communities from Loxahatchee National Wildlife Refuge, Florida, United States - Lox_Sample_4.5 | ecosystem: Environmental > Terrestrial > Soil > Wetlands | place: USA...
CCGCCATGATGGGCGCGCCAACACGAAAGGACGCCCCCGTGCCCGACCCGCTGCCGTTCATCACCTATGCCTTCGTCATGTCGATCACGCCCGGACCCAACAACGTGATGCTGACCGCCTCGGGCGCGACGTTCGGGTTCCGCCGCACGGTGCCGCACCTCTTCGGCATCGTCACGGGCTTCGTGGTGCAGCTCCTGGCGGTGTGCGCCGGGCTCGCGGTGCTGTTTGCGCGCTACCCGGCGCTGCAGGCGACCCTCAGCTGGGCGGGCGCGGCGTACCTCGTCTACCTCGGCTGGCGGCTGCTGCGGGCCGATCTCGTGCAGGGCAGCACCCGGGCGCGCCCGGTGAGCTTCGCGCAGGCGGCGCTGTTCCAGTTCCTGAATCCCAAGGCCTGGGTGATGTCGGTGACCGCCGCGACGCTGTTCCTGCCGCAACAGCTCGGCTGGCTGCTGGCGCTCACGTACATGGCGCTCATCATGGAGCTGGTCGGCCTGCCGTGCATGACGGTATGGGCGCTGTTCGGCAGCGCGCTGCGCAACTTCCTGGCCGCGCCGCGCGCGCGCATGGTATTTAACGCCCTCATGGCCACGGCGCTCGTGGTCACGGCGGTCATGATGGTGCGCTGATCCTCGGGAGGAGGCCCGCGTGTTCGAGCTGCAGCGCGACTCCGCGGTAGGGCTGGTGGAGCAGATCTGCGAGCGCTTCAGTGCGCTCGTGCGCCAGGGCCAGCTCGCCCCCGGCACGCGCGTGCCCTCGATCCGCCGCCTCGCCCGCCAGCTCGGCACCAGCGCCTTCACCGTCGTCGATGCCTACGAGCGCCTGGTGGCGCGCGGGCTCATCGAGTCGCGCGCCGGGCGCGGGTTCTTCGTCAGCGCGCGGCGGCTGTCCGCGCCGCTGACGGCCATCGAGGCGCTGCCGGATCCGGGCACCGATGCGCTCGCGCTGGCGCGCCTCACGCTCGCCCCGGGCACCGACCTGATCCCGGCCGGCTCGGGGTTCCTGCCGGAGAACTGGCTGCTGGAAGCGGCCGCCCCCGCGCAGCTCAACCGCCTGCTGCGCGGCCGGCGCGCCCAGCCCTGGCTGCCCTGCCCGCCGCAGGGCCTGCTCGAGCTGCGCGAGCACATCGCCGCGCGGCTGGTGCAGCAGGGCATCGCCGCGAGCCCCGCGAACCTGCTCACCACCTACGGCGCCTCGCACGCCTTCGACCTGCTGGCGCGCAGCCTGTTCGCGCCCGGGGACGCGGTGCTGGTCGAGGAGCCGGGCTACTTCGTACTGTTCGAGCAGCTGCGCGCGCATCACGTGCGCCTCATCGGCGTGCCCCGGCTCGCCTCGGGGCCGGACCTCGCCGCCCTCGAGGCGGCGGCGCGCACCCACCGGCCGCGCGCCTTCTTCATGCAGACGCTGCTGCACAACCCGATGGGCTCCTCCACCGAGCCGGCGCACTGCCACCGCATCCTCTCGCTCGCCGAGCAGTTCGGCTTCGCGCTCATCGAGGACGACGTGTACGGGGATCTCTACGAGGGCGCCGCCCCGGTGCGCCTGGCGCAGATCGACGGCCTGCGCCACGTCATCCACGTCGGCAGCTACACCAAGCTGATCGGCCCGGCGCTGCGGGTCGGCTACGTGGCCGCAGAGCCTGCGCTCATCGCGCAGCTGCTCGAGCGCAAGGTGCTCGGGGTGCTCTCGGGCTCGGCGCTGCTCGAGAGCTGCGTCGCCGCGGTGCTCGATGGCGGCGGCTACAAGCGCCACGTCGAGCGGCTGCGCACGCGGCTCGCCCGCATGCGCCGCGATGCGCGCGCGGCGCTCGAGGGCAGCGGCATCAGCTTCGCTGAGGCTCCCGGGGAGGGCATGTTCCTGTGGGGCAAGGTGCCCGATGGGGTGAGCGTGGAGGAGCTGGTGCGGCGCGCCCGCGCGCACTCGATCCTGCTCGCCCGCGGCGCGCTGTTCTCCAGCGAAGGCGGCTGCCGCCAGTGGCTGCGCTTCAACGTCTGCCACAGCGACCGGCCGCCGCTCATCGAATTCCTGCGCCGCGAGCTGCAGGCGGCCTAAGATCCCAGGGCATGAGTGCCGCCGCGCACATCCGCGACGCCGCCGAGGAGGACCTGGCGGGGCTGTGCGCCATCTACAACGAGGTGATCGCCACCTCGACCGCGGTGTACTCCGATACGCCCACCACTCTGGCCGAGCGGCGCGAGTGGTGGCGCACGCGCACCGCGCAGGGCTACCCGGTCCTTATCCTGCACGATGAGCGTGGCGTCGCCGGCTTCGCCACGTTCGGCGACTTTCGCGCCTGGCCGGGCTACCGCTTCACCGTCGAGCACACCGTGCACGTGCGCGCCGACGTGCGCGGCCACGGCAGCGGCACGCGGCTGGTGCAGGCCCTGCTGCCGCGGGCGCGGGCGCTCGGCAAGCACGTCATGATCGCGGGCGTGGATGCGCAGAACGCCGCCTCGATCCGCTTCCACGAGCGCCTCGGCTTCGAGCGCTGCGGCGAGCTGCGCGAGGTCGGCTACAAGTTCGGCCGCTGGCTCGACCTGGTTTTCCTGCAGCGCTGGGTGTGACCCCTTAAGATGCGGCCATGTTCGCCGGTGTACCCCTCACCACCCGCACGCTGATCCTGGTCAACGTCGCGGTATTCCTGCTGCAGCTGGTCACCGGCGACCTGCTGATCGTGCTGTTCGCGCTGTGGCCGCTGCACACCCCCTACTTCCATCCCTGGCAGCTCATCACCTACGCCTTCCTGCACGGCAGCGTCGCGCACATCTTCCTCAATATGTTCGCGCTCTTCATGTTCGGCCGCGCCCTGGAGCAGCTCTTCGGCGCCCGGCGCTTCCTCCTGTTCTATCTGGTGTGCGTGCTCGCGGCGGGGCTGACGCAGCTGGCCGTGCAGGTCCCCGGGGCCACCCCCGAGCCGACCCTCGGGGCCTCCGGCGGGGTGTTCGGCGTGCTGCTCGCCTTTGCCTGGTACTTCCCGCGCCAGCGCCTGATCCTGCTGCCGATCCCGATCCCGCTGCCGGCGTGGCTGTTCGTGACGCTCTACGGTCTCGTCGAGCTGTTCTTCGGCATCACCGGACGCGAGCCGAACGTGGCGCACTTTGCGCACCTCGGCGGGGCGCTCGGTGGGGCGCTGTGCCTGATCTACTGGAGCGCGCGGCGGCGCTTCAGCCCCTAGCGGCGCGCGGCGCGAAGCGCACCGGCCCGCGCTGCGTGCCGCAGGCATCGCACAGCAGCTGCTCGCCGAAGCGGCTGCGGCCGAAGATGCGCCCGTCGGGCAGCGTCACCCAGTTGCCGCCGCCGGCGACGCGCTCATCGACGCGCCGTACGTGCAGGTCACAGTCGGGGTTGGCGCAGAAGGGTGCGCCGCGTTCCATCTCCTGCGCGTGGGACCACGCATCATCGGCCGGCCGCGCGCGCCGTGTCCCGGGGAAGCTCACCACCCGCACCATGGCAGTCACCCTTTCCGGTCCTGTGTCCGACCCTCCGGGGTGGCCAGTTTGGGCAGCATGCTTGACCGGACGGTGACGCCGGCGTGGCGCAGCCGTGACGGCTCCTGGGTCGTGCCCGAGCTTTGGCGCGCAAGGGTTGGGGCCGGCGGCCGATTGTCCCGAAGTTGAATTTAAGCCCCCCTCACGGTCACAATCGCGCGCTTCAAAAAGGCCCCCCGGGAACTTTAGGCAGCCAGCCGCCTCTAGAGCCGAACGCATGATCAAGACCGCCCACCTCACCAAGCGCTACGAGTCGCTCACCGCCGTCGATGACGTCAGCTTCGAGGTCGCTCCCGGGGAGGTGCTCGGCTTCCTCGGGCCCAACGGCGCCGGCAAGACCACGACCATGCGCATGCTCGCCGGCTTCATCACCCCGACTGCCGGCACGGCCAGCATCTGCGGCCACGACGTCATCACCGCCCCGCTGGCGGCCAAGGGCTGCCTCGGCTACCTGCCCGAGGGGGCCCCGCTCTACGGGGAGATGACGGTGCGGGGCTTCCTCGACTTCATCGCCGACCTGCGCGCCCTCCAGGGCGAGCGGCGCCGCGCCCGCCTCGAGCACGTCATCGAGCACCTGCAGCTCGGCGCGGTGCTCGGGCAGAGCATCGAGACGCTCTCCAAGGGCTTCCGCCGCCGCGTCGGCCTTGCGCAGGCGATCGTGCACGACCCGCCGGTGCTGATCCTCGATGAGCCGACCGACGGCCTCGACCCGAACCAGAAGCACGAGGTGCGCTCGCTGATCAACGACATGGCGCGCGACAAGATCATCGTCATCTCCACGCACATCCTCGAGGAGGTCGACGCGGTGTGCACGCGCGCGATCATCATCGCCCGCGGGCGCGTGGTGGCCGATGACACGCCGGCGGGACTCGCGGCCCGCTCGCGCTACCACAACGCCGTGTCCATGCAGCTCGAGGAGCCGGCGCAGCTCGCGCAGGTGCGCGCCGCGCTCGCGGCGCTGCCGGCGGTGGCGGCGGTCGAGGTGAGCGAGCGCGACGCGCGCCTCACCGCCCTGCCGCGCTCCGGCAGCATGATCCTGCCGGCGATCTCGGAGCTCGCGGCCCGCCAGGGGCTGAAGCTGCAGGAGCTGCACCTGGAATCCGGACGCCTCGATGAGGTGTTCCGCACCGTCACGGCCTGAGAGGAAGCGCCGCAACCATGCGCAACGTGGGCATCATCCTGCGCCGCGAGCTCGCGAGCTACTTCGCGACCCCGGTGGCGTACGTCTTCATCTTCATCTTCCTGGTGCTGGCGGCTGCCTTCACCTTCTACCTGGGCGGCTTCTACGAGCGCGGCCAGGCCGACCTCGACCCGTTCTTCACCTTCCATCCCTGGCTGTACCTGTTCCTGGTGCCGGCGCTGTCGATGCGGCTGTGGGCCGAGGAGCGCAAGTCCGGCACCATCGAGCTGCTGCTGACGCAGCCGGTCATGCTGTGGGAGCCGGTGCTCGGCAAGTTCCTGGCCGCGTGGCTGTTCACCGCGCTCGCCCTGGCCCTCACCTTCCCCATGTGGATCACGGTCAACTACCTCGGCCACCCGGACAACGGCGCGATCCTCGCCGCCTACCTCGGCAGCCTGCTGCTCGCCGGCGGCTTCCTCGCGGTCGGCTCCTGCATGTCGGCGCTGACGCGCAACCAGGTGGTCGCCTTCATCCTCGCCGTGGTGGTGTGCTTCGCCATCACGCTCGCCGGCTTCCCGATCGTGCTCGACCTGTTCCGTGCCTGGCTGCCGCCGCCGGTGGTGGACGCGATCGCCTCGCTGTCCTTCCTCACCCACTACGAGTCGATCGTCAAGGGGGTCCTCGACGTGCGTGACCTGCTGTACTTCGCGATGCTGATCGGGTTCTACCTCATCGCCACCGCGATCATCCTCGAGCTGCGACGGGCGGACTGAGCACCATGTTCAAGCGCGTGTCACTCGGAGTTGGCGCCCTCATCGCCCTGGCGCTGGTGTTCGTCGGCCTCACGGTGCTCTTCAACTACGGCCTGCGCGGCTGGCGGCTCGACCTCACGCAGAACCGCCTCTACACCACCGCCGCCGGCACCGACCGCATCCTCGCCTCCATCAAGGAGCCCATCAATCTCTACTTCTTCTACTCGGAGAAGACCGCGCAGCAGCTGCCGCAGCTGTACGCCTACGGCACGCGCGTGCGCGAGTTCCTCGAGGAGCTCACGGCGCGCTCCAACGGCAAGCTGCGCCTGCACGTGATCGACCCGCAGCCCTTCTCGGAGGAGGAGGACCGCGCCGCCGAGCTCGGCATCCACGGCGCGCCGGTCGGCGCGGCCAACAGCCAGTTCTACTTCGGCCTGGCCGGCACCAACTCGACCGACGGGCACGCGGCGATCGAGTTCTTCGATCCGAACAAGGAGCAGTTCCTCGAGTACGACGTGGTCAAGCTCGTCTACCAGCTCGCCAACCCCAAGAAGCCGGTGGTCGCCTGGCTGTCGACGCTGCCGATGCAGGGCGCCTTCGACCCGCAGTCAGGCGGCATGCGCGAGCCGTGGGTGGTGTACAGCGAGGCGCGCCAGCTCTTTGACGTGCGCCAGCTCGAGCCGACCGCGACCCGCATCGACCCGGACACTAACGTGCTGGTGCTGGTGCATCCGAAGGGACTCTCGCCCGCCACGGAGTTCGCGATCGACCAGTACGCGCTGCGCGGCGGGCACATCCTGGTGTTCGTCGACCCGCTCGCCGAGGCCGACAGCTCCGGCGCCAACCCGCAGAACCCGATGGCCGGGATGATGGCCGACAAGTCCTCCAAGCTCGATGCGCTGCTGAAGGCCTGGGGGGTGCAGTTCAACCCCGCCGTGGTGGTAGCCGACCGCGGCCGCGCCATGTCGGTGACGCTGCGCCAGGGCGAGGACCCGGTGATGCACCTCGGCGTGCTGGCGCTCGACAAGGACAACTTCGCCGCCGACGACGTCACCACCGCCGGGCTCTCGCAGGTCAACGTCGCCACCGCCGGCGCCCTCGAGCCGGTGAAGGACGCCAAGGTGCACTTCGAGCCGCTGCTCACCTCGAGCGCGGACGCGCAGCTCCTGCCGGTCGACCGCTTCCGCATGCTGATGGACCCGAGCACGCTGCTCGATGGCTTCAAGCCCACCGGCCAGCGCTACGTCATCGCCGCGCGCGTCACCGGCAACGTCAGGAGCGCCTTCCCCGACGGGCCGCCCGCGGGCGTGACGCTGCCGGCCGGGCAGCTCGACCTCAAGGTGTCGGCGCGCCCGCTGAACCTCATCGTCTTCGCCGACACCGAGATGCTCTCGGACTTCATGTGGGTGCGCACCCAGAACTTCTTCGGCCAGCGCCTGACCCAGGCGTGGGCGAGCAACGGCGATCTGGTGCAGAACGCGCTCGATAACCTCGCCGGCAGCGCCGACCTCATCAGCGTGCGCGGCCGCGCCACCTTCACCCGGCCGTTCGAGCGCGTCGAGAAGCTGCGCCGCGCCGCCAACGAGCGCTTCCACGCCAAGGAGCAGGAGCTCGAGCACCAGCTGCAGAGCACCGAGGAGCGCCTCACGCAGCTGCAGAGCAAGGGCGGTGACAAGGCCGGCGCCTCGCTCATGGTGACCCCGGAGCAGCTGGCCGAGATCGAGCACTTCCAGCAGGAGAAGCTGCGCATCCGCAAGGAGCTGCGCGCGGTGCGCGCCGGGCTCGATGCGGACATCAAGTCCCTCGGCACGACGCTGAAGATCATCGACATCATCCTGGTGCCGCTGCTGTTCGCCGGCATCGCGGTGCTGCTGCACTACCTGCGCCGCCAGAGGCGCGCCGCGGCGGCGCCCGCCGCGGCTGCGGCCGCCCCCGAGGCGGCCCCGTGAGCGCGCGCCGCGTCGTGGCGCTCTTGGTGGCCGGGCTCGCCATCATCGCCTTCGCCATCTGGCTCTCATCGCTGCGCCACCTCGAGCGCGCCACGCTCACCGGCGATCTGGTGCTGCCCGGGCTCGAACAGGCGGTGGCGAGCGTCACCGAGCTGCAGCTGCATCGGCTCGAGCAGCACGCGACGCTGCTCGCTGCCGATGGCGCCTGGCGGGTCAAGGAGCGCGACTGGCCGGCGGACGCCGGCCGCGTGCGCCGCCTGCTGCTCGACCTCGGCGCCCTCAACGTGGTGGAGGAGAAGACGCGCCTGCCGGCCAACTACCCGGCGCTCGGGGTCGAGGACGTGAGCACTCCCAAGGCGAGCGGCACGCAGGTCGACATCCGCGCCCCGGGGCGCAGCTGGAGCCTGATCGTCGGCAAGCCCTCGGGGGCGAAGTCCGGCTACGTGCGCGTCGTCAACACCCCGCAGAGCCTGCTCGCCGCGCCGGCGCTCAGCGTCGATGCGGACCCGAAGAGCTGGCTCGAGCGCACGCTGATCGACGTGCCGCTCGAGCGCGTGCGCGAGATCGAGGTCAGGCTCGCCGATGCACCCGCCTACAGTGCGCTGCGCGCCAAGAAGGAGGATGCGCACTTCAGCGTCACGCCGCTGCCGAAGGGCCGCGAGCTCAATGGCCCGGGCGCCGCCGACAGCTTGGGCGCCGCGCTCTCCGGGGTGATGCTCGATGATCTCGCCCCCGCCGCAGCAGCCCCCGCCACGGCGCACACGCTGGTGCGCACCTTCGACGGACTCGAGGTGACGGTCAGCGGCCGCAAGGACGGCGCGCGCGCCCTGATCGCACTCAGCGCCCACGCCGCCGAGCCGACCGCCGCCGCCGAGGCCGACAAGCTCAACGCGCGCTTCAAGGACCGCGAGTTCGCCATCGCCGACTACAAGTACGGCGCCCTCTTCCCGCCGCTGACCGAGCTGCTCAAGCCCCTGCCGGAACGCAAGAAGTCCGCCGCCAAGGCCGCCCAGCCCGGCAAGCCGGCCGGCGCAACCGTCCCCCTCGACACGCCCTGAAGCTGCGCCCGCGCTCTCTAGGCGGCGCCGCCCGGGCGCACCTGCGCCATGATGGCGAGCGGGCGGCCCTCGAGGTCGCTGAAGTGCACCAGCCACTCCTCCGTGCCATCGCCATGGCGATGGATGAGGTGCGGGGCGGCGCTGAATGACACCCCGCGCGCGCTGAGCGCCTGGTACGCCTCAGGCATGTCACTCACCCGGAAGTACAGGATCGACTCGGGGCCAGGCTCGGCGTGCGCCTGCAGGTACAGCCGCGTGCCCGGGGAGAGCTCGAAGAAGGCGAGCGTGCCGAAGCTGTAGAGGTGCTTCAGTCCCAGTGTGTCGCGGTACCAGGCCTCGGAAGCGGCGAGGTCGCGCACGCCGCGCGCGATCTGCGCGAGCGCGCCGAGCTGCACTGGGTTCATCATGGCGGGTCTTCCTTCTCGGGCGAGCAGGCTCGCGGCGGGTGCACGGAACCAGCGCCGCAGGGCCTGGCGGTTGGCGAGACCAAGCTTGCCGAGCGCGTTGCTCAGGTGGAACTTGACCGCATCGAGGCTCACGCCGCGGCGCTGCGCGATCTCGCGGTTGCTCATGCCCTGCTGCACGGCGTGCACGATGCGCCACTCGGCCGGCGTCAGGACGTCGGCGGCGGGCGGGCGGCCACGGCGGGCGCTGCGGGGCATGGGCGGATCCTACGGGGCGCGACCGCGATTTACCCTCCCCCGCCGGACTTAAGCGCGGGCGCCAGCGCGGCCGTGGCGTGCAGTGTGGGTACTCAGCGACGGGAACAGGGGATCTCGCGCGCGCGGGACGCGGCGTAGAATCTGCCGGCGCGTCGGTTCGACTCACGCGGGACAGCTACCTTGAAGGAGGACCCATGAGTGCCGTACTGGTCGCGGTCTTCAACCGTTTCACGGATGCGGAACGGGTGCGTACGCTCCTGGTGAGCGACGGCTTCCCGACCGACCGTGTCGAACTCACCGCCCGCCTCGAGAGGGGCCGGGCGGGCCTGCACCCCGCGGCCTCGAGCCGCGAGCAGTTCCTGCAGTACTTCCGCAACCTGTTCCGCCGTGAGGACGAGCGCGCCTTCGCCGAGGCGCTCGCCGGACGCGTCGATGAGGGCGCAGCCGCCACGATCACGGTGCACCCGCGCGGGGGCATCGAGACCGCGCGCGCGGCGCAGATCCTCGAGGGCGAGGGCGCACAGGAGGTGGTGGCGCACGATCTGTCGAACCAGGGCTTCGAGCACGCCGCGGCGCGCAGCGAGGGCTCCTGGCTCAGCCACTTCGCGCTCGACAACCCGGGCGGCGCCGACTGCATCTACTGCCGGCTGTTCCCCGGTCACCCGCACTAGCAGGCACACATGCGCGCGCGGCCCGGGAAGGAAGTTCCCGGGCCGCGGCGCCGGCTCTGGCTGCTACTGCTTGTCGAAGATCATCGTGGTCGTCTGCTCGTGCACCAGGTCCTTGTCGGTCAGCTGCACGGTCTTGCCGTCCTTGGCCGCGGCGAGATGGATCTCGTCCACCGCCTTGCCCTGGCGGTAGTCGGTCTCCTCCACGGTGTTGTCGTCGACCTTCTTCAGCGTCACCATGGTGTGCCCCGGGTCGCCCGCGACCGGGTACTGCTTGCCGTCGAACTTCGCGTCATAGCTCTGGCCGTTGGACTTCATGGTGAAGCCGTTCGCGCTCATCGCGTAGTCGACGTTGCGCAGCGCATCGTTGCCGCTGTTGATCTGGCTCTGCAGCCAGGAACCGGAGATGGCGTGCGAGCCGGCCGGTCCGGGTGCGGTGCGCGTTTCGGTGTAGGTGCCCGTCACCGGCTCCGTGCCCGCATAGCCGGTGAACTTGCCGTTCAGCGTCTTGCCGTCGGCCGACACCGTCGCCGTGTCGGTGCCCATCAGCTTGCCCTTCTGCTTGGTGGAGATCTCCACCGTGTTGGGGTTGACGACCTTGATCGCGATCTCGTCGTAGTAGGCGTGACCGTCGATCTTGTGGAACGCGCCGTCCGCGGGCACCTTCGCGATCGCCGGCGCGCAGCTCGAGCAGCTGTACATCCCGTCGACGATGACGTAGCTGTCGGGCTTGCCCGTGACCTTCAAGGAATCCAGGCGGAGCTTCCAGCTGCCATCGAGCCCGCTCGCGGCAAGCGCAGCCGCCGGCAGCAGCAGCAGCGCTGTGCTGATCCATATCTTCATAGTGACTCCCCTCGGTTGTTGGTTTGTGCACGCCGGGATCCCGGCGCGGGGGCGCAGTGTATGCCTCGCGCTCAACACTACCAACAGCCGAGTCCGAGCCTCAGTTGCCGCGCGGCTTGATCAGCTCGCCGAGCAGGTCCGGCTGCGCCTCGATGCGTGTCAGATGCGGCCAGCGCGGGCCGTCGAAATACGGCACGCGCAACACTTTGTAATAGTCGCCGCTCTCCACCAGGAGCTCGATCGGCTGCTTGCTCGCCTGCGCGTCGATGAGCGCCTGATCGAGGACGTCCGCGGTGTACTTGTGGCCGTTGACGGCCAGCAGCCTCATGCCGGGACCGGCGCCGGCGCGTGCTGCGGCGCGATCCTCCACCGTCTCGAGGATGGTGTTCTTGTCGTCCACGATGAGGCCGATCGACCACTCGCGGTGCGTGACCTTGCTGCGGCGCTGGCGCGTCTCGATGTAGGCATTCTTCTCGGCGGAGTAGCTGAGCTGCCAGCCGGCGCTCTTCAGGCCGCCGAGCAGCGCCTCGGGGCCGAGCGAGTCGAGGTGGCGGTGGATGATCGCGTGCCAGTCCACCGGGACGACGGCGGCGAGCGTCGCGTACACCTCGGCCTCGGTGTAGGGCTTCAGCGCCGGCGCACCGCCGGGGCCGGCGAAGAAGCGGCGCGCGAAGTCATCGAGCGAAGCCTTGCCGTTCGAGCGCGTGCGCAGCTCCGCATCCACGTTCAGCCACAGAAACTCGGAGGCCTCGTAGAAATCGACCTCGCGGCGGCTGATCGACCAGGCATTGGGCGTGTCGTACAGCACCTGGGCGGCGACCGCGGTATCCGCCAGCGGCCGCCAGCGGTTGCCGCTCTGGATGTCGAAGAAGCCCGCGAGGCTCGCCAGCATGTCGCGGTGGCTCTGCGGCGGGATCAGCCCGGCACGCACCGGCAGCACCGTGCCCCAGAACTGGGTCATGCCCTCGTACACCCACAGGAGCGAGCCGTCCATCGGCTGCTGATAGTCGGCGCTCAGAAGTCCCGCCGGGCGCCGGTACTTGCCGTTCCAGCTGTGCACGTACTCGTGCGCCAGCAGCTCGGCCACTCCCTCGCGCAGCGGCGCATCCGAGAGCGAGTTCTCATCCAGGCGGTCATCGCTCGACTCGTGGTGCTCGAGGCCGAAGTGCGCCACGTGATCCGACAGCGACAGGTTCCACACGTAGCGGCGGTACATGCGCGTGCCGAACAGCAGGCCGGCCTGCGCGACGAGGCGGCTGTAGCTGGCGGCGAAGTCCTCGGGCACGACCAGCGCCGCCTCACTGTCGGCGGCCAGCGAGATCACGTGCGGCAGCTGCGGCAGGGGCGCTGAGCCCTCGAGCTCGATGCGCTTGGTGTAGCGCCCGAGCTGCACCGGGGAATCGATGAGGCGCGCGAGCGAGGCCTCTTCCAGCGCCACGCTGCCGTCGGCCTGCGGGTGTTGCGCGAGCGCGCAGCTCGCGCGCCACTCGGGCGGCGCGAGGAAGGAGGCCTGGGTGCTGATGGCGGCCGCATCGCGCCCCTTGGGCAGCAGCACGAACAGGTTCCACGACAGCACCGCCAGCTGCGCGCTGCTGGTCGGGCCGGAGGTGAAGGCACCGCCCTCGGTCGGCAAGCCGGTGTCGAGCGCAATCTCCAGACGCGTCACGCCTGCGGGCACCGTGACGTTGACGGCGAACATGTCGCGCGGATCGCGCGCCCAGCTGAGCAGCTGCCCGTTGGCGCGCAGCTGCATGCCGATCAGCGTATCGAGCGGGCCGCTCGGCATGTGCTCGCCGGGGATCCACTTGGGGAATACCAGCGTGAGCGCCCCGGGCTTCACGGCGAGCGACAGCTCGCTGTGCACGTGCTTGCGCGGCAGCTCGCGCGCATCCACGCGCACGGTCAGATCCGCCGCGAGGGCGGCGCCACACATCAAAAGGAGCGCCCCGCCCAGCAGCACCCGACTTAGACCTGCTCTCATTTCAGACCCCGTAACGGCCGGTAAAAGGTGCGCGATTGTTCCTAAAATGGAGCGCGCAGGCAACGAGTGTTACCGTAATCGCATGAGCGAACCCAGCTATGCCGGCGGCTGCCTGTGCGGGGCGGTGCGCTACGAGGCGCCGGGCCCGGCCTCGAACCTGTGCTACTGCCACTGCGACAGCTGCCGCCGTGCCACCGGCGTGCCGGCGGTGCCGTGGGTGACCTTCGCGCGCGCGTCCTTTCGCCTGACGCACGGCGCGCTCACCGAGTACCGCTCCTCGGCGCAGGTAGTGCGCGGGTTCTGCGCCACCTGCGGCACCTCCCTCACCTACCGCAACGAGGGCCGGCCGCAGGAGATCGACGTGACGCTTGCCACGCTCGATGATCCCGCGCCGCTCGCGCCGGCGGCGCACCTGTGGACCGTGGACAAGCTGCCGTGGGTGTCGCTCGCCGACGGTCTGCCGGTGCACGCGCGCGGCTTCGGCAGCTAGCCCTCGCGCCGCGCCTCAGCGGGCGCGCGCGATCAGGGTCACGGTGACCAGCGCGAGCAGCGCGGTCGGCAGCCAGGCGAGCACGATCGGGTTCAGGTTGAAGACCACCGTGCCGCTCTCGATCAGCTTCTGCAGCAGGAAGAAGCCGATGCCGAGCACCAGGCCCATCAGCATGCGCGTGCCGGTGCCGGAGGCGCGCAGCGAGCCGAGCACGAAGGGGATCGCGAGCAGCACGCAGAAGGCCACGGCCACGGTGCGCGCGATGCGCGACCAGAACGCGAACACGTACTCGCGCGCGGCGAGGTGGTTGGTGCGGTAGTAGCTGATCAGGTGCCACAGGGCACGGTTGGTCAGCTGGTCGGGGTTCTCCACGGCGAGCCCGAGGAAACTCGCGGTGACGTTGGACTTCAGCACCCGCGGCGCCGGGGGGCTCTGGCGCACGGTGTCGCCGATGAAGCGCGACTCGCTGTAGTTGCCGAGGAGCCAGGTGCCCTTGGCGCCGGCGATGGCGTGCTGTGCCTGGCCGAGCGAGAGCAGCCGGTGCTGCGGGCTCAGCTCGAAGATCTGCATGCCGCCGAACTGGCTCTCGCTCGACTGCCCGGCGACGTGCAGGATCAAATCGCCGTCGCGCACCCACGCGCCGCTGCCGCCGAAGCTGACGCTGTTGAAGCGGCTGAAGGCCTTCTGCTCGCGCGCGGTCTGCTGCAGGGCGGGCCCGAGGAACTCTCCGAGCAGCACCGTCACCCCCATGAGCACCAGGCCGGCGAGCAGGCAGATGCCCGCCAGGTGCGCGATCGAGACGCCGGTGGCGCGGATCACGGTGATCTCGCTGCTGCGGGCCAGCGCGCCGAGTCCCACCAGCGAGCCGATGAGCGCGGCGATCGGCAGCAGGTCGAAGCCGAAGATCGGCAGGTTGAGGAGCGCGAACCACAGCGCCCCGAGGGTGGTGTAGCCGCCGCTGCCGATGTCGTCCTGCTGGTCGATGAAGATGACCAGCACGCCGAGCACCAGGAGAGCTGCGAGCACCATCAGCACCCCGCTGAGGATCGAGCGCACGATGTAGCGGTCGAGGATGTTCATGCGCTGCGCAGCCGGTAGCGCAGGCGCTGGCCGACCCCGGGCCCGAGGATCACCACGAGTGCGAGCAGCACCACCACCGCGTGCGTCCACCACAGGCCGAGGAAGCCCGGCACCGTGCCGCGCGCGATCCACACCTTGCCGGCCGACACCAGCTGCGAGTACAGCAGGAAGATGAGCAGCGCCGCCCACACGCGCGCGTAGCGTCCCTGGCGCGGCCGCAGCCGCGCGAGCGGTACGGCGATCAGTGCCAGCACCAGGCACATGAGCGGCATGGCGATGCGCCACTGCAGCTCGGCGCGCTGCTCCGGGTCCTGCGAGCTCGCCAGCACCGCGCTCGGCTGTGCCTCGAGGTTGCGCACGGCATCGGCGCCCGCCGGCACCGGCACCGGCACCACGTGCTCGGCGAAGCGCACGATGCGGAACTCGGCGCTCCCCGGCACGCCCTCGAAGCGCTCGCCGTCGTAGAGCGTGAGCACGTGCGTCATGCCGTCGCTGCTCACGCTGTGGCGCGCGCGCGCCGCGAGCGCCACCAGCACCATCGAGCCGCGGCTGCGCTCGACGAACACGTTATGCAGCATGCCGTCGGGGTTGACGTCCTGCGCGTACACCACCGCCGTGCCGCCGGCGAGGCTGCGGAACTTGCCGGCGGCGATCGGCGCGAACTGCCCGGCGCGGATCGCCGCCTGGCGCAGGCTGAGCGCCTGCGCGGTGGCCTGGGGTGCGAGCACGAGGGTGAGCCAGGCGAGCACCGCGGCGATCACGAAGGCGAGCATCACCACCGGCAGGTAGACGTTGGCGGGACCGGCACCGCAGGCGAGTGCCGCCGCCATCTCGCTGTCGGCGTACAGCCGCCCGAAGGCGAGCACCACCCCGAGCAGCAGTCCCACCGGCAAGAGGATCGACAGGTACTGCAGCGCCCCGAGGTAGACGAGGTCGAACACCACGTTCGGCGGGAACTGGTTGCTGGCCGCGCGTTCGAGCACGCCGACCACCTGGTAGGCGAGCAGGATGATGAGCAGCACGCCGGTCACCAGGAGCCAGGCCAGCACCACCTCGCGCAGGATGTAACGACCGAGGATCTTGCCCACCGCCACCGTCCGTTCGTGCGCCGCTGCCGCGACGCCTGAGTTACACTTGCCATCGCCTGCACCCACGGGTGCACGGCACGCGCTGCAGCTGCAGGCGACGGAGCGAGGCGCCCAATAAGGTAAATGAGAGTCTAACGCGCCTCAACGGCAAGGGGATACGCAATGGAATTCGGGGTCTGGAGCAAGGGCCTGCCTACACTCGCGGTGGACTGCCTGGTGTTGGGCGTGTTTGAAGACGGCGAGCTCGCCGGCGAAGCGCGCAGCGTCGACGCCGCCAGCGGCGGCAAGCTGCGCGCCCTGCTCGCGCGCGGCGACTTCGCCGGCCGCGCCGGCGACACGCTGCTCGTCGCCGACCTGCCCGGCATCAGCGCCTCGCGCGTGCTGCTCACCGGACTTGGCACCAAGAAGCTCTACCAGCGCAAGGCCTGGCGGCGCGCCTGCCAGAGCGCGCTCGCGACGCTCGCGCGCACCCGTGTCGGCAGCTGCGCCGTGGCCCTCGATCGGCCCGAGGCGCGGCTGCTCGATGATTACTATCTCGGGCGGCAGGTGGCCGAGCTCACCGGCGCTGCGCTCTACCGCGTCAACGATCTCAAGACGGCGAAGAAGCCGCCGGCGGCGGCGCTGAAGAAGGTGCTCGCCGGCCCGGTGCGCAAGGCCGCGGCCGCGCAGCGCGGCCTCGCCGACGGCGCCGCTGTGGCCGCCGCGCAGGCCATCCAGCGCGACCTCGCCAACCTCCCGGCCAACGTGTGCACGCCCGCCTACCTCGCCGAGCAGGCCCGCGCCCTCGGCCGCAAGTCCGGGCGCGTGCGCGTCAAGGTGCTCGAGGAGGCGGCGATCCGCCGCGAGAAGATGGGCTGCCTGCTCGCGGTCGCGCAGGGCTCGCACCAGCGGCCGCGCTTCGTCGTGCTCGAGTACAGCGGCGCGAAGAAGGACGAGCCCCCGGTGGTCCTGGTCGGCAAGGGCGTGACCTTCGACACCGGCGGCATCTCGCTCAAGGACCCGCCCGGCATGGACGAGATGAAGTTCGACATGTCCGGGGCCGCCGCGGTGATCGCCGCACTCATGCTGTGCGCGCAGCTGCGCCTGCGTCTGAACGTCGTCGGACTCGTGGCCGCGGTCGAGAACATGCCCGGCGGCGGCGCGGTCAAGCCCGGGGACATCGCCACCAGCTCCTCGGGGCAGACGGTCGAGATCCTCAACACCGACGCCGAGGGGCGGCTGATCCTCAGCGACGCGCTGCATTACGCGCGGCGCTTCCGCCCGGCGGCGGTGGTCGACGTCGCCACCCTCACGGGTGCCTGCGTGGTGGCGCTCGGCCACTACCACGCCGGCGTCATGGGCAACGATGAGCGGCTGGTGCAGGAGCTGATGGCCGCCGGCGTGCGCGCCGACGATCGCTGCTGGCAGCTGCCGCTCACCGAGGAGTACGCCGAGCCGCTGAAGAGCAACTTCGCCGACTTCGCCAACGTCGGCAGCCGTGACGGCGGCGCCATCGTCGCCGCGGCCTTCCTCGCGAAATTCACCCAGGGACTCAAATGGGCGCACCTCGACGTCGCCGGCACTGCCTACCTCAGCGGTGCGCAGAAAGGCAGTACCGGACGACCGACGCCGTTGCTCGCGGACTTCCTCATCCACCGCGCCGCGCGCTGAGGCGGCACGGCGCGAGCCACGCGCGCACCCTCCGGCATGTGCGCTTCTGCCGCCCGCGCCGCCTGGCGCGCCATGGCGCGCGCCTGCTGCGGGTGCGCTGAGGCGCCCCGGCGGCCCACCATGTCCGCCTCCCGCGCTGCCCTGCTGCTCGCGGCCCTGGCCGCAGCGGGCGCCGTCACTTCCGGCGAGGTCGCGCCCGGCGCCGCCGCGGGCGATGTCGCGCTCGGGCGCACCCTCTTCAACCAGCACTGGGTCTCGGCCGCAATCGGCGGCAACGCCCGCGGTCTCGGGCCGCTCTTCAACGCCGCCTCCTGCGATGCTTGCCACAACGGCGGCGCCGGCGGACTCGGGCCAGCGGCTGAGGGCGTGCTGCCGCAGGCCGTGGTCGTGCAGCTCGAGCAGCCGGCACGCGCCGGTGAGGCCGAGCCGCCCGGGGACCCGATCTATGGCCACGTGCTCAACACCCAGGCCACCGCCGGGGTCGAGCCCGAGGGCGTGGTGAGCGTCACCTACAGCGAGATCTACGGCTACTACTACCCGGAGGGCACGCGCTGGCAGATGCGCGCGCCGCATTACCGTATCGCCGAGCTCACGCGCGGCGCACTCGCCACCGACACCATCGTCAAGCCGCGCCTGGCGCCGCCGCTCTACGGCGTGGGGCTGCTCGAGGCCGTGCCGGGCGCGCGCTTTGGCTGGCAGGGCGCGGCGGGGTCGCTGCGCGACCAGACCACGCGCGCGCTCGCGCGCGACATGGGCCTCACCTCGAGCGAGCGGCCGCGCGATGACTGCACGGCCGTCGAGGCCGACTGCGAGCGCGAGGCGCTCGGCTATGCCACCGAGGTGAGCCGTGAGCATGTCGACGCGCTGGTCGCTTACCTGCGCAGCATCGAGGTGCCGCCCTCGGCGGCGCGCACCGCGCGCCAGGCCCCGGGGGCGCGGCTGTTCGCAAGCACCGGCTGCGCCAACTGCCACCTGCCGCAGCTGCCGGCGGCAGCCGCTGGCGCACCGCTCGCCGCCTACACGGACCTGCGCCTGCACGATCTCGGGCGCGACATGGAGGATGAGAACGTCGCCGGGGCGCGGGTGCCGAGCCGCTGGCGCACGGCGCCGCTGTGGGGGCTCGCGGCACGGCTGCACTCCGGCGGCGCGCTGTTCCTGCACGATGGCCGGGCGCGCAGCGTCGAGGAGGCTGTCCTGTGGCATGCCGGCGAGGCGGAGGCCGCGCGGCGCAACTTCGTCAACCTCCTCGGGCGCTCGCGCGAGCAGCTGCTGCGCTGGCTCGAGAGCCTGTGACGCACTGCGTAAGGGCGGCCGCGGCGGCTCGCTATAATCGCCCGCAGCCCATCACCGAGGTCCGCTGCTGAGCGATGCCCAGCACCGAAGCGCCGATCGTGACCGAGGCACGCGCGCCGGGGGCGCGCCTGCCATGAACGCCGCCGCGGCCTTCAACGAGGATGCCGCGCCGCTCGCGCGCGCGCTCGAGGCGCTGCAGACCGTGATCCTCGGCAAGCCCGAGCAGATCCGCCTGTGTCTCGCCTGCCTGCTGGCGCGCGGGCACCTGCTGATCGAGGACGTTCCCGGGGTCGGCAAAACCACCCTCGCGCACGCGCTCGCGCACCTGCTCGGGCTCGCCTGGCAGCGCGTGCAGTTCACCTCCGACCTGCTGCCGGCGGACATCATCGGCGTGTCGATCTTCGATCGCGCCAGCCAGCGCTTCATCTTCCGCCAGGGACCGATCTTCACGCAGCTGCTGCTGGCGGACGAGGTCAACCGCGCGAGCCCGCGCACCCAGAGCGCGCTGCTCGAGGCGATGGAGGAGCGGCAGGTGAGTGCCGACGGCACCACCTACGCGCTGCCCGACCCGTTCTTCGTGGTCGCCACGCAGAATCCGCACGAGCAGCTCGGCACCTTCGCGCTGCCGGAGTCGCAGCTCGACCGCTTCCTCATGCGCGTGACGCTCGGCTACCCCGACGCGGCGCACGAGCGCGCGCTGCTGCGCGGCGGCGAGCGCCGCGAGCTGCTGCCGACGATGCCGCCGGCCCTCAATCCGGCCACCGTGCTGCGCGTGCAGCGCGCGGTGCGCGGCGTGCACGTCGCCGATGCGCTCCTCGACTACGCGCAGAACCTGATCGCGCGCACGCGCGCGCAGCCGGAGCTGAAACTCGGTCTGTCCCCGCGCGCCGGCCAGGGGCTGATCCGCGCCGCGCAGGCCTGGGCCTATCTCGCCGCCCGTCCCGCGGTGCTGCCCGAGGACCTGCAGGCCGTGCTGCCGGCGGTGATCGCGCACCGCCTCGAACGGCGCGACCCGAGCGCCGGCGGCGGCGACCTGGCGCGCGAGCTGATCCGCTCGGTGCCGCTGCCGCCGTAGGCGCCGTGAGCGCGCAGCTTGCAGCCGGGACCCTCCGGCGCCTCAATCCCTTCGCTCCCCTCGCCGCGCGCGCGCGCGCGCGCATGGCAGTGTGGGTGCGCGCGCGCCAGGGCGAGGACGCCCTGCCGGTGCGTCTTGAGCGGCGGCGCCTGTACATCCTGCCGACGCGCGGCGGGGTCGCCTTCGGGGCGCTGGTGTTCGCGATGCTGATCGCGGGGCTCAACTACGCCAACAGCCTCGCGCTGTTCCTCACCTTCCTCCTGGCCGCCTTCGCCCTGGTGGCGATGCAGCTGTGCCATCGCAACCTCCTCGGGCTCACGGTGCACTCGCTGGCCGCGCCGGCGGTGTTCGCGCAGCGCCCGGCGAGTGTGATGGTGAGTCTCGAGAACCCGCAGGCCCTGCCGCGGCCGCAGCTCGGGGCCGCCCTCGACACCCTGGCGGAGAGCCGCATCGACCTCACGGCGCACGAGCGCCGCACGCTGGTGCTCGCGCTGCCGCCGCTTGCACGCGGGCTGTACCGCATCGGGCGGCTGCGCCTCGCGGGCACGCATCCCTTTGGGCTGTT
>Ga0335085_10005767_pt1 | contig 19758 bp, 16 predicted proteins | sample Lox_Sample_45_FD_206712 | JGI IMG/M metagenome (GOLD analysis project Ga0335085, IMG submission 206712) | Soil microbial communities from Loxahatchee National Wildlife Refuge, Florida, United States - Lox_Sample_4.5 | ecosystem: Environmental > Terrestrial > Soil > Wetlands | place: USA...
AGCCGCGCTGTTGTCGGACCGGATCGGCGTGATGTCGGCACGGCCGGGCCGGTTCATCGATCTGGTCCGCACCGGCTGGGGGCGCGACCGCGACAGCCGCATCGCCTCCGATCCGGGCTTCGGTGCGATTACCGCCCGCCTGTGGGCGGCGCTGCGGCCCGAATCGATAAAAGCAATGGGGCGAGCGGCGTTATGACCCGAGCGGGAGGCATCATCTGGACGCGCGTCGCGTTGATCGCCGGGGTGGTCGGCCTAGTCGAGCTGCTTTGCCGCCTGGGCGCGATCAAACCGCTGACCATGATCGCGCCGAGCCAGATGGCGTTCGCACTCGCGCGCATGACAGCCGCGGGCGAACTTACCGCTCCCGCGGCGTACACTTTCACGGAGGTGGGAGCCGCCTTCGCCGTCTCGGTTGTCGCGGGCGGCGCGTTGGGAGCGCTGGTGCATGCGCAGCCGCGCCTGCGCCGTGCGCTCGAACCTCTGTTGGCGAGCTGGTATGCGGTGCCGTTCTTCGTGTTCTATCCGTTGCTGGTGGCGTTATTCGGGTTGAACGCGCTGCCATTGATAGCCATCGGCGTGATATTCGCCACGCCGGCGATGATGCTGAGCGTTCTTTCCGGTCTCGATCGGGTGCCGCGCGTGATGCACAAGGTGGCGCGCGTGCACCGGCTGTCGCACCTACTGGAAGTGCGTCTGATCACTTTGCCAAGCGCCGCGCCGCATTTGTTCACGGGCCTGAAGCTGGCTTTTGCCTATTCGTTCATCGGCATCATCGCCGGCGAGTTTATCCTCTCCGGCGGCGGCCTCGGCTACGGTATCGCCTATGCCTATGAAAGTTTCGAGAACCGTACGATGTACGCGCTCGTGCTGTTTGTGCTGGTGATCGCGACTGGTGTGAACGGTGCGCTGCATATGTGGGATGGGCGCCTGGCGCGCCGCCGGGGCCGGATATGACGCGGCTCGTCGACACGCTCGCGCTCATGGCGGCAATTGTCGCGCTCTGGGTCGGCCTCCATGCCTATGCGGGCGACGCCGCCATCGCCTCACCGTTGCAAACCTTCGCCTTCGCCGCGGAGCTGTTTTCGCGCGCGTCATTCTGGAACCATGTCGGCGCGACCATGGCGGCGTTTGCCGTGGCGCTCGCGATCGCTGCGGTAGCGGGCGTGGCCCTTGGCCTGGTGCTTGGGATGCGGCGCTTCGCTGGGGAAGTGGCGGAACCGATCCTCAGCTCGCTTTATACGCTTCCCAAAGTCACCTTGTATCCGATCATGCTGCTGATCTTCGGCCTCGGCATGTCGGCCAAGGTGGCGTTCGGCGTCATCCACGGCATGATTCCGGTGATGCTATTCACCATGGCGGCGGTCAAGAACATCCAGCCGGTACTGCTGCGAACGGCCCGGGTGCTGCGCCTAAGCCCGGCGCAGACGGCGCTCACCGTCCTGGCACCGGCCGTGACGCCGGAGATCGTCACCGGGCTGCGGGTTGGCTTCGCCTTGACGCTGCTCGGGGTGCTGATCGGCGAGATGTTCGCCTCCCAGCGCGGCCTCGGCTTCCTCATCATCAACGGCATCGAGGTCCATGACGTGCGCATGATGACAACCGTGACGCTGATCGTGGTCGTCTTTGCGGTCGCCGCTAACGGACTGATGCTGGCGCTTGATCGGCGCGCGCACCACTTCGCCTGAATCCGCAATCGCTGGCGGCGCCGCGCGTCCCGTCCGGGGTACCCACAGATGCTGCCTTTTGCTATCATCAGTGGCGTTTTGAGGTTCATCCGCGGGGATGACGGCCTCAGACTATGGGAGAGGAAACGATGAATAGAGTAGCCTTAGGGGTGGCGGTTCTGACCTTCAGCGCGCTCGGCGCCCAGGCGGCTCACGCACAAATGAGCTTGAAAAGCGCGGAGGTCACCGACGGCGGGGCCATGAAGGAAGAGCAGGTGCTCAACGGCTTCGGCTGCAAAGGCGCCAATGTTTCTCCGTCCTTGAGCTGGAGCGGAGCGCCGAGCGGGACCAAGAGTTTCGCTATCACCAACTACGATCCGGATGCGCCGACCGGCAGCGGCTGGTGGCACTGGGTGGTGTTCAACATCCCGGCGTCGACGACTTCGATCCCGAAGAATGCCGGCGACCTAAAGGCGAAGCTGATGCCCGCAGGCGCCATCCAAAGCCGAACCGACTTCGGCACCGGAGGTTGGGGTGGCCCCTGCCCGCCGCCCGACGGCAAGCCGCATCGCTATATATTCACGGTATTCGCGGTCGACGTCGAAAAGTTGCCGCATGCGGCTGGCGAAAACGCGTCGGCAGCGCTTGTCGGCTTCGACCTGCATTTTCATTCGCTCGACAAGGCGACGCTGACGGCGACCTACAGCCGCTGACGCGACGCGGCAGCCCGGTCTTCCCGGTGCGTCCCGCCACGAAGACCGGGCCGCCTACGGTCGGCTTTCGAACGCAGAACTGGCCGTCCTTTCCTGACGCCCTGCGCGACCCGCTCCAGGACGTGAGGCGGCCTCGCGCAGGGGGCGGGCTTAAATACCAGACATTTCCCGAGCCTAAAGCGCCGTTCGACTCCTGCCGGGGTCGCCACTCAATCTAGGCACGAGGGCGTGACGTCATGAACCGGCCGCTGCGCAGCAACCTGAAACCCGGCACGGCGCTGTGGGCGGCACGCCGCGCGCAATGGCGGGCGCTCGGCATCGGCGACGCCGACATGGCGAAGCCGAAGATCGCCGTGGTCAACAGCTCGTCGGAACTGGCGAGCTGCTTTTCCCATCTCGACGGCGTCGCCGCCGAGGTCAAGCGCAGCATCCGCGCGGCCGGCGGGCTGCCGTTCGAGGTCAGAACCGCGGCGCCGTCCGATTTCATCACCAGCGCCGGCAAGTACGGCGCCTACATCCTGCCGGCGCGCGACCTGATCGCCGCCGACATCGAGGTACAGGTCGAGGGCGCGCTGCTCGACGGCATGGTCTGCCTCGCCTCCTGCGACAAGACGCTGCCCGGCCAGGTCATGGCCGCCGGCCGCATCAACATCCCGACCATCGTCGTCATCTGCGGCTATCAGAAGAGCGGCTCCTACAACGGCGAGCATGTCGACATCGAGGACGTGTTCCTGAAATCCGGCTACCTCGCCTCCGGCGCCGTCACGCTCGACGAGCTTGGCCGGATGGCGGACGCCGCGGTGCGGGGTCCCGGCGTCTGCGCCGGCATGGGCACCGCCAATTCCATGCATGTGGTGTGCGAGGCGCTGGGCATGGCGCTGCCCGGCAGCGCCCCGGTCGAGGCGAATTCGCCGAAGATGTTCACGTTTGCGCGCGCCAGCGGCCGTCGCATTGTCGAGATGGTGAGCGAAGACCTCAAGCCGCGCGACATCATCACTGCCGGCGCGATCCGCAACGCGGCGCTGATGGTGCTGGCGCTGTCCGGCTCGATCAATTGCGTCAAGCACCTGCAGGCCATCGCCGTCGAAGCCGAAGTCGAGGTCGACGTCTACGCCCTGTTCTCGGACCTTGCCGACCAAGTGCCGCTGCTCGCCGCGGTGCGGCCGAACGGCGACACGCTGATCGAGGCGTTCGACGCCGCCGGCGGCGCCCGCGGCGTCATGCAACGGCTGTCCAGCATGCTCGATCTCGGCGCCCGCTCGGTCGCCGGCGGCACGATCGGCGAGGCGCTGGCGCAGGCGCCCGAGCCGGACGGCGACGTGATCCACAGCCTCGAGGCGCCGCTGTCGCGGCGCGCCGCGATCAACATCGTACGCGGCTCGCTGCTGCCCGGCGGCGGCATCGTGCGGCCTGGCGGCGTCGGCGAGCGCCGGCTGACCTTTACGGGCGCGGCGAAGCTTTACCATTCGCGCGACGAGGCGCTGGCGGCGATTGCGGCCGGGCAGATCGGCAAGGGCGACGTGGTGATCCTGCGCGGGCTTGGCGTCATCGGCGGTCCCGGCATGGCGCTGACTTCGGCGGTGGTGTTCGCGCTCGACGGCGCCGGCCTCATCGACGACGTCGCCGTCATCACCGAGGGCCAGCTCTCCGGTCTGGTCAACAAGGGCCTGGTGGTCGGCGAAGCCTCGCCGGAAGCCGCTGCCGGCGGTCCGCTCGCCTACGTGCAAAACGGCGACCGGATCACCATCAACGTGCCCGGCAAGGCGGTCGATCTGCACGTTGCTGCCGAGGAGATGGAGCGCCGGCGCGCCGGAGCGCAGCAAAAATTCGGCGCGCAGAACGTCAAAGGCTGGCTGCGGACCTATCAGCGCACCGTGGCGCCGGTCCATAAGGGCGCCGTGCTCGACTGAAGCGGGCGCGAACTGGACACTCGGCGCGGAATGCCGCAACTTCAACGCCTTGATGGGACGGCGCTGTGACCACACATAAAGCACCTGAGAAGAGACGCCTGCCTTGCTGAAGCTCAACGGCCGCACCGCCGTCATAACCGGCGCCGCGGGCGGCATCGGCAGGGGGATCGCGCTCGCGCTGGCCCATCGCGGCTGCCGTCTCGCGCTCGCCGATATCGACGACACGACGCTCGCGGGCACCGCGGCCGAGCTGGCCGGGCGCGGCGCGCGCGTCAGTAAACACCACCTCGATGTCGCCGACCGTGACGGGGTGGCGGCGTTGCCGGATACGGTCGCGGCCGAACACGGCGGCGTCGACATTCTCGTCAACAATGCCGGCGTCGCGGTCGGGGGCACGTTCGAGCAGGTCGACGAAGCCGACTTCGAATGGCTGTTCGGCATCAATTTCTGGGGTGTGGTGCGGATGACCCGGGCTTTCCTGCCGCTGCTGCACAAGAGCGACGAGGCGCGCATCGTCAACCTGTCGAGCGTGTTCGGCTTGATCGCGCCGCCCGGCAACACCGCGTATGCGGCGAGCAAATTCGCGGTACGGGGATTTTCGGAATCGCTGCGGCACGAGCTTGAGAAGAGCCGCATCGGCGTCACGGTGGTACATCCCGGCGGCGTCGCTACCTCGATCGCGAAGAACGCCCGGCTGCCGAAGAGCAACGATCCCGAGGCCGACGAGCAGAAACGCCGGTCGTTCGAGGCGCTCTTGACCATGCCGCCGGAAACCGCCGGCGAAATCATCGTTCGCGGCATCGAACAGCGAAAGCCACGGGTTCTGGTCGGCGCCGATGCCAAGCGGATCGCCGTCATCGAGCGGCTGATGCCGGTGAATTACTGGAATCTGGTCGGACGGAGGGTGAGCAAATGAGTATCGTGGCGTGGATCGCCGTCGCCATCGTCGCCCCCCTCCTGCTGGCCGCGGGCGGGCTCGCCGTTTTCGCCGCCTGGACGGCGCGACAGGTAGAGAAGCGGCTGCCGCCGCGCGGGCAATTCATCGACGTCGAGGGCGCCCTGATCCATTACCTCGATGAGGGCTCCGGGCCGCCGCTCGTGCTGGTTCACGGGCTCGGCGGGCAAATGCACAATTTCACCCATTCGCTGCTTGATCGGCTCAAGCGCGATCATCGCGTCATCATTCTCGACCGGCCCGGCAGCGGCTATTCCACGCGGCCGCCCGACGGCTCGGCGGCGCTGTCCGCGCAGGCCCGCACCATTGCCGGCTTCATCGACGCGCTCGGGCTCGAGCGGCCGCTCGTCGTCGGCCATTCGCTCGGCGGCGCGATCGCGCTGCTACTGGCGCTCGATCATCCCGACGCGGTCGGCGGGCTGGCGCTGTTGGCGCCGGCGACCCATCCGGGCAAAAGCGTGCCGCCGCTGTTCCGCGGGCTTTACGTCAAAACGCCGCTGATGCGCCGGCTGGTGGCCTGGACGCTCGCCATTCCGATGTCCATCAAGAACCGCGATATCGTGCTCGGCACGGTGTTCGGGCACGGCGCCGTGCCGGCCGACTACGCCACCAGGGGCGGCGGGCTTTTGACACTGCGGCCGCGCAGCTACGTGGCGGCCTCGAGCGATTTCATCGCGGCCATCGACGGCCTGCAGCACCTGCCGGCACGCTACGAAAACCTCACCGTCCCGGTCGGCATCTTGTTCGGCACCGGCGATCTTCTGCTTGATCACACCGTGCATGGCCAGGGGCTGGCGGACAAACTGCCCGGCGCTCATTTCGAAGTGGTCGAAGACGGCGGCCACATGATCCTGATCACCGCCGCCGACCATTGCGCCGATTTCATCGCCCGCATGGCGCGGCACGCGGCCGCGGCCGAAGAAAGGCTTGCGCCGGTCGCCTGATTCCGCGATGGCTCTTCGATGACGCCGGAACATTTCGATGTGATTATCGTCGGCAGCGGCCTGTCTGGCATCGATGCCGCCTATCACGTGCGGACCTACTGCCCGGGCAGGTCCTACGTCATTCTCGAAAGCCGCGACGCCATCGGCGGCACCTGGGACCTGTTCCGCTATCCCGGCATTCGCTCGGATTCGGATATGTATACGTTCGGCTATTCGTTCCGGCCCTGGCAATCGAACGCCGCCATTGCCGACGGTGAATCGATCCGCGCCTACATTCGCGACACCGCCGAAGCCTACGGCATCGACCGCAACATCCGGTTTCGCCACCGGGTCGCGCGCGCATCGTGGTCATCCGAAGATGCGCTGTGGACCATCGAAACGGAACGCGGCGAGGCCGCCGAACCCGTGCGCCTGACCTGCAATTTCCTGTTCTGCTGCACCGGCTATTACGACTACGCCTCCGGCTACACGCCGGAATTCGCCGGCATCGACAGGTTTCGCGGCACGCTGGTGCATCCGCAAGCCTGGCCGGAGACCCTCGATTATGCCGGCAAGCGCGTGGTGGTAATCGGCAGCGGCGCCACTGCGGTGACGATCATCCCCGCCGTCGCCGCCACCGCCGCCCATGTCACCATGCTGCAGCGCTCGCCGACTTACATCGTGTCGCGGCCGTCGCAGGACGCGATCGCCAAATGGCTGCGCAGCCATCTGCCGGTCAGGCTCGCCTACGCCCTGGCGCGCTGGTACAATGTGCTGTTCGGAATTTATTTCTACAATCTCTCGCGCCGCCGGCCGCAAGCGGTCAAGGACTGGATCGTCAAGCAGGCGCAGCTCCTGCTCGGCGCCGACTACGACGTCAAGACCCATTTCACGCCGCGCTACAATCCCTGGGACCAGCGCCTGTGCCTTGCGCCCGACGCGGATTTCTTCCGCGCCATCAGGTCCGGCAAGGCCGACGTGGTCACCGACCGCATCGCGACCTTCACCGCGAGCGGCATTCGCCTGCAGTCGGGCCGCGAACTGCCGGCCGACATCATCGTGACCGCGACGGGCCTCAGGCTTAAACTGCTTGGCGGCATCCAGGTCGCCGTCGACGGCAAGCCGGTCGAGTTTTCGCAAACCATCAACTTCAAGGGCGTCATGTTCAGCGACGTGCCCAACCTCGCCGCCACGTTCGGCTACACCAACGCCTCGTGGACGCTGAAATGCGACCTGACCTGCGCCTACGTGGCGCGCCTGCTCAACTACATGGATCGGCGCGGCTATGCGTCATGCACGCCGCGCCAGCGCGACCCGGCCTTGGTCGCCGAGCCGTTGATTGATTTTTCCTCGGGCTACATCCAGCGCTCGATCGATCAATTTCCCCGCCAAGGCTCGCGAAAGCCGTGGCGGCTCTATCAGAACTATGTTCGCGACCTCGTCAGCCTGCGCTACGGCCCGGTGAGCGACAAAGCCCTGGAGTTTTCCCGCCGACAGCCGGCGAAGGCCGCCGCCTGATGCGCTGTACGCCCATTCCCGGGCGCAAGGCCAAGCTCCTCCCTGTCATCGTCCGCGATCTCTTGCTAAGGTCCGGGACCGCCTGTGAACCGCGAGGGTGCGCGCCATGCCCGACGAAGCCATCAATCACGCCAAACTGGCGATGCTGTTTCGCCGCGAATTCCAGCTCTGCAACGTGCAGAAGGGCGAAACCATCGTGCTGCTCAGCGATCTCGGGGCGCGCCGCGATTACGTCTCCGCCGCCTTCGCCGCCGCGGAGGACCTGGGCGCCGACGCCTATGAAATGTGCGTCAACGCCATGCCGTCCTGGACCAAGGTCGGCGTCGAGACCGTCGGCCGCTGCAAGGGCACGCTCGAAGCCGTCAAATCGGCCGACATGCTGGTGTGCCTGCATATTCCGCTGTTCACGCGCTGGCTCAAGGACGCGCGCGATGCCGGCACGCGGGTGCTGATGGTCATCGACGGACCCGACGAGCTGGAGGAGCTGATGGCGCCGCCCGGGCTGAAGGAGGCGGTCACCCACGCCGGCGAGCGGCTAAAGCGCGCCAAGACCATGCGCATCACGCGCGACGGCGGGACCGATCTGACGGTTCAGACCGGCGAGTATCCCACCATGATCCAATACGGCTTCGCCGAAGCCGCGGGCCGGTTCGATCACTGGGGCGCCGGCCATGTCCACACTTTTCCCAACGAAGGCTCGGCCAACGGCACCGTGGTCTTTGCGCCGGGCGACATCGTCGTCCTGCCCTATTGCCGCTACGTGCAGGACGAGGTGCGGCTCGATATCCGCGACGGCTTCATCCGCAGAATCGAAGGCGGCCTCGACGCCAAGCTGATGAACGACTGGCTGGAGGGCAACCGCGCCAACCCTGACGACATGGACGGTCATGCCATCTCGCACCTCGGCTGGGGATTGAACCCGCAAGGGCGCTGGGACGCGATCGCGCTCAACGGTGCCGAGCCCAAGCGCCATCACGCCGGCGCCCGCTGCTTTGCCGGCAATTTCCTGTTCTCCACCGGACCGAATTCGCAGGGCGGCGGCAAGCGCACCACCAAGGGACACTACGACGTGCCGATGCGCGATTGCACGGTTTCGCTCGATAACGACGTGATCATCGAGCGCGGCCGCTTTGCCGATGAGAAGATGCGCGTGAGGCGCGTGCAGCGTTGACGCCGCACCGCACGCATGACTAGTCCTGCGGTCAGCGCCCGCGGCATCTACAAGCATTTCGGCGCCACGCGCGCGCTCGACAACGTCGATTTCGACGTGCTGCCGGGCGAGGTGCATGCGCTGGTCGGCGAAAACGGCGCCGGCAAATCGACGCTGGTGCGCATCCTCGGCGGCGTTCATCGGCCCGATCACGGCACGATCGCCGTCAACGGCGAGGCCGGTTCCTTCCATGGGCCGCGCGACGCCATTGCCGCCGGCATCATAACCATCCCCCAGGAATTGCGGCTGGTGCCGGGCCTGTCGATCGCCGAGAACCTGACGCTTGGCGATCCGCCGCTGCGCCGCCGCTTCGGTTTGCCGGCGATCGACCGCGCCCGCATGCGCCAGGAAGCGCGCGAGCAGCTGGCGCAGCTCAATTTTGCCCCCGATCCCGGTCTTCGCGTCGACCGGCTGAGCTTTGCCGAACGGCAGCTTGTCGCCATCGCCAAGGCGTTGCGCCGCAATTGCCGCGTGCTCGTCCTCGACGAGCCGACCGCCGCCCTGGAGACGCGGGAGATCGAGCGGCTGTTTGCGGTATTGGCGCGGATGAAGCGGCAGGGCGCAGCCATCGTCTATGTCTCGCACCGCCTCGACGAAGTCGTCGCCCTTGCCGACCGCTGCACCGTGCTGCGCGACGGCCGCGTGGCGGCGGCGAGCCGCCGTGGCGATTTCAAGATCACCGATCTGGTCGCGGCGATGACCGGCAGTGCGGCGGCCGAAGTGGCGACCGTGGCCTCGACGCCCGGCGCGGTGCTCCTCGAGGACGCCACGGAGCGGCCCGATGCCATCAGCCTGCGCGCCCACGAGGTGATCGGGCTTGCCGGCCTGCTGGGCAGCGGCGCCGGCCGGGTGCTGCGGCGGCTGTTCGGCGTTGGCGGCGAGCCGACCGAGCTTCGCCGCGACGGCGAGCGCCGTCGCATCGCGAGCCCCGGCGAGGCGGTGCGCTTCGGCATCGGCTTCGTTCCCGACGAGCGCCGTCTGGGTCTCATTATGAATCTCTCTGTGCGCGACAATATTCTGTTGCCGAGTCTTGGGCGCCTCTCCCGCGGCGGACGCCTCGACCGCGCCCGCGGCGATCGGCTGGTCGCTGAGCTCATGGAACTGCTCGATATCCGTCCGCGGCAGGCGGGCGTCGCGGTCTCGGCGCTGTCCGGCGGCAATCAGCAGAAGGTGATCCTCGCCAAGTGGCTTGCGCGCGAGGTCGGGGTGCTGCTGCTCGACGAGCCGACGCAAGGCATCGACGTCGCGGCCAAGGCGCAAATCCATACCTTGATCCGCGACTTCGCCAGGCGAGGCGGTGGCGTCCTCGTGCGCTCAAGCGATCTCGCCGAACTTACCCTCGTCTGCGACAACATCCTGGCGCTGCACCAAGGGCGCATCGTGGACCGGGTGCCGCGCGCGGGCGGCTTCGACGAGAAGCGGCTGCATGCGGCGATCGGCGGATGACCATGCGACCGCGGCTCAAAGGCTTCAACCTGGCCGGCCAAGCGCCGCTGCTGTCGCTATTGGTGCTGTGCCTCGCCACCGCGCTGCTGACCAACCGGTTCCTGTCGCCGCTCAATCTCACCAACATCCTGGTCCAGTCCTCGATCATGGCGGTCATCGCCATCGGCATGACCTTCGTGATCATCGGCGGCGGTTTCGATCTGTCGGTCGGCTCGACCGTGGCGTTCGCCGGCTGCATCGCCGCCATGGCGATGGTGAAGCTCGGCCTGGTCGCCGGCGTCGTTGCCGGCATCGCGGCCGGAATCGCGGTCGGGCTCGCCAATGGCGTGGTCATCGCCAATCTCGGCGTCAATCCGTTCATCACCACCCTCGGCACGATGGTGCTGGTGCGCGGCCTCGTTTATCTCATCACCGGCGGGGCGCCGATCGGCGACGATCGCCTGCCGGCCGCGTTCATCACCTTCGGTTCCGCGCGCTTTCTCGGCATCCATTACCTGGTGTGGGTCCCTGCCATCCTGCTCTTCGTTCTGTCCTGGGTGATGGCGGCCACCCCCTATGGCCGGCGCATCTACGCCACCGGCGGCAACCGGGAAGCCGCCTACCTCTCCGGCGTGCCGGTCGGACGGATCATTGCCTCCACCTATGTGTGGTGTGGCGGCCTCGCCGGCGTCGCCGGCGTGATGCTTGCCGCGCGGCTGCAATCCGGCCAACCCACCGCCGGCGAGTTCTACGAGCTTACCGCCATTGCCGCGGTGGTGCTGGGGGGCGCGAGCCTGCAGGGCGGCGAAGGTACGCTTTATAAGAGCATCATCGGCGTCTTCATCATGATTGTGCTTGGCAACAGCCTCAATCTTCTCAACGTCGATTCCTACTGGCAGCGGGTCGCCATCGGCGTCGTGATCATTGCCGCCGCGGCGGCAGATCGGCTACGCTCCCGCCATTGAGAGGGAGGGGGTTGCCATGTTGAACCTTGGTCGGGCCGCATTCGCCGCCGCCGCGTTCGCGACGGCACTTGGCTTCGGCTCAGCGCCGGCGGCGGCGCAGCAAAAGATCACGATCGGGGTGTCGCTCGCCCAGGACGACAATCCGTTCTACATCGTGATGCTCAAGGGCATTCGCTCGCGCGCCGCCGAGCTCGGCTGGGACGTCGCCACCGTCTCGGCCAACGAGGACAAGGTCAAGCAGATCAACGGTGTGCAGGATCTCATTGCCCGCGGCGTCAAGGGCATATTGATCTCGCCGATCGATGCGGTCGGCGTCAACGCCGCCTATGACGCGGCCAAGGCCGCCAATATTCCCATCATCTCGGTCGCGCGCGGCTCGACCTCGCCCAATCAGACGATTCACGTGGCCATGGACGAGAAGCAGATCGGCCGCGATATCGCCGAGTGGACCGCCAAGGCGATCGGCGATGAGGGCAAGGTGGCCATGCTGCTCGGCCCGAGCGGCGCCCCCACCTTCCGCAACTTGGGTGACGGGTATACCGAGGCGATGGCGAAGTACCCGAAAATTCACGTCGTGTTCCGCACCGACGGACCACTGACGCGCGAGCGCGGCGTCAAGCAGGCGGAGGATGCCCTGGTCGCCAACCCGGACCTCAAGGCGATTTACTGCGCCAACGACGACGTGGCGCTCGGGGCCGCGCAAGCGGTGATCGCCGCCGGGCGGGCCGGCACGACAATCGTGACCGGTATGAATGGGGTGCCGCCGGCCTTGCATGCGATCAAGGACGGCAAGCTTGCCATGACGGTCGAGCTCAATCCGTTCCTTTGGGGTCGCCTCGGCGTCGATGTGCTCGCGAGCTATCTGAAAGGCGAGCAGGTCAAGCCGCGGGTCTTCATCAAGCACGTCATCATCGACAAGACCAATATCGACCAGAAACTGCCGAAACCTTGAGAACGACGACCATGGCCAACGTTGCGGCTGCGGCCCAACCAAGCGATTTCGTCGCCCAGTTGGAAGCGGCCAATCTGCATCCATTGTGGGATCGCTTTCGCACCCTCACACCGGTCAAGCCGCAGTCCAAGGACCCGCCGCTGATCTGGCGCTGGCGCGACATCGAGCCGTTCACCGAGCGCGCGGTTGCGGACGTGCCGATCAATGACGTCGAGCGCCGCGCGCTGATCCTCGTCAATCCGGCTTTCGGCGGCGAGACGGTGACGACCACGAACCTGATCGGCGCTTTTACCGTGCTCGATCCCGGCGACCGGGCGCGGCCGCACCGGCATACCTTTGCCGCAATCCGCTTCGCCACCCGCGCCGAGGGCGCGACCACGATCGTCAACGGCCGGCGCTGCGACATGCACGACGGCGACCTGATTCTGACGCCGCCGATGTGCTGGCACGGTCACGTCAATGACAGCGATCATCGCATCATCTGGTTTGACGCCGCTAACATTCCGCTCGTCCGCAACCTCGATACCAATTTCTTCGAGCCCGGCGATGCAAAATCCAATCAGTTCTGGCAGGTGGACGATGGCGAAGAGAAGCTGTGGGCGGAGTCCGGCCTGGTCGGCGCCGATCTGGAGCGCGGGCCGGCCCATTCGCCGAAATACCATTATTCGGGCGCGGCCATGCGGCGGTTGCTCGCCGCGCTGCCGGCCGGACCTGACGGCGCGCGGACGGTGCGTTACACCAATCCCATGACCGGCGACGCCGTGATGCCGGCGCTCGATTGCTATGCCATGCGCTTGCCGAAGGGTCAGGCGACACGGCCGAAGCGGTCCACCGCGAACGCGCTCTGCCTGGTGATTTCCGGATCGGGCCGCTCGACAATCGGCGAACACACGTTCGACTGGTCGCAGCACGACGTGTTCTCGATTCCGCACTGGAGCTTTGCCAGCCACACGGCGGCAGGCGGCGACGCCGACCTGTTCATCGTCTCTGACCGCGTCGCCTTGGAGCGCCTCGACCTGCTGCGCGAGGAATACCAATAAATCGGCGCCCGACATTGACGCATGAAGGGATCGGCGCGCCGGTTCGCCGCGTCGAGGACCCGAAATTCCTGCGCGGGCTGGGCTGCTTCGTCGCCGATATCGCCCTGCCGGGAGAGCTGCACGGCGTGCTGGTGCGGTCGCCGCACGCTCATGCCCGCATCCGCCGGATCGACGGCGCGGCGGCGCGGCGGGCGCCGGGCGTCGCCGCCGTGCTCACCGGCGCCGACATGGCCGCCGACAAGATCGGGCCGATGGCGCCGCTCTGGGCGATCAAGTCGGCCGACGGCCGACCGATGGCCGAGCCGCCGCGCTGGGCGATGGCGCGCGGCACGGTCCGCCACGTCGGCGAACCTGTGGCGTTTGTCGTCGCCGCAACGCCAGCGCAGGCGCGCGACGCCGCCGAGCTGGTGCAGGTCGATTACGAGCCGCTGCCGGCGGTGACCGACGCAACGGCGGCGATGCGCGCCGATGCCCCGCTCCTGCACGACGCCGCACCGGGCAATATCTGCTTTCGCTTCGCGCGCGGCGACGCCGCCGCGGTACGCGACGCCTTCGCCGGCGCCGCTCACGTCATCAAGCTCGATCTTGTCAACAACCGCTTGATCGGCGCGGCGATGGAACCGCGCGCGCTCATTGCCGATGGCGGCGCGAGCGGCAAGCTGACGCTCTACTGCACCACCCAGGTGCCGCATCACATCCGGCGCGTCGTCAGCGAGCAACTCAACCTGCCGCAGACCGCTGTTCGGCTGGTCGCGCCCGACGTCGGCGGCGGCTTTGGCTACAAGGGCAAACATTATCCCGAGGAGACCATCGTCGCCTGGGCGGCGCGGCGCTTGCGGCGGCCGGTGAAATGGATCGCCACGCGCAGCGAATGCTTCATCGCCGACAACCAGGCGCGCGACCATCAAACGCACGCGGAACTGGCCGTCGATGGCGACGGAAATTTTCTCGCGCTGCGCGTCGACACGGTGGCCAATCTCGGCGCCTATGTCTCCACCTTCGGCGCGGCGATACCGAGCGCGATCTATTCGTCGCTCCTGGTCGGCGTCTACCGCACGCCGGCAATCGCGGTCACCTCGACCGGCGTGTTCACCAACACCTTGCCGACCGACGCCTATCGCGGCGCCGGCCGTCCCGAGGCCTGTTACGTGCTGGAGCGGCTTGCCGACGAAGCCGCCCGCGTGCTCGGCCTCGACCGGGCGGAAATTCGCCGCCGCAACCTCATTGCCGCCGACGCCATGCCGTACAAGACGCCGATCGGCCCCACCTACGATTGCGGCAACTTTCCCAAAGTCCTCGCCCGTCTTCTTGAGATCGCGGATTACGCCGGCTTCGGCAAACGCCGCGCCAAGGCCGAGCGCGAGCGAAAGCTCCGCGGCTTTGGTTTCGCCTGCTACGTCGAATCTTCGGGCGTGGCGCCGTCGCGCTTCGCCACTGCGCTCGGCGCGCGCGTCGGCTTCTTCGAGGCGGCCACCGTCCGGGTGCAACCCGACGGCAGCGTGCAGGCCGTGCTCGGTACCCACAATCACGGCCAGGGCCACGCCACCACGTTTGCGCAGATCATTGCCTCGCGGTTAGGCGTGCCGCTCGCCAGCGTCGAGATCATCGAGGGCGACACCGATCAGGGGCCGATCGGATCGGGAACCTTCGGCTCGCGCTCGATCGCGGTCGGCGGTTCGGCGCTGGATGGCGCGGCGGTCAAGGTCATCGACAAGGGCAAACGGATCGCCGCACATCTCCTCGAAGCGGCAGTCGAAGACATCAGCTTCACGGGCGGAACGTTCTCCGTCGCCGGCACCGACCGGAGCGTCAGCCTGCGCGACGTGGCCCGGGCCGCTTACGTGCCGGTAGCATACCCGGCGGACATGGAACTCGGGCTGCAGGACAGCGCCTTCTACGATCCGTCGGCTTTTGCCTGGAGCAACGGCGCCCATGCCTGCGAGGTCGAGATCGACCCCGACACCGGCGACATTGAGGTCATCGGCTTTTGGGCCGTCGACGATGTCGGCACGGTGATCAATCCGATGATCGTCGAGGGGCAGATCCAGGGTGGCATCGCCCAAGGACTGGGCCAGGCGCTGCGCGAACATTGCGTTTACGACGCGACCAATGGCCAATTGCTGTCCGGCTCGTTCATGGACTACGCCCTGCCGAGGGCAAGCGACATGCCGCAGATCATTTCCGAATTCGACGAGAGCGCGCCCTGCACGCACAACCCGCTCGGCGCCAAGGGCTGTGGCGAAGCCGGCTCGATCGGCGCACCGGCGGCCATCGTCAGCGCCGCGCTGCAGGCGCTCCGGCCGGTCGGCGTCACCGACATCGAGTTGCCGCTGACGCCCGAGCGCATCTGGCGAGCCATTCACAGGGCCGGATAAGACGGAACGCCCGAATGTCGGACGTCGAGCGCGTATCCGTGGCCGGCTTGCAAGTCGCCAAGATCCTTTATGACTTCGTGGTGCGGGAGGCTCTGCCGGAGACCGACATCGAGTCCGCGTCGTTCTGGCAGGGGCTCGATCGCATCGTTCATCGCTTCGCGCCGCTCAATCACGCGCTGCTGCAGCGCCGGGATGCTCTGCAGGCGCCGATCGACGAGTGGTATCGCAGCCGGCGGGGCCGCGCCTTCGACGAAGCCGCGCACAAGTCCTTCCTGCAAGACATCGGCTACCTCGTACCCGAAGGACCGCCGTTCCGCGTCGACACCGCCAATGTCGATGCGGAAATCGCCGCGGTCGCCGGGCCGCAGCTCGTGGTGCCGATCAGCAACGGGCGTTACGCGCTCAATGCCGCCAATGCGCGCTGGGGTTCGCTGTACGATGCCCTGTACGGCTCCGATGCCATTACGCGCGGCGGCGCTCTGGCGCCAGGCCGGGCCTACAATCCCGAACGCGGCAAGCGCGTGATCGCATGGGCGCGGCGCTTCCTCGATGAAGCCGTGCCGCTCGCTACCGACTCGCACGCCAATGTGCGGTCCTACGCGATCCGGTCGGGCGCGCTCGTCGTTTCGCTGTCGAGCGGTTCGACCACAGGCCTTGCCGATCCGACGAAACTTTGCGGCTATCGCGGGCGCGCGGACGCGCCGCAGGCCGTGCTGCTCGTCAACAACGGCCTGCACGTCGAAATCGCCATCGACCGCGCGCACCCGGTCGGCCGCAGCGACCAAGCCGGAATCGCCGATGTCGTCATCGAAGCGGCGCTCACCACGATCATGGATCTGGAGGACTCGATCGCCGCGGTGGACCCCACGGACAAGGTGGCGGCTTACCGCAACTGGCTCGGCCTGTGCCGGGGAACGCTGGCGGAGGTGTTCGAGAAGGATGGCAAGTCGATCGACCGTCGTCTTGCGCCCGACCGCAGCTATACGAGACCGGACGGCGGCACGCTCGTCCTGCCGGGGCGCAGCTTGATGCTCATTCGCAACGTCGGCCATCTGATGATGGACGAGGGCGTTCTCGACCGCGACGGCAATCCGGCGCCGGAGGGCATCCTCGATGCCGCGATCACGAGCCTGATCGCGCTCCACGATCTCAAGGGCAACAGCCCGACGCGCAACAGCCGCACCGGCTCAATCTATATCGTCAAGCCGAAGATGCACGGACCCGACGAGGTCAAGTTCACCGACGACCTGTTCGCCGCCGTCGAGGACTTGCTTGCTCTGCCGCGCCACACCATCAAGGTCGGGCTGATGGACGAGGAGCGGCGAACGACCGTCAATCTCCACGAATGCATCCGCGCCGTGAAGTCGCGCGTGTTCTTCATCAATACCGGCTTCCTCGACCGCACCGGCGACGAAATCCATACTGCCATGGAAGCCGGGCCGATGATCCGCAAAGGCGAGATGCGCGTGCAGCCGTGGCTGCGCGCCTACGAGGACTGGAACGTCGATATCGGCCTGGCCTGCGACCTTCCGGGTCACGCCCAGATCGGCAAAGGCATGTGGGCGATGCCGGACCTGATGGCGGCCATGCTCGAGCAGAAAGTCGCTCAGGTCGAGGCGGGCGCCAATACCGCCTGGGTGCCCTCGCCCACCGCGGCAACGCTCCATGCCACCCACTATCACAAGGTCAACTTCGTTCGCCGCCAGGCCGAACTCGCGTCGCGGCCGCGGGCAAGCCTCGACGACATTCTGACGGTCCCGGTCGCGCGCGGCGTCAATTGGTCGGGGCAAGAGGTGCAGCAGGAGCTCGACAACAACGCCCAGGGCATCCTCGGCTACGTCGTGCGCTGGGTCGAGCAAGGCATCGGCTGTTCGAAAGTGCCCGACATCAACAACGTCGCGCTGATGGAAGACCGCGCCACCTTGCGCATTTCCAGTCAGCACATCGCCAATTGGCTGCGCCACGGCATCACCACGGAAACCCAGGTGATGGAGACGCTCCAGCGCATGGCGAGTGTGGTCGACCGGCAGAATGCCGGCGATCCGCACTATTCGCCGATGGCGCCGGAGTTCGACAAGTCGGTCGCCTTCGCGGCGGCCTGCGATCTGATCTTCAAGGGCGCGGCGCAGCCGAACGGCTATACCGAGCCGATCCTGCACGCGCGCCGCGCCGAGTTCAAACGGCGACGAATGATCTAGGCGTGGACTCGTTAACGCGAAACATAGCCGTTTTGCTGCGAGCTGAATGAAGGCGAGGTAATTGGCTGCGAGCTTGTCGTAATGGCGGCCCATTCGTAGTCGGTGAGTTCGTAGCGCATGATTCGAGGCTCGGGTTTGGAAGCTTGAACTACGTCCGGCCAAACCCGCTCTGACCGTGCTCAACTGGCGCATCAGCTCGCTAACTTGATTGACCAAGTTGGCCGGTGCCGTGGCGAGCGGCCGGAACAGTCCGGCCCCTCGCCTTGGCAGCCGTGATCTACTTCCAGCCGGATTCTTTATCGCAGGCTGCCATTTCGGCAGGATGCGACTTTTCCCAGGCTGTGATCGAAAGGGTTTCGTTCGACGACATCTTGCCGTTCATGCACGAGCAATATGCGGCGACTACTTCCGCAGTTGCGCCTTCTCTCTTGTTGTCGTTGACGCATTTCTTGATCCAGGCGGCGTCATCCGCATCAGCCCGCGCGGGCGTGATGGGTGACACGAGGCCCAAGCTGATGAGAACAGCGAAAAACGCAAAGGTTGTCTTCATGCGAATCATAGGTTTCTTTCCTTTCCTTTTATGACGCGCGTGCTGTTGGCAGCGCGCACATGCCAAACACGGATGCCGGCGGCACCCGCTCCGAGCAGTAAGTCTATGTTTTAGATAGCTACTGTGCCTGCCGACGACGCCGGTGCCGCAAAATTAGCACGAGCGGAGATTTCGGCATATCGCCGTTCTATGGGTACTTCTCAGACAAGCAATGCGCTTGCCCGGCACGAACGCTACGCTTCGCTGCAATCGTTGTCGATCAAATTGTGCAATAGCGGACATAGTCCAACCCCCTTCGATTACAATGCAAGGTACGATGTCGCCTGTTCGACCCAACCTTGACATTACTAGTTTCTTCAAGGGCTGTAGCGTCGCCGGCCCCCAACGTGAGGCCGGCGGCGAACTTCGGCTGCGTTAGTGACTCCCGTCTTGCAGCTTACGTTGCGATTTTGGAGCTCACGCTCTTCGCCGCCTTGGCAATGAGCGCCGCCACGGCCTCCGGCTTCGAAATATATATCGCGTGGCTGCCGGCATCCACTCGCACGTCAACCGCGGTGCCCGTAATGTCCGCTGCGGGACCCATCGCGACATTTCGCGGCGACGCAGCAATTCGGTCGCCTTCGCAGCGAAGCGGACATTCAGCGAGCCGCACTTCTCGCGCCGGATTTATCAGTACGCGCCCTAGCCGAGCGCCGCCTGCAGGCGGCGCTCGTCGAGGGCGCGCTCCCACTTGGCGACGACGAGCGTAGCCACGCCGTTGCCGATGAGGTTCGTTGGCGTCAGCGCCTGCGACAACAGGCGGTGGACGCCGAGAATGAGGGCCGCGCTCTCGACCGGAATGGTTCCGACCGCGGCAAGCGTCGCCGCCAGCACGATGAAGGCCGCGCCGGCCACCCCGGCGGCGCCCTTGGACGCCAGCAGCAGCACCGCCAACAGCCCGATCTGGTGCGCCAGGCCGAGCGGGGTGTCAGTCGCCTGCGCCAGGAACACGGCAGCAGTCGCCAGATAAAGGCAGGTGCCGTCGAGGTTGAACGAGTAGCCGGTGGGAATGACCAGACCGACCACGCTTTCCTCGCAGCCGAGCGCTTCGAGCTTGGCGATCATGCGCGGCAGCACCGTCTCCGAGGACGTCGTTGCGATCACGATCAGCAGCTCTTCGCGGATATAGCGGATGAACTTGCCGAGGCTGAACCCGCACCAATGACAGATCGGCCACAACACGGCGCCGATGAAGACGAGGCAGGTGACGTAGAAACCGGCGAGCAGCTTGCCGAGAGGGATGAGCGAGCCGGCGCCGAACTTGCCGACGGTAAAGGCGATGGCGCCGAACGCTCCGATCGGCGCGGCCCACATCACGATG
>Ga0335085_10005768_pt1 | contig 19755 bp, 18 predicted proteins | sample Lox_Sample_45_FD_206712 | JGI IMG/M metagenome (GOLD analysis project Ga0335085, IMG submission 206712) | Soil microbial communities from Loxahatchee National Wildlife Refuge, Florida, United States - Lox_Sample_4.5 | ecosystem: Environmental > Terrestrial > Soil > Wetlands | place: USA...
GCGTTTTCATGGCTTTTCCATGATCGCGAAGGATCTTATCCCCGGAAGCGGGACAAAATCCTTCGCGATCATGAAGCGCCTGCTCAAGAGCCATACCCGGCGGTCACATCCGCCTCCGCAGGCTCATCTTCCCCGCGTTCCGGGCACCTTCATAGCTGATCGCATTATCGTGGGCCATTACCTCCGGTATCGCGTGGGTAAAGGCCCACGATAACCGGGGTCGTTAAAGCAGTGACGCGTGGTGAGAGCGGCCGCGACGGAAACCTCCAGGTTATTCTCCGGCGCGTCCTTGGGACCGGGTCGTTGTGGCACTGACCCGGTTGGGACCGGGTCGTTGTGGCACTGACCCGGTTGGGACCGGGTCGTTGTGGCACTGACCCGGTTGGGGTGGGCCGCGGGATCGGGCCGGAGCGGGGTGCCTGAGGGATGGGTGACGCTTGGGACGCCAGGTGCGGCGCCCGCCGTTCACTGAAGAAAAGCCGCACCCATGCTTGCATGAGGTTCAGGCTCGGCCGGTTACCGGTCAGGTGGCTGGCTGGGCACTGGCAGGCCCGGCGTTTTCCAGGTCGTCGGTGACGTGCGCGACCGTCTGGCCCAGGTGGTTGCGGATGGCCCGCGCCGCGCGCGCGGGGTCCTTGGCTTCGCAGGCGGCGAGGATCTCGTGGTGCTCGGCGTCGAGCGGGTCCGAGGGGACGCCTTCGGCGGCGTAGATCTGCTGGTAGGTGCATATTCGACAGAATGGTCAAGACCTGGCGCACCGAGCGGTGCTGCTGGGTAACGAGGCGGCGATACCGGGGATTACCAGGTCGGCCTGCCCCGCCATGACCAGCACGGCCTGGGTGGTGAGGCGCGATCAGGACACCGGGTTAGCCCCTGAGCAGGCCGAGGGCGAGCCCGAACACGGCTGCCGCCACGACGGCGCCGAGCAGCAAGAGGTACACGGTCCGGCGCCAGCTTCGGCCGCGGTCCGCTCGGCCGGCCTCGTACGGCGGCATCTCTTTGCGGCCCTGGTCCCCTTCAGCCAGGTAGCCGGGGGCCGTGAACGGCACCGAGGCCACGCTGACGGCCAGGCGGGGGCGCAGGCGTGCGCTGGCCGCGGCGGTGGCCGTGGCGGCGGCCCACCCCAGGGCCGCGGTGGTCAGCGGGACAAGCCACAGGTAGAAGATCACGTTGTTGCCGAGCCGGTCCTCGACGTTGGCGCTGACGGTCCAGGTCGCGTCGATCTGCGCGCCGGCGGCGCCGATCGCCACGACCGCGAGGGTCCCGTACAGGAACAGGACCAGGCCGGCGCTGACCGCGGCCAGCCGGGCGATGCGCCGGCCGACGGCGGCGCTGCCGCCCCACAGCGTGCCCGCCACCCCGGCCAGCAGCGGCACCCCGAGCCCCTGCGTCAGCACCGCCCAGAACGGGGGGACCGCGACGATGAGCCCGTAGAAGGTGAACCCGTACGGCACGAGCCAGGCCAGGGCGACGAGTAGGCCGCCAAGCAACCCGGGGACGGCGATGCCCGGCTGGCGCACGAGCACGCAGGCCGCGAGGGTGCAGCCGGCCAGCAGGACCAGCACGACCGCCGCGAACACCCAGCTCCAGGCGCCCAGGCCGTACCGGACCGCCAGGGCGGCGTACAGGCCCGCGGCGCCGGCGGCGACCGTGACCATCCCCCACACCGCCGCGGCGGCGCGCCCCCAGGGCGGCAGCAGCAGCGCGGCGCCCGCGCAGCCCGCGGCGAAGCGCCACCGGCGGCTCCAGCCATCGATATGGTCCAGCTCGCCGAGCATCGCCTGACCCCACTCCGCCCGCTGCGCGGACAGCAGGCCCGCCGCCCACCGCAGCAGCCGCGCGGGCACGTCATCGCGCCCCGCCGGGCCGGTCAGGGGATCAGGGACCGAGCGCCGGAACACCGCCACGCCCATGGCGATCAGGCAGATCAGGGGGATGAAGATGGGCATCTACGCCTCACTCGGACGGTGCGCGCGCGGGACGCCCCGGCCGGCCCGGGCGGGATGTGCGACGGGCAGTGCCGCCACGTACTCCCGTCCGGCCAGGGACAGCCGGTACAGATGGCGGGGCGGCCGACTTCCCTGACCGGGCTCCCAGGACGTCTCGAGCAGGCCGCGATCGGCGAGCCGGACCAGGATCGGGTACAGCGAGCCGGACTTCAGGTGCACCTCGGCGGTCAGGTCGTAGCCGTAACGCCAGCGCGCCGGATCGGCCGCCAGCGCCCGCAGGACCTTGATCGCCTGCGCGGACGGAGGTCGGTTACGCTGCATGAACGTTAACTCTACTCATGTAGCGATAACTGTCAAGAGTCCCGGGACAGGATCCGCCCGGCAGGCTCGGGCAGGCTGGGACCGCCACGATGTGAAGTTGTACCGGTAATAGCCGGTACAGAATCACATCGTGCCGGTTACTCGGGGCGGCAGCGGCGGCCGGAACCGGGCAGCGGACCGGGCGGCTGAGGCGGCTGCGGGCGATGAGACGCCTAGTGCCGGGCGGGAAGCGGGGGCCCCGCCCGGCACCGGATAGCCGCTCGTCAGGCGTCGCGCTTGCGGAAGAGATACCCGCCGACGCCGACCAGGACGACGGCCCAGATCGCCGTGACCAGGAACTGCGGCCACGCCGACCACAGGTGCGGGTTGGACGGTCCTACCGTCACCGAGAGCACCCGGCCCGCCGCGTCGGGGAAGAACCGCATGATGTCCCAGCGCCAGGTGTCCGGCAGGAGCTGGATGATGATGGAGAGCACGAACAGCAGGCCGATGGCGGAGGTGATCGCGCCGGCCGTGTGCCTGATGATCGCGCCGAGGCCGAAGGCGATCAGCGCGACCACGGTGACGAACAGCGCGGTGCCGATCACGGCGGCGAGCACGGTGCCCGGGGAGATCGTCTCGGTGCCCTGGAACGTCACGACGGGCGGGCCGTTGCCGCCCGCAGGCGGGTGCATCAAGGCGTTCGCCGGGATCGTGACCGAGCGGAACAGCGACGCGCTGACGCCCGAGCCGCCCATCGCCGCCTGGCCGACGAAGAACGAGATGAACGAGGTCACCAGCGAGACGACCAGGGCCACGGTGGTCAGCACGATCAGCTTGGCGAGGTAGATGGTGCCCCGCCGCGGCATGACGGTCAGCGAGGTGCGGATCATCCCGGTGGAGTACTCGGACGTGATGCTCATGGCCCCGATCACCGCGATGATCAGCTGGCCGAGTTCGAAGAAGGCGATCAGGGACGCCTGGGTGGCGTCCGTCCCCGGCTTGTTCTCTGGATGGCTGTGGATGTTACTGGCGATACCGAACCCGGCGATGGCCGCGATGCCGACGCTCACGATGATCAGCGCCGCGAGGGTCCAGTAGGTGGAACGGACCGAGCGGAGTTTGGTGAACTCCGAGGCGAGCACCCCGCGCAGTCCGGCCCGGCCGGCGGCCGGGGGCAGCGCAGGGAGGCTAACGGCCGCCGTCGTCGTTGTCATCGGTCAGACCCCGTTCCTATCATCGCGCTCTCCGGCCGGCCGGGCGGGTCGGCGTGGAACTCCACGCTGTCCGCCGTCAGTTCCATGAAGGCCTCTTCCAGCGAGGCCCGCACCGTGGCCAGTTCGTGCAGCCGGACGCCCTCGTCGAAAGCCAGGTCGCCGATCTGCTCAGCCGACAGGCCGCGCACCTCGATCGACCCGTCGTCGCCGGTGCCGACCGTAGCGCCCTTCACGGTGACCGCCCGGATGAGCTGATCCGCCGAGGGGGTGCGCACCCGCACGGACGCCCCGGAGGCCCGGGCGACGAACTCCTTCATCGTGCAGTCGGCGATCAGCTTGCCCCGGCCGATCACGATCAGGTGGTCGGCGGTGTTCTCCATCTCCGACATCAGGTGGCTGGAGACGAAAACCGTCCGGCCCTCGGCGGCCAGGGCCTTCATCAGGTTCCTGATCCACAGGATGCCCTCGGGGTCGAGGCCGTTGACCGGCTCGTCGAACATCACCATCTTCGGGTCGCCGAGCAGCGTGGCGGCGATACCCAGACGCTGGCTCATCCCCAGGGAGAACCCCTTAGACCGCTTGGCCGCCACCTCCGTCAGGCCGACAAGCTCCAGCACCTCGCCGACCCGCCGCCTGGGCAGGTTATTGGTCTGGGCCAGGCAGAGCAGGTGATTGCGGGCCGACCGGCCGCCGTGCACCGCCTTGGCCTCGAGCAGCGCGCCGACCTCGCGCATCGGATAGGCGAAACCGCGGAACGCCTGGCCGTCGATGACGACCGTGCCCTTGTCCGGGTAGTCAAGCCCGAGGATGCAGCGCATCGTGGTGGTCTTGCCTGCCCCGTTCGGCCCCAGGAAGCCGGTGACCTTGCCCGGCTCGATGCCGAACGTCAGGTCATCGACGGCGACCTTGTCGCCGTACCGCTTCGTGAGCCCCCGTACCTCAATCATGGAAACCGGCCCTCTCCGGGAACCTTCTCGAGAAGTCGTCACAGCAGGGGAAGAAAGTCGCTTCCCAACCGTCTTCATCCTGCCCGCCGGCCGGTTGCCGCCGCGTCGCCCGCGGTGATGATTACGCCATCCTCCTTCAGGATGAGCCGCTGGCCGGTCGCACCGACCCCGCTGGCTGACCGCGTCGTTTCTCCTGATAAGGACTTGATCATGGGTTCCTCGGCGGACGGTACGCACATGATCGTGTCGCCCGGCGGCGGGTACGCGGCCCACGCTCCGCACGAAGCCGAGCCGGTGGCCGAGTGGCTCGGCGAGATCGGCGTGCAGGCGGCCCGGCCGGGATGAGGACGATGCCGAGGGCGGCCGCGTTCTGGACGCTGGCCGGATTGTTCCTCATGGTGTTCTTCGCCTCGGCGGCCGCGTCGCCGCTGTACCGGGTGTACCAGGCCCAGTTCCGGTTCTCGGCGGCCACCCTGACCGCCGTGTTCGCCGTGTACGTCCTGGTCCTGCTGGCCACGCTGCTGGTTTTCGGATCGGTCTCCGACTACCTGGGCCGCCTCCCGGTCATCGTCACGGCGCTCGTCTTCAGCGTGGCCGGGTGCGCCGTCTTCCTGGCCGCTCACGATGTCGGGGCCCGGTACGCGGCCAGGTCCCTGCAGGGCATCGCGACCGGGCTGGCGAGCGGGCCGATCGGCGCCGCGCTGATTGACCTGCAACCACCCGGCAGCCAGCGGGCACCGCTGGTGACCAGCGTGTTCTCCTCCCTGGGGCTGGCCCTGGGCGCGCTCATCACCAGCGCGCTCGTGCAGTACGCCCCGGCCCCCGACCGGCTGATCTGGTGGGCGCTGCTTGTCGTCTTCGCGGCCGGCCTGCTCGCCGTGCCGGCGATGGCCGAACCCGGGTCCCGGCGTCCCGGTGCCCTGGCCTCGCTGCGGCCCCGGGTCGCCGTGCCGCGTCCGGTCCGGGGAACCTTCGCGGCCGCCGTTCCCTGCATCGTCTCGGGCTGGGCCCTCGGCGGCCTCTACCTGTCGCTGGGCCCGTCGCTGGCCGCGCAGGCGACGAACTCGCCGAACCTGCTGTGGGGCGGGCTGGTGATCTTCCTGATCTGCGGCACCGGAGCCGCGGCGGCGTTCGCGCTGCGCGGCATCGGCTCCCGGGCGACGATGCTGACGGGCTGCCTGTTCCTGCTGGCCGGCATGGCGATCACGTTCGGCGCGATCGCGACGACGACCGCCGCCGCCTTCCTGGCGGGCACGACGGTCGCCGGCGTGGGCTTCGGCCTGGCCTTCCTCGGGTCCTTCCGGATGATCACCGCCCTGGCCGAGCCGGACGACCGCGCTGGCCTGGTAACTGCCGTCTACATCGTGGGCTACCTCGCGTTCAGCGTCCCGGCGCTGGCCGGCCTCCTGGGCACCGAGTTGATCCGGCTCCCGTCCGGGTCCGGAGCCGGGCTCGTCCCAGAGCCCGCGGAGCGCCTGGGCGGCGGCCACCGCGATGAGGCCGGATGCCCCCGGCTGGGCGGATCGCCGCCAGTAGTACAGCGACAGGACGCCGCGGACCTGTCAGGCGCGCAGCCGGTTCCGGCGGTATCGGCCAGGCGAAGATCATGCTGTCCCCCAAACGAAGACATCCCGGTCCCGCGCAGGCCGGCCACCAGGAACCACTTCGTTTTCCGTCAGCGGCTGCGGGCGCACACGTATGCCGCCCGCCGGGCGAGGCAGGAGATGATCACCGGGGCGGACGCCCAGGCCCGTTCGTTCCAAAGATTTTCATACCGAACGGGGCCGGGTGCGTGCTATGCAGCCCGCGGCAGCCTGGGATCGGAGGCGCTCGTATTCGGCCGGATCGAGGCAGGCACCCGGTCAGAACTTGATGGAGACCTTTAGTGCGTTACCTGTCCGCAGCCGGGCGATGCGGAAGGCCGCGCCGACTTCTTCGATCGGCAGCATGTGGCTGAGCAGCGGGGATACGTCGATCGCGGCGTCGGTGATCAGCCGCACGGCGTACCGGAACGACTCCAGGCCCGGCTCCCCCTGGGCGCCGTACGCCGAGTAGGCGGTCAGCTTCCGCCGGAAGAAGTCGTTGAACGAGAACGGGTAGTCAGCGACCCCTTCCGGCAGGCCGAACCACAAGATGTGCGACTCGGCCGCGGCCAGTTCCAGGCTCAGCGGGAACGTCTCCCGGCTGCCGACCGCCTCCACGACCAAGTCGGCGCCGCGCCCGCCGGTCTCCGCGAGCACCGCGGCCAGGAAGTCGCCCGTGCTGGTATTCACAGCGCCCGCGTCCACGGCCAGGTCCGCCCCTAGCTGGCGGCCGTAGGCCAGCCGCGCGGGCGAGAAGTCCGAGACCAGCACGCGCGCCGCTCCGGCCCGCTTGAGCAGGAAGGTGAAGAAGGCGCCCGCGGAGCCCTGGCCGATGACGGCGACATTCCGGCCGACGAGGTCGAGCGGATGGCGGCGCAGGGCGTAGACGACCGTGCCGAGCTGTTGCGCCATCAGCAGGTGGCTGAGCTCGGCCGTGGCCAGCAGGGGGACGCACGCGGAGCCGGGCAGCGCCTGGAACTCGGCCAGGCAGCGGCCGTCGGCGGCGTGCGGGACGGTCAGCACGCAGTCCCCGGGAGCGAAGCCAGGACAGCGCGACTCCACCACCTCGCCGACGCTCTCGTGCCCGGGGTGCCCGGCCGGCATCGACGGCGGCGGCGTCTCGAAGAACACTTCGTGCAGGTCGGAGCCGCAGATGGAGGCGTAGACGGTCCGGACCAGGACCTCGCCGTCCGCGACCGGCGGCACCGGCACGTCGTCGCACTCCACCCGGCCCAGGCCGACCCAGCGCGCAGCCTTCATCGCTAGCACTCCCCCTTCAGGCCTCGTCGTCCCACGCCATCGACGTGATCCGCCAGCCGCCAGGCGTGCGGACGAACTGCGTCGCGATCCGCCCGCGCGCCGCGAACGCCGTACCGTCCCGCACGCCCCGTTTCTCGTACGTGCTGAACCGGTGCGCCACCTTGCCGAACGACTCGGTCACCGCGCCCGTCTCCACCTCCTCGAACGACGTCAGCACGCCGGCGTCGACCAGCGCGCGGCGGGGCTCGGTGAACTCCGCCACCGTCGTATCGTCAGGTGCGTCCCCGATCGCGTTGACGAGCCGGCCGGCCGGGGTGAACAAGTCGGGCAGCCGTTCATACTCCGGCGTCCCGCCGGCATCGAACGACACCGCCCGGAAGAACCGGTCCATCAGCGCGCTGAGCTCTTCGTCGACCGTCATTCCCGTATTATCCCGGCGACGGGGAGCGCCCGCCCCGGCCGGTCACGCGTCAGGGCGGTCGCCTTCTCTCGCGGCCAGCTGCGCGGTCACGGCGTGATCGACGTTTCCGTGGATTCACGGTTAATGCCGCGGGAAGTGGCAGGCCCTGCTGGTTACCGAGGCTTAGCCGTGCCGGGCGGTGTGGCGGATGAGCCTGCGCTCCGGTATGCCCGGTAGTCCGGCATCGGCACTGTGACCTGCGTGACCGGCGAGGTGCCGGGCGTACCGGCCGGCCAGCGGATCGGCGGTGGCACCGTGTGCGACGACGCTGAGCACCACGGTGAAGCTGATGACGGCGGCGGCGTGATCGGCGACCGGGCTTCCCAGTTCTTCCAGGGCAAGGAGGCAGAACACCACGGACGCCAGGCCGCGGGGACCGAACCAGGCCACCAGGCCGATCGTGGCCCGGTCCAGGCCGGAGCCGATCAGTGCTACCGCCACTGGCACCATCCGGATCACCGTGAGGCTGAGGACCGCGTACAGCACGATCTGCCAGTTCAGGACCTCCATCGCGGGTACGACCGCGACAGCGCCGAACGTCAGCCAGACCAGCAAGGACACCAGCGCGCCGGTTTCCTCCACGAAGGGCACCAGCGGCTGGCCGCTCCGGCCGCTGGCGGCGCCGAACGCGAGGCCGCCGACGAACGCGGCGATGAACCCGTTGCCGTGCACCGCCACCGACGACGCGTAGGCGCACACCGCCAGGCCCACCCCTGCCGGGCCGGCGAAGCCCTCGGCGGCCCAGCCGCGCTCGCGGGCCACACTCACCAGCAGGCCGCCCGCACCGCCCACGGCCACGCCGACCACAAGGCCCAGGGCCAGTTCGGCGAGCGCGGCGGCCGGACCGTGGCCGGCGACCTCACCGGCCGTCGCCGCGCCCGCCAGGGCGACGGACACGAACGGCGTGGCGATCCCGTCGTTGAGGCCGCTTTCCACGTTGATCAGCCGGCGGATCCTGGCGGGCACCATCGGGTTTACCATCATGCCCGCGCCGAGCGCGGCGTCGGTGGGCGCTAGCGCCGCCCCCACCAGCAGCGCCAGCCAGATGCCGGCGCCGCTGTCCAGGGCGAACGCTAGCAGCGTACCCAGGCCGATCGTCACCGGAAGCGCGACCCCCAGCAGCCGCAGGTACATGCCCGCATCCGCCCGCAACTCGTGCAGCCCGACCCGCGACGCATCCGAGAACAGGACCAGGGCCAGGGTGAACTCCGCCAGTTCCTTGATCAGATCCCTGCTCGGCGCCACGCTCAGGAACGCCAGCGGCCCGTGCGTGAGCAGCAGCCCGGCCAGCACGAAGGCGATCGGCGCGGTGACGTCGAACCGCTCAAGCCGGGCCGACAGCGTCCCCCACCCGAAGACCAGCGCGGCCACGATGGCCAGATCAGCTACGCTCACCCGCCCGGCTCCTTCCAGTGAGCTAGCCGGTGGCCGTCACACTCGCCCATCCCGGACATGCATCGCGGTTGCCATGTCCCATCAGGATTCCCTCCCCCGGTGGCCTCGGCAAGAGCCGTTCGACCCTTTTCAGCAGGGATTTTTGGTCCTTGGCGGCAACGCAGAAGCCGACGCTGTATCAAGGATGCGGACGCAAGCCTCTGACACAGGGGAGAGACGTCAGAATTGCACGGGACAAAAGTGCCTACTGATCCTGGAGGAAGTCATTATGACGGCAGGTACGCAGACAGACCCGGACTTCGCGTTCGCGGGGCTCGCTACTCCTGAGGTACAGGCGACCGAGGCGATCCAGTCGCTCGCGGCCGGACCCGATCCGCTCGGGGCGCTGGCGGGCCTCCTGGGCACCTGGAAGGGCCACGGCTTCAACGCCATCTGGCGGCCAAGCCACTCGGGCCAGTCGGACCGGTTCCTCGAGCTGAACATGACCACCGAGACGCTGGTGCTCACCCGGATCAACGGGCCGATCCCCAACCGCGGGTTCCTGATGCCGGACATCAACATGTTCGGCCTGACCTACATGCAGCAGATCAGCGAGACGAGCACCGGCGCCGGGCTCCACATCGAGCCGGGCATCTGGGCCTCGGTACCCGCGACGTCCGATCCCAGCGAGCCGCCGACGACAGTCCGCATGGCGTCGATCCCGCACGGCACGACCATCCTGGCCCAGGGCGGCGCCCCCCAGGTGATCTCGGGCGGCCCGCAGAACATCCCGAACAACAACATCCTGCCGTTCTTCTTCGGCAGCCCGGCCCCCGCCAACGGCGACTTCAACTCGGTGGCCCAGACGTTCCCCGAGCTGGACCTGTCCCAGCCGACCCAGTTCCGGTTCGTGGCGCCCGGGGTGACGCAGGACATCGTCAAGAACCCCAACCTCGTGCTGCAGAACGCGCTCAAGGCCTCGCTGCAGGGCACGTCCATGAAGAGCCGGACGTTCCTGCACGTGGCGACCGATCACAGCAGCGTCAACGCCGGCGGCGGCACCGCCAACACGGCGTTCCTGGTCGGCACCGGCAATCCTCCCGCGGGCAACGCCAAGGCCACGACGGTCCAGGCGACGTTCTGGATCGAGACGATCGCCGGCACCGGAGGCCAGCCGGACAAGCACCAGCTGCAGTACACGCAGCTGGTGATGCTCGACTTCAACGGCATCCACTGGCCGCACGTCACCGTGGGCACCCTGGTCAAGCAGTAGGCCGGAATTCTCGCCGGCGGCCGCCAACGGCCGCCGGCGACGTCGGCCTTGACAAGGGCTAGTAGGTTAGTGGATTCTAACGGTTAGTGGATACTAACCGAGATGGTGACCGGTGGGGTGCGCTGGCCGACGGCACGCGCCGCGCCATCGTGGCCTGCCTGGCCGAGGGGCCGCAGGCGGTCGGGCAGCTGGCGGCGGGGCTGCCGGTGAGCCGGTCGGCGGTGTCCCAGCACCTGAAGATCCTCAAGGACGCCGGCCTGGTGGAGGACACGGTGGCGGGGACGCGCCGGATCTACCGGCTCAACCCGGTCGCGCTGGCGGCGCTGCGGGATCAGCTCGACACCTACTGGCAGCGGGCGCTGGCCGGGTATGCCCAGGCCGCCGAAGCGCCGGACGAGGAGGGGTAATGACCCAGACCGAGGCGGCCACGGTCCGCAAGCAGGTCGTGGTGGACGCGCCGATCGAGCGTGCCTTCACGGTGTTCACCGAGCGGTTCGGGGACTTCAAGCCGCCCGAGCACAACCTGCTCGGGGCGCCGGTCGCCGAGACGGTGTTCGAGCCCCGGGTCGGCGGCGGGATCACGGACCGGGGGGTGGATGGCAGCGAGTGCCGCTGGGCCCGGATCCTGGCCTTCGACCCGCCGGAGCGGGTGATCGCCTTGGTCAAGGAATCCTCCTGACACGGCGGGAAGATAGGTGACAGGCCCGGACACGCCTGCGGTGGGCGGACGCTATGACGTTCTCTTCGAGCCGGTGCGGATCGGCCCGCTGACCGCGAAGAACCGGTTCTTCCAGGTGCCGCACTGCAACGGGATGGGTTACCGGGACCCGAGCGCCGAGGCAGCTATGCGCCGGGCCAAAGCCGAGGGCGGCTGGGCGGTGGTGTGCACCGAGCAGGTCGAGATCCACCCGACCTCGGACATCACCCCGTTCATCGAGCTGCGGATCTGGGATGACCAGGACATCCCGGCGCTGGCCCGGATCGCCGACGCGATCCACGAGGGCGGTGCCCTGGCCGGGATCGAACTGGCCCACAACGGGCCCAACGCGCCCAACCTGTTCAGCCGCGAGACCCCGCTGGGTCCCGGCCACCTGCCGGTGGCGGCGTTCTTCTACGACCCGGTGCAGGCTCGCGCGATGAGCAAGTCCGACCTCGCCGACCTGCGCCGCTGGCACCGCAACGCCGTCCGGCGGTCGCTGGCGGCCGGCTACGACATCGTGTACGTCTACGCCGGGCACGCGCTCGGCGGACTGCACTACTTCCTGTCCCCCCGCTACAACCAGCGCACCGACGAGTACGGCGGCAGCACCCAGAACCGGCTGCGGCTGCTCCGCGAGATTCTCCAGGACACCCAGGAGGAGGTCGCCGGGGCCGGCGCGGTCGCCTGCCGTATCACGATCGACGAGCTCGTGGGGCCGGCCGGGATCTCCCGCCCCGAGATCGAGGAGATCCTGGGCACGATCGGCGAGCTCCCGGATCTGTGGGACTTCGTCCTGGGCAGCTGGGACGACGACAGCAACACCTCCCGGTTCGGTCCCGAGGGCGAGCAGGAGCCCTACGTCAAGGGGCTGAAACAGCTGACCACCAAGCCGGTCGTCGGGGTCGGCCGGTTCACCTCGCCGGACCTGATGGTCCGCCAGGTCAAATCCGGCATCCTCGATCTCATCGGCGCTGCCCGGTCGTCGATCGCCGACCCGTTCCTTCCCAATAAGATCCGCGACGGCCAGTTGCACAAGATCCGCGAGTGCATCGGCTGCAACATATGCGTCTCCGGCGACATGACGATGTCGCCGATCCGCTGCACCCAGAACCCGGCCATGGGCGAGGAATGGCGGCGCGGCTGGCACCCGGAGTTCATCCGGCCCAAGCAGTCCGACAAGCGCGTCCTCGTCGTCGGCGCCGGCCCGGCCGGCCTGGAGGCGTCCCGGGCGCTCGGGGTGCGCGGCTACGACGTCACCCTCATGGAAGCGGCACGCGAGCTAGGCGGCCGCGTCGCCAAGGAGGCGCGCCTGCCCGGGCTGGCCGCGTGGATCAGGGTTCTGGACTACCGTGCCCAGGCGCTGGCCGACATGAAGAATGTCGAGGTCTACCGTCAGAACCCGGTGACCGCCGAGGACATCGCCGAGTTCGGCTTCGAGCACGTCGCGGTGGCCACCGGGTCGACCTGGCGCCGGGACGGCGTCGCCCGCTGGCACACCACGCCGATCGGTATCGACCCGGGCGCCGAGATCCTGACTCCCGACGACCTCATGGCCGGCGCCCGGCCCCGCGGCCAGCGGGTGGTCCTGTTCGACGACGACCACTACTACCTGGGCGGCGTGCTGGCGGAACTGCTGGCCAAGGAGGGGCACGACGTCCACCTGGTGACCCCGGCGAGCCAGGTCTCGGCCTGGACCGCCAACACCCTGGAGATCACCAAGGTCAACCGCCGGGTCCTGGAGGCGGGCGTGACCGTGCACTGCAACGCCGCCGTCACGTCCGTCCGGTCCGATCACGTCGTCGTCGCCAACGCCTACACCGCCCGCGAGACCGAACTGGCGGCGGACAGCGTCGTCATGGTGACCGCCCGCCTGCCCGAGGAGTCACTGCTGCTCTCCCTCACCGAGACCGTGGACAACGGCCTCGCCTCGGTGCGCGGCATCGGCGACGCGTGGGCGCCCGGCACGATCGCGGCTGCCGTCTGGTCCGGGCGGCGCTTCGCCGAGGAGTTCGACGCCGACCTGCCGTCCAACGACCACGTCCCCTTCCGGCGCGAGGTCACCGAACTGGCGACGCTGCCGCTCATCCAGCCCTGACCGTGCGGACAGGATATTCTCGGTTTCACACCCGGGCGGAGCGTCGGGGCGCTGACCGTACGCCCCTCCCCGGCCGCAGCACGACTCGTGCGGAAGGCGGTGGAAGCCTCGCACGGAATCGTGTCGGCGGAGATCGGCGTAGGCATTCAGGCCCGGGCAGACCAACCGCAGGGCTTCGACCGGCTCACGCCGCTCGAGGGACTGCGGCAGTTGTGCGGCTACGGACCAGTGCCCGACGTCATCGGCCAAGGCGCGGACTACCTGGCCCGGCACGGCGCCAACGCCGAAGTCATGGCGCCGCACCAGTTCACGGTCGAATAACGAGCCAGCTCAGCCCGGAACCTGCCAAGGTCGGCCGGGAAGCCGCCACCCAGTTGTCGGGCGTGATGATCTGCCGCTGGATCGACCGCGAAGTGGACTTAGCCGCACGGAGCCCGCCACGAGTGCTTCCACTTGCTCGATCACCCATCAAGAGTGATGTGTGGTTCCGGCTCGCGTGCGACATTCGTGGATGGCGTCTTAACTGGGAGGGGCGATGAGCGAGCCGTTCAAGGGCACGATCAACGTGGATATCCGGGAGTCGGTGCCGGACTGGGCGCCGTTCGAGCCGCCGAAGGCGCCGGACGGCGCGCCGAGCGTGGTGTACATCGTGCTCGATGACGTGGGGTTCTCGGCGATGGCCTGCTACGGGGGTCCGGTCGAGACGCCCAACATCGACCGGATCGCGGCCGACGGCGTGCGGTTCACCCAGTGGCATACCACGGCGCTGTGCTCGCCGACCCGCTCGTGCCTGCTGACCGGCCGCAACCATACGCGGAACAGCATGGCCTGCATAACCGAGGCCGCGTCCGGGTTCCCCAACGCCAGCGGCACGATCCCGCCGGAGAACGGCATGCTCCCGGAGATCCTCGGCGAGCGCGGCTGGAACACCTACATGACCGGCAAGTGGCACCTGTGCCCCACGGTCGAGATGAATCTCGCCTCGACCCGCCGGAACTGGCCCACCGGCCGCGGGTTCGAACGGTTCTACGGATTCCTGGGCGCCGAGACCAACCAGTGGTATCCGGAACTCACCTACGACAACCATCCCGTCGACCAGCCGAAATCCCCGGAAGAGGGCTACCACCTCACCGATGACCTGACCGACAAGGCGATCGAGTTCATCAAGGACGCCAAGGCGGTCGCGCCAGACAAGCCGTTCTTCCTGTACTACGCCCCGGGCGCATGCCACGCGCCGCACCACGCGCCCCGGGAATGGATCGACAGGTTCCGGGGCCGGTTCGACCTGGGCTACGAGGCGATCCGCGAGCAGATCCTGGCCCGGCAGAAGGAACTGGGCATCGTCCCGGCCGACACCGAACTGCCCCCGCTCAACCCGATCGGCACCCCGCAGACCCGCACCGGCCCGGACGGCAAGCCGTTCCCCCCGCTGGATTACACCAAGCCGTGGGATTCGCTGTCGGCGGACGAGAAGCGCCTGTTCGCCCGGATGGCCGAGGTATACGCCGGGTTCCTGGCCCACGTCGACCATCACATCGGGCGGCTGCTTGATCACCTCGAGGAAACCGGGCAGCGGGAGAACACGATCGTGATCCTGGTCTCGGACAACGGCGCGTCCGGCGAGGGCGGCCCGAACGGGTCGGTCAACGAGAACAAGTTCTTCAACGGGATGCCCGACGACATGCAGCAGAACCTGGCCATGATCGATGATCTGGGCGGCCCGAAGACCTACAATCACTACCCGACCGGGTGGGCGATGGCGTTCAACACGCCGTTCAAGATGTGGAAGCGGTACGAGTTCAACGGGGGCACCGCCGATCCGTGCATCATCTCCTGGCCCGCGGCGCTGGGTCATGGCGGCGAGATCCGCCACCAGTACCATCACGCGATCGACCTCGTGCCCACGGTCCTGGACCTGCTGGACGTCACGCCGCCGGAGACGATCAAGGGGTACGTCCAGTCCCGGTTCGACGGGGTGAGCATGCGCTACGCCTTCGCGGACCCGTCGGCGCCGTCGGCCCGGCCGACCCAGTTCTACTCCATGCTCGGCACCCGGGCCATCTGGCACGACGGCTGGAAGGCGGTCACCACCCACCCGGCGATCAGCGGCTGGAGCCACTTCAACGACGACACCTGGGAGCTGTACCACACCGATGTCGACCGGTCCGAGGTGCACGACCTGGCCGCCGAGCAGCCGGACAAGGTGCGAGAAATGGTGAACCTGTGGTTCGCCGAGGCCGGGGCCAACGGCGCCTTCCCGCTCGACGACCGGTCCGCGCTGGAGATCCTCGAGACACCCCGGCCTCAGCTGGCCAGCCCGCGCGAACGCTATATCTACTATCCCGACGTGGCCGACGTGCCCGAGCACCAGGCGGTGAACATCCGCAACCGCTCCTACTCCATCGGCGCCCAGGTGGACATTCCCGGTCCCGGCGCTGAGGGAGTGCTGTTCGCCCACGGGTCCTGGTTCGGCGGGCACGCGCTGTACGTCAAGGACAACCGGCTGCACTATGCCTACAACTTCGTCGGCATGTTCGAGCAGAAGGTGGCGGCGACCGAGGACCTGCCCACGGGAGAGGACCTGATCCTGTCCGCGTCGTTCGACAAGGACGGCGAGGATCCGCCCGGCGTGGCCACCGGCGTGCTGTCCCTCTACCACGGGGACCGCAAGGTCGGCGAGGGCCGGATCAAGACCCAGCCCGGCTTCTTCGAGCTGGCCGGCGAGGGCCTGTGCGTCGGCCGCGACAGCGGCGCGGCCGTGACCGGTGACTACCCGGGCGAGCGGCCCTACCGGTTCACCGGCGGCGTCATCAAGCGGGTCGCGGTCGACGTCAGCGGCGAGCCCTACCTCGACCTGGAGCGCCAGGCCGCGGCCATGCTCGCCCGGGAATAGTGAAGGCACCCGGACACCGATGAGCGCCAGCGAGGAGTACCCGGAGCGGGCACTGCTTCCGGCCGGTGCCCCGCTGGCGTTCCACCTGCTGGCGAAGCCGACCGGAGCGGTCTGCAACCTGGACTGCACCTACTGTTTCTTCCTGTCCAAGGAGATGCTGTATCCGGGGAGCCGGTTCCGGATGGCTGACGACCTGCTGGAGCTGTACCTGCGCCAGCTGGTCCAGGCGCACGCCGCATCGCCCGAGGTTGTCGTGGCCTGGCAGGGCGGTGAGCCGACCATGATGGGCCTGGACTTCTTCCGCCGTTCGGTCGAGCTGGCCGAGGCGGTCAAACGTCCGGGCCAGCGGATCGTGCATACGGTTCAGACCAACGCCACCTTGCTGAACGACGAGTGGGGTGCGTTCTTCGCCGAGCACGGTTTCCTGGTGGGGGTCTCTATCGACGGCCCGCGTGAGGTGCATGACACCTACCGGGTGGACAAGGGGGGCAAGGGCAGCTTCGACCGGGTGATGAAGGGCCTGGCCGCGCTGCGGCAAACCGGCGTGCAGTGGAATGCGCTGACCACGGTGCACGCGGCCAGCCAGGACCGGGGCCGTGAGATCTACCGGTTCTTGCGCGACGAGTGCGGGGCGCGGTTCATGCAGTTCATCCCCATCATCGAGCGTGCCACCGCGCAGACCCTGCCGATGGCCAACACCGGATGGGGCAAGAACGTGCGGGACCGGCCGCTCTACACCCAAGACGGCGCTCTGGTCACCCAGCGCTCAGTGACCCCGGCCGGATACGGCAGGTTCCTGATCGACGTATTCGAGGACTGGGTACGCCGCGACGTCGGGGAGGTCTACGTCCAGATGTTCGACGTAGCACTGGCGAACTGGTACGGAGAACCACCGGGGCTGTGCGTCCACTCCGAAACGTGCGGCCTGGCGCTGGCGCTCGAGCACACCGGTGACCTGTACTCATGCGACCACTTCGTGGAGCCGGGCTACAAGCTCGGCAACATCCGCCACAAGACGATGATCGAGCTGGTCACCTCGCCCCGGCAGGCGGAGTTCGGCCTGGCCAAACGCGATACCCTGCCCGGATTCTGCCGCCGGTGCGACGTCCGTTTCGCCTGCCACGGCGGATGCCCCAAGGACCGGTTCGCCCGCACGCCCGACGGTGAGCCGGGCCTGCACTACCTGTGCCCCAGCTACAAGGCGTTCTTCGGCCATATCCGGCCGGCGATGGAAACCATGTGCGAGTTGCTGCGGGCAGGCCAGCCACCCGCACGGATCATCGAACGCTACGCCAAGGCGGACGCAAAGCGAGGCCGCAACGAGCCGTGCCCTTGCGGCTCAGGCCGCAAATGGAAACGCTGCCATGGCGCAGCGTTGAACGCGAGCGCGCCTGCTGGCACGTCAGCGCGCCACGCCGAGAGATCCGGGGCACAGTAGCTTCGGTGCGGCCGGGGGACGGATCTGCGCACTGGTCGGCCGTCCGCCAGCTGAGTCAGGGAGAGCACGATGGGCAAATCAGGCGGCGATCGCGCGGCAAAGCCGGAGGCGGCAGTTGCAGGCGTGCGCCGGCATCAGCAGAAGCTGCGGCGGTATCAGCAGATGCTTGAGCAGCGCCCGCAGGTGGCGTTCTTGCTGCAGGCGGCCCGGCGCTTCAAGGAGATCGAGGGCAAGCACCTAGCCCTGGTGATCACGACATGATCAGCGGCCTTGGCCGCGGCCCGGGGCGATTTCTGGAGCGTAGTCACTTGGTTTGTCGCTGGTCAGGACCGTCAAGGAACGGCCTCGGTGATGAAGGCCGCCGACAGGGCGGTGAGCCTGCGGAGGTTAGCCGTCTTGAACAGAGCGGGTACATCTGTGGCTGAGGTGATGGTGCATGCTGCTGACCGGCCTGCACGAGGATGCTGGCCGACCGGTCCCGATCGCCCAGCGGCTCGCCGATCTCGGGCGCGAGCGCGGCCAGGCGGCCGCGGTCATCTGCGGCGAGCGCAGTATCAGCTGGGCTGATCTCGACCGGCAGGGCAACCGGGTGGCGCGGGCACTGGCAGCCCGGGGCGTCCGCCTCGGGGATCTGGTGACGATCGCGCTGCCGAACGGGGTCGACTTCGTGGTCGCGTCCGCCGCGTGCTGGAAGCTGGGGGCAGTGCCGCAGCCCGTCTCGGCCCGGCTTCCCGCCGCCGAGCTGCAGGGCATCATCACCCTGGCCGATCCGCCCATCGTGCTCGCAGACCACGTGCTGGCGGTGGACCGGCCGGTGTGCGACGTGCCGACCCTGCTCGGCCAGTCCGGCGACGACAGCCCGCTGCCGGTGCGGATCTCGCCGTCGTGGAAGGCGCCGACCTCGGGCGGCAGTACCGGCCGTCCCAAGCTGATCCTGGCCGGGCAGCCGGGGGTGGTCACCCGGCCATCGGTCGAGCGGTGGCGGCACGAGCCGGACGGCACGATGGTGATGCCCGGCCCGTTCCACCACAACGGGCCGTTCATCTCCGCGATGAACGGCCTGTTCGAGGGTTCCCGGCTCATCGTGATGGAACGCTTCGACGCCGAGGGCACGCTACGGCTGGTGGAGCAGCACCGGGCGACGTGGCTGTACACCGTCCCGACCATGATGAGCCGGATCTGGAGGCTTCCGGCCGAGACCCGTTCGGCTTATGACCTCTCCTCGCTGCGGACGGTGTGGCACCTGGCCGCGCCGTGTCCGGTCTGGCTCAAGGAGGCGTGGATCGGCTGGCTCGGCTCCGACGTCATCTGGGAGCTGTACGCCGGCACCGAGGCGCAGGCGCGCACGGACATCAGCGGGCGCGAGTGGCTGGAGCACCGCGGCTCGGTGGGCCGGGTGACCTACGGCGCGATGCGCATCCTCGGTCCTGACGGCGAGGAAGTCCCGCCCGGCCAGGTCGGCGAGGTGTGGATGCGCGGCCCCGACGGCGCCCCGCCGTCGTACCGGTACATCGGCGCCGAGCCGCGCCAGCGCGACGGGTGGGAGTCGCTCGGCGATATGGGCTGGATGGATGAGAACGGGTACCTGTTCCTGGCCGACCGGTCCACCGACATGATCCTGGTCGGCGGTGAGAACGTCTATCCGGCTGAGGTCGAGGCGGCGCTCGAGTCGCATCCCGGCATCGTGTCCAGCGCCGTCATCGGGCTGCCCGACGATGACCTCGGCCAGCGCGTGCACGCCATCGTCCAGGCCCCGGCGGAGCTGGATCTCGACGAGGTGCGACGGCACCTGGCCGATCGGCTAGCGCGCTACAAGCACCCCCGGTCCTTCGAGATCGTCGCGGCCCCGCTGCGCGACGATGCCGGGAAAGTGCGCCGGTCCCAGCTGCGAGCCGACCGGATCGGTGGCTTTGATCAGTCCAGGTAGTCGCGCAGGAGGTCGGACCGGGATGTGTGGCGGAGTTTGGACATGGTCTTGGACTCGATCTGGCGGATGCGCTCGCGGGTGACGCCGTACACCTTGCCGATCTCGTCCAGCGTCTTGGGCTGCCCGTCGGTCAGCCCGAACCGCATCGAGACCACCCCCGCCTCCCGCTCCGACAGCGTGTCCAGCACCGAGTGCAGCTGCTCCTGGAGCAGCGTGAAACTGACCGCCTCACCCGGCTGGATCGCCTCCGAATCCTCGATCAGGTCCCCGAACTCGCTGTCGCCGTCCTCACCCAGCGGGGTATGCAGCGAGATCGGCTCCCGGCCGTACTTCTGCACC
>Ga0335085_10005769_pt1 | contig 19754 bp, 22 predicted proteins | sample Lox_Sample_45_FD_206712 | JGI IMG/M metagenome (GOLD analysis project Ga0335085, IMG submission 206712) | Soil microbial communities from Loxahatchee National Wildlife Refuge, Florida, United States - Lox_Sample_4.5 | ecosystem: Environmental > Terrestrial > Soil > Wetlands | place: USA...
GGGTCTGCCTCCAGCAACTGCTTCAGCCGCGCAACGTCCCCGGTCTGAATCGCCGCCAAACAATCGGCCGCGATTCCAAAACTCATCGTTGTGCCGCCACCCACTCGGTCACGCGGCCCACGCTCGTGTCTCCCGTATAGATGTTGCCCTGACGGTCCCAGCTCAGGTAGTTGCTTTCGATGTACTGCCCATCGCCCGTTCCCGACCCGTTTCCGACCGCGCCGAGAACCGTTCCGTTGCGATCGATCTTCAACAGCTGTCCGTCCTGCCCCGTCGCCACCCATAGATTCCCCTGCGGATCGAATGCGATCGCGCACATCAGATTTCTCATCTGGACGGTCTTCACAAACTTCCCGTCCGGCGTGTAAACCACCAGTCTGTATTCTTCGCGGTCGCCGATCCACACATTGCCATCGCGGGGGTCGATCGCGATGCCGTGCACCATGCTGAACTTGCCCTGCCCGATGCTGTTGCCATACCACTGCTGGATGAACCTGCCGTTCTTATCCAGGCGAATCACGCGCGCCGCGCCGACGTTGTCCGCCGGATCGTCCGATCCCGCGTCATTCGGACTCTCATTCGCGTGCCCTTCGCCGATATAAATATCGCCGTTAGGCGCGAACGCCAGATCGAGCGGCTGCCAGAGCAGCCGCTGCTCCTTCGCCTCGTTCCAGTCGCCGCGCCTCCCCTTAACACCGATCGTCAGCAGAAGCTTGCCCTCAGCGCTCAGTTTCATGATGGTCGATCCGTTCGCGTCGCAGATCCACACGTTGTCTTGCGCGTCGACCGCCATGCCGTGCGCTTTCTCCTGATGCCCGATAACGTCGTCACCCACCGTGCGCATCAGCTTCCGATCCGGCCCGAACTCAAATAGCTGAGGTTTGCCCGCGGCGTTCCGCTGGAAGACCCATAGGTTGCCCCTGGAGTCGACCTTGGCAGCCGACACGCCTCCGCCCTGCGGCAAGTCAACCGGATAGGCGAAGGTGTAACCCATCGTCTGCTTCCACTCGACGCGCTGGAGTCCGGACCGCGGCCCGTCGAATCGATTCCCGCAGAGCGGCGAGCGGCTGCATCCCGGCACGACGGGTGCAATTCCCCGCCCTCCGCCCGGCGGTGCTATCGAAAGCACCTTACCGCCCGCGCCCACGATCGCTCTTCCGCCCGGATCAGGCGCCGATCCCTGCAGGAACCACTCCGGCGACTGAGCGCACGCCAGCGCTGCCAGAAAAAACAGAGCGCTTATTGCTCGATCCACATCACCTCCGCGCGGCGGCCATCCAGCACGCCGCCGTAAACCGCACTTCTGCGCCCTGCACGTACGAATCAAACGCCGGCCGGACTACACCGATTACACGCGCGCGCGTCTCCTCATCGGCCTCCTGCAGGACCCGGCCCACGGCGCCGAGCCGGCTCAGATAAACGGTCATCTGGCGCTCCGGCATGCTGCACCTCACATCCACCGGCCGGATGTCGATATCACTCCAGCCGCTTTTTTCCAGAATTTCCTGCACGCGGGTGCGATCGCCGAACGCAAACTGGCCTGGCCCGTCTGCCTTGCGCGGCGGCAACTCAATCACCGCGGCCGCTGCGCGTTCGCTCGCCGTCATGAACGGATTCTCCGCCGCGGTCCGCCACGCAACGAATCGCAGCTCGCCGCCGCTCTTTGCGGCGTCGCGCAGGTTCGCAAAAGCCCGCACCGGGTCATCAAAGAACATCACCCCGAAACGCGAAATAATCACATCGAAGCTCGCGGGTTCAAAGGCATAGTTCTGCACGTCGGCGCGAATGAATTTCGCGGCCACGCCCTCTCGTTCGGCGCGAATCTTCGCCGCCGCCAGCATCGGCTCCGAAATATCGATTCCGGTCGCCCTTCCCTGCGTTCCCATCCTGTGGATCGCCGCCACCATCGTGCTGCCCGTGCCACACCCGACGTCGAGCAGATTCCCTCTCGCCGCCGGAACAGCTTCGATCAACAGGTCCTCGATCGGTTTGAACAGCTGATCGGTTAGTTCCTGAGCCTCCACCCATCCGCGCCCCGCCACGCCGTTCCATAGGGCTTCCTGTTCGTTCGCGTTCTGCTCTGTATCTTTCATAGCGTGATTGGTACCCGCTATTATCCGTCCCTCGGCGGCGCGCCACCGGACCCGCAGCATCTGTACAATCCCGCGGCTTTCGATTTCCGGCTGCGGCCCGGATCGGCCGCGATTGACGCCGGAGCGCTACTGCCGACGATTAATGACGATTTCACCGGCCGCACGCCGGATCTGGGAGCGTTTGAGCAGGATCGGCCATTGCCGCATTACGGCCCGCGCTAGTGTGAGGCCTCGGAAATCTCTTCACCAATAGCCGGGGATTCACGATATACCGGTTCAGCCTTTTTTTCAGTCAGCACCTGCTCTGCGTCGCGTTCGCCCATTTCGATCCAGCGCTCGATGTTAGCGCGCTTCCAGAAGACGGCGTCATTGGCGTCTCCCAGCGTGCCGGACGGGGAGATGATTGTGAGGTCGAGGTCGGCAGCATAACGGCGGCGCGGTTTGAAGGCGTGGGCGAGATTGATACCGATGCGAAGCCAGCGTTTGCCGACCGGCGGCAGCGAATCGATGGCGATGATCCGCGTCGCGCCCATCTGGATAGCTGCCCAGAGCGGTAGCTTCTCGAAAATGCCGCCGTCGAGATAGCGCTTGCCGTCGATCCGCACCGTCGGGAGAAATAGCGGGATGGAACAGGAGGCGTGCAGATGGGCGGGCTGAACGTTCGGATGTTCAATAAGGCGCGCGTGCAGGCGGGGCAGTTCGGTCACAACCACGCCGAACGGCAGCGATGGCTTCGAAGCGCTCCAGATGTGTTCGGCCTGCCGGCGCAGAGGAGCAGGATCGAACCAGCCGTTGCGCCAACCGTGATTGGGGAAAAGAGTGAGTGTGTCGCCCGCCGAGGGATCGAGCCAGCGCCCGGTGAGCTCGTCGGGCGGACGGCCGCCGGCAATCAGCCAGCCGTTGAGGGCGCCCACCGAGGTTCCGACGACGAGATCGGGTGGCGCGATTCTGGCGATCGCTCTGAAAGCCCCCGCCTGATACGCGCCGAACATGCCTCCTGCTGAAAGAACCAGGGCCGTTGCCATCTGCTCGTTTGATTATCGAGCCGGCATCCGCGTTTCGATATGTTAAAGAGGTGAAGTTTCGTCCTGAAGACTACGGGCCGGAGATCGGGCGCATTCTCGACCTCGCCGGCGGCGGGCAGCGCCCGATGCCGCTGGTTCGGTGCGCATCTGTGTCGCGCCAGGCCTGCGATGAAATTGAGGAGCTGAGGGACGGAGCCATTCGCGCCGGACTTTATCTGCACTGCGGGTGCTGGGATCTGGCGCATGAGACGGCGGACAGCGTGCACAATCCGGACGGACACTTCTGGCACGCCATTGTGCATCGGCAGGAGCCCGATGCGGATAACTCCGCATACTGGTTTCGCATGACGGGCAGCCATCCTCTGTTTCCCCGGCTGGCCGAGGAAGCGGAGGCCGCGGGCTATCAGAAGTCTGCCCCGTGGGATCCTTTTGCCTTCATTCAGTTCTGCGAGTGGGCGCGGCAGCAACCGGCGTCTGCGGAAGCGAGACTCGCCGCCGAGGTTCAACTCCTCGAATGGCAGCTGCTTTTCGATCATTGCGCGCGGGGCAAAAACGGTTGAAGAAAATCCTCGTTGTCGTCGTCGTGGCAGCCGCGGCGGTCGCCATCTGGCTTGCCACGCATCGCGCTGGCGCCCCCGCTGTACCGTTCGCGAAAGCATCGCGGCAAACGATTTCCAACATCTTGTCCACGAACGGCAAAGTCGAGCCGGTCGATTATGTAGACGTCCGCGTGGAAACGGCGGGATTAATTAGGCGGGTGCTGGTGCATGCGGGCGACGTAGTGCGCCGCGATCAGGTGCTGGCTGAACTGAGCGAATCCGGCCTCCAGCAGGAATTGGACGCAGCGATGGCCCGCGAAGCTCAGGCACGGGCTGAACTGCAAACGCTCGATGCGGGCGGCAGAAGCGTGGAAACAGCCGAGCTGGAGGGATCGGCCAGCCGCCTGAAGAGCGATCGCGACGCCGCGCAGCGCAATCTGGATTCTCTTGAGCGGCTGCAGAAACAGCAGGCGGCGACCGCTTATGAAGTGGATCAGGCGCGACAGAGCGTAAGAAGCCTCGATGTTCAGATTCAGGCGCTCGAAAAGCGCCGGTCGGCATTGGTGGGAAAAGGCGATCTGGCAGGCGCGCGCGCGCGCGTTGACGAAGCGGCAGCCAACGTCCGGCTGGCGCGCGATCGCATCGGGAAGGACACCATTCGCGCCCCCATGGCCGGCACGGTCTACGACCTGCCGGCGCGCGCCGGATCATTTCTCAATGTGGGCGATCCGGTGGCGACGATCGGCAAGCTCGATCCGGTGCGTGTGCGCGTCTATGTGGATGAACCTGAGTTAGGTCGGGTGGCTGCGGGCGAAAGCGTTCGCATAACCTGGGACGCTCTGCCGGGCAGGGAATGGACCGGCACGGTGGAAAAGCGTCCCAGCGAGGTCGTCCCACTGGGCTCACGGCAGGTGGGGGAGGTGCTCTGCACGATCGGCAATCCCATGCGGGAACTGGTGCCCGGAACGAATGTCAACGCGTTTATCCTGACGCAGGTGGAACCGAACGCGCTTACAATTCCGAAGACCGCGGTGCGGCGCGATGGAATGGTGGGCGTATTCGTGCTGCAGCCGGATGACACTTTGAAGTGGCAGCCGATTCAGACGGGCGCGTCGGACGCGCTGCGCGTGCAGGTCGTCAGTGGTCTGGCCGACAATGACGCGGTTGCCACCCCGACGGATCAGACGCTGAAGGCGGGCATGAAAGTGTCACCCTCGTTCCCGTAGTTGCTGCTGTACGCTGAAAGAATCATGAAGCCGCTCATACTCGTCATCGCGCTCGCGTTTGCCACTCAACTTGCGCCTGCCCAGAGCCCGCCTGAGCAGACCTCGCTCACGATTGCCGGAAAGACGCTCAGTATTCGTTACTCTGCGCCTTCGGTCCGCCATCGGAAAATCTTTGGCCCTGGCGGCCTGTTGTCGCAGGACCCGACTTATCCGGTATGGCGCGCGGGGGCCAATTCGGCGACTTCTTTTCACACCGACGCAGATCTCGATATCGGCGGGCTGAGCGTTCCCAGGGGCGACTACACGATCTACGCGCTTGTTTCGGACCCGGAAAACTGGCAGCTGATCATCAGCAAGGAAACCGGACAGTGGGGACTCAGCTATAACCCGAAACTGGATCTGGGCCGCGTCAAAATGATGATGAGCAAACCGAGTGCTCCGATTGAGACGTATAAGATGACGCTTTCGGGCACGGGATCGAAAACGGGCAAGCTGCAGCTGGAGTGGGAGAATCACATCGCATCCGTGCCGATTGCTGTGAAGTAGGTTGCTGGTCCTGGAGGCGCGGGTCGGAATCGAAACTGCGCCGCGTACAGAGAACACGCAACTTATTGAAAATACAGATTGCAGGATTGTCGCGTTTTGCCGGTCTACCGGTTTTTCGATGCAAAAGTCCCCACACTGATCATCGCTAGGGCCTTTCGGATTCCAGTTCGGCCAAGCGATTAAAACTGGCAAGGAAACGGGCCAAACAATCAGCCTGTTGGTACTCGACGGCGGTGAGAAGCCAGCAGCCATCGGCGATCGCCCGCTCAACTTCCTCGCGCATTATGGGATGGCTGGCGAATCTCATCAAGTCTCGAGCGGCTGAAAGCGCTTCATCTTTGGTGCTTATCTTAACCATGCCCAATGAGATCAAAAATGTATTGTATCGTACGTCCGCAAGCCGACGCAGACTACGAATATCGATCACCACTCATGCCGAATCATCTTGTAAAGGACGATCACAAGGCTGGCGATCGATGCAATCTCGATGAGGTGGAGCTTTAAATTTCTGTAGAACTGGTGCGGGTTGGAATAGCGGCGTTTTTGACGGATCTCACCCATATGCGTTTCGTTCCCTTCACGGAACCGTCCTAGGGGGAGACCATGCCCACGATAGCACAAATTTGGAACCAAATGTTCTGATGGGTGAATAAAAAGCGAATCTGGTACCCTGTCCGCATGGCGCTGCAGTCGTGCGTTGTCGCTTATAAGGACCAGGCCAGCATCACTCACTCGGTCGAGGTAACCGCCGAAACCTTGTACGAGGCCGCCGTGATCGACATCAAGGCGCTCGGAATCCCGGCGAATCGGGTGCACAATATCTCACTCGACATCAAAGTTCGATCACCGGAGCGGACGCATTCGATTTGGGGATCGGTTTTGGCGGCGTGGCTCGCTCGGCCGGGGAAGTCTCCGAAGGAGCAGGCGCTGAAATCGAGGCTGGAGGAGATGATGCGTGATTGATCTCGATTTGAATCAGCTCATATAGGCCGAAGATCGAAAGAGCTGCGAATACGATTTCGGCGATGACGAATTTTACTGAGAAGATTCCGTAGCTGATACGGAAGAGGGGATCGGAATGACGGCGAGGCATAGTTCTCCTGTGTGCGGTGGTTGACACATAGGACACCTCTTTCCGTCGCGCGGTGATTTTCCGGTCATGGCCGGAAGAATGGCGATCAACGTCAGTATAGCGGAATCGGGACGCCATGTTCTCTCCTGAAATCTGTCGGACACAACTTGTCATTCGACAAATCGAAGAGGAGAACTTAAAAACATCATCGCGCAAAAAATGCTGGCCGCAAGTGCAGTCCGCGCAAGTGATTGATTCCACGATGAATAAAGGTGTGATTCTCGACTTCGAGTTTAACCCAAACTTCTATTGACTCAACAAGATACAAGTCTCAATTTAGAGAGTCTTCCACTTTTTGCAGCTTTTCATTGGTCACCAAATGCTTATCGGCTTCCGCTTGGAACGGGTGCATCGGGATGCATCGGCGCTGACTCGGCCGTCGATCTTCTTGAATATCGGCGCCCCCTGCTGATCCACTCCGAACGCAACTCGCACGTCACAACCGAAGGATTCTAAAATCTCCTTGATCGCTCCTTGAGGAGCCTTGATGGTCCGACCGTCGGGCGGTTTGACCTCGACGAATATAACTTGTAGCTTCCGATCTGGGAGCGGCTTGAAGAAAACGAAGTCCGGCCATCCACGCGACAGACTGCTGAATCCCTGAGCATGAAAATACCGCCTCACGGCTTCTTCATGCTTGTTCTTCTTTTCTCTGTTCAGGTAATCCATTTTTTTCGGGTGGATAAGCGACTTCCCCGCCGAATAGGATTTTCGGACGGAGAAGTCGCAAGGTAATGCCATTTTTCGGCATGGACGTTTGCGATGGATCGGCTTGAAACGTTATTCGTTGAGAGCTGGTGTATTGTGCGATTGGTTTAAAACCCACTGCCCGCCGACCTGATGCACAGGTCGGTTAAGCGCGGTTCCAATGCCACCAGCTCTCAAAGAACAACGCCGACGCGCGGGGAAGTCGTAAGGAGGCGCGACGTTCTTTTAGTTCGCCCGATCCGGTTGCCCTTCCAGCGAACAAACAAAAAAGCTCTTTCGCGTGCCCCCGAGCGATTACTTGCCACAAAAGGCATCCGAAAAAGCTCTGACACCTTCCCGAAGAAGAACACGCGCGTGGGACTCACCACGATACATCATTAACGATATGCCGTCTTCGGAAAGGCGCGATGTGGATAACTCAAGAATCACACTTCCTTCGTCCTCCGGCAATTGGCGCACAGTGTCATTCCTTTTTTCTCTGCTTCCCGCCTGCTAATAGGATTCGTCAAGATGATCCTTACAGAGGCTCTACAGTTCGTTGTATGGTACTTCTTTGAACCGGCAGCGTAAATTACGTTAATCTCGTATAGATCAATCAGTTCAAATGGCATCTATTACCTTTCTAGCTAATTAAAAGCTGATAAAACGCAAAACGCCGCTCGGGTTTGAATTCCCGAGCGGCGCGGTGTTTCTGGGCTCGATATTAAGCGGAAATGTCGACGTTGTCAATACAGATTTTCAGCATACAGATTTTCAGCTGCTCCAGCACGCCTTCGATGCTGCCCATGGCGCGAGGACGTCCTGCGCATACAGCTTCAGCGCGAAGGCGATAGTGTCGGCCTGCGAGTGGACGACATCAAGGCCATCGGAATCGGTGCCCCACACCCAGGTATCGATCTGAAATTCGCCTACGTCCCGCTCGATCGGTTTTCCGGTCGTCGAATCATTCCCCCACAAGATTGACCCGTCCGCATTGAACTGCCGGGGCGTCCCGTTCGGATTGCCGGTGGATTCGCCGGCCGCAACGCGTTCGAGGACGGGCGGTAAAACCTCGGCACGGCTCACAGAAGCCCCTGGGAGAGATGTCGGAGTCGGAATGGGGTAAACGGAGACAGTGGGGACTCAGCTATAACCCGAAACTGGATCTGGGCCGCGTCAAAATGATGATGAGCAAACCGAGTGCTCCGATTGAGACGTATAAGATGACGCTTTCGGGCACGGGATCGAAAACAGGCAAGCTGCAGCTGGAGTGGGAGAATCACATCGCATCCGTGCCGATTGCTGTGAAGTAGGTTGCTGGTTCTGGAGGCGCGGGTCGGAATCGAACCGACGAATAAGGGTTTTGCAGACCCTGGCCTTACCACTTGGCTACCGCGCCATTATCGGCAATTTGTCCGGGCGAGGGAAGTACTTACCACAGAACCACGCAAAACGGGACTGCGGCGGCAACTTTCAGTGAATTCGCAGCTATCGGCGAACTTACCATTGAAGCTTCAGTCCGAACTGGATCTGACGTGAGGTGGTCGTCGTCCCGGTGATCAGGCCAGCCGTGGGCGAAGGGCCTCCTGTGGCGGCGGTGAACACGATCGGGTTCGGTGAATTGAAATTCGTGTGATTCAGGATGTTGAAGAACTCGCTGCGGAACTGCAGCTGAATGCGTTCGGTCAGCGGAATTCTCTTCGCCAGCGAGAAATCCAGGTCGACCAGACCCGGTCCCTCCAGAACATCGCGGCCCACATTGCCGTAGGTTCCACTGAGAGGAGCAGTGAAGGCGTTCGGATCGTAGTACTGGTTGGGGTTGCCCGTGATGACGTTGCCGCTGAACGCGGGATTCCATGAGGGGCGAATCGGATTGCGGCTGTCGCCGTCGTTGGTCGGATTAAAGCCGAGTTGCGGTGAAAAGGGCATCCCCGTCTGCGCGGTAACGATCGCGCTCGCCTGCCAGCGGGAGAGCGCCTGGGTGATCACTCGGCTGCGGAATTTGGCAAAGGGAAGGTCGTACGTCGCGTTGATCGACGCCGTGTGGCGGACGTCGAACGATGACAAACCGTAATCCCAGTGAGCCTGATGCGGATTCATCGTGAAAGCATTGGTGGTCCCGGAGATCGCGTTTGCCAGCGAAGATCCCTCGTCAAGGCTCTTTGAATAGGTATAGGCTCCGCGTACCTGGAGTCCGTGGCTCAGACGATGCACGATGTCCAGCTGCAGGCCGTTGTAATTGCTGACGCCCCATGAGAACCAATGCGTGGTATTGGCCAGCGCGGGATTCGCCAGCGGCGCATTCGGAGGATAGTAATACGCTCCGGCAGGATAGCCGGCGGGGCAGTTCGTCGGGCAAATGTCCGGGACGGGAGTATTGGCGTCGATTGACAGCAGTTCGTGGTATCCGCGACCGCCGATGTAACCTGCGCTGACGATGGTTTGCGGCGCGACTTCCTGCTGGACGGTGAACGTATACGAGACCGATGCGGGAGTTCCGAGGTCCGGCTGCACGCCTGCCGGCGAGATCTTCGAGCCCGACGGCGGGGCCGCGCCGGGCACGATGTTGATGCTGGAAAGTGGCACGTTCTTCAGGACGAGAACCGTGTTGAACGGCGCGCTCTGCGTCAGCCTGTAACTGATGGAGTCGTTCAGCGAATAATAGATCCCAAATCCGGCCCGTATCACGGTCTTTTTCGAAAAAGGCGACCAGGCCAGCCCGATGCGGGGAGATGGCAGAAACCTGGCTTTGTTCACCGTGAACGGCGACTCGCCGACGAGGGGATTCGTCTGGATCACGCCATTGGCGTCGAAGAGCCAGTTGGAAGAGCGGTTATGCGATTCATTCCAGCCGTTGGTGAATTCATCGCGGAACCCGATGCGCAATTCGAGATCCGGCCGCAGTTTCATTGTGTCCTGGACGTACCAGGCGCCTTCCAGAGAACGAAACGACAGCGGCGTGGGGTTCGGAATCACAGTGAACGTGGACAGCGTGCCCTGAATAAAGTTCGGAATACTGGAGAAGACGGCCTGGCCGTACTGATTGGCGGCCAGGTTGTCGTTGCTCTGGAGTTGCTCCAGCCAGATACCGGCGTCGAAGGTATGGATGCCGCGCGTGATCAGAACCTGATCGGCAAGAGTAAACAGGTTGCGATCCGATTTCAGGTTGCTGTTTCCGTTGGTCCCGGCGGGCGAAATCTGGGACGACGAGTTGAGAGCGGTGCTGCCTCCGATACTGACTGCGCCGATTGGTCTCCCCTGGACAAAACCGGCAACTTCGATCGGCGTGCTGCCCGTGAAAAAATATGCTGAGCGCGAGAATCCCAGGATCAGTTTGTTGATGGTGGATGTATTGAAAATGTGGGTTTCGCTGAGGCTTGCCACCTGATTGCGCAAAGTCAGATCGACGAGGCTGAGGGGGTTCACCGAGGGCGTGTTGGCGACACTGTCATCAACCGTATAGACACCGGCAAGGGTGTCGTTGTCCGAGAAGTTATGATCGATACGCGTCGTTCCGAAGTCTTCGCGGATCGACTGCTTCGGATTGTTATATGCGATGGCAATGCCGCCACCGAGGTCCGGACCGTTGGCGACCGGCCAGAGAGCCAGAAGCGGCTGCACACTGGAAGTCGCGGCGGCGCGCGTGGCGTTGTCCGGCACCAGCGTGACGTTGCTCAGAGCGAGACTCTGGCGGAAGCCTTCGTAGTTCCCGAAGATGAATGTCTTGTTCTTCCGAATGGGGCCGCCCAGCGAAGCTCCGAAATTATAGCGGCGAAACGGCGGCACCGGACCGTGATCGAAAAAGTTCCGCGCATCGAGCGCGCTGTTCCGCAAAAACTCATACAGGCTTCCATGCAGTTGGTTGGCTCCCGAGGTCGTCACGATCGTGACCTGCGCTCCCGCGCGCTTTCCAAATTCCGCGCCGTAAGTGTCCTTCACGAGCTCGAATTCGCGAATGGCGTCCACTCCCAGCAACTGACCGCTGGCGCCGCCGGGTGTTACGTTCACCTGGGAGCTTCCTGTGTACTCGACCCCGTTGAGCAGAAAGAGATTGGCTTCGGGGCGCTTGCCGGAGACCGAGAACATATTGCCTACGGCCGACGCCGATGTTCCGACTCCGCCGGCCCGCTGCGCTGTCACATTTACGATGCCGGTATTCAGCGTCAGGAGACTGTCGAAACTTCGCCCGTTGAGCGGGAGATCCTTGACCTGCCGTTCACTTACGAGCCCGGAGGTATCCGCGGTGGTCGTCTCAACGCCGGCGGCCTGTTCGGTAACTTCGACGCGTTCCGATATCGCACCGACGGAAAGCACGAAGTCGACGCTCGCCCGCTGGCCGAGTACCAGCGTCATACTCTTCTTCGTCTGCGTCTGAAAACCGGCTTTCTCAGCCGTCACATCGTAGCTGCCTACCGGCAGCAGGGAAATCTCGTAGTGCCCGGCGGCATCGGTCACAGCCTTTCGCAGAGTGCCGGTTTCCTCGCTTCGTGCCGTCACAGTGCTTCCTGCGACGCCGCCGCCCGTCGCATCCGACACTGTTCCTGTAAACGTCGCTTCACTTTGCGCATAAGCCGTGCCGATCGCAAAACCTGCGGCAAGAAACACGGCCAGCACCGATTTCGTCCATAACTGCCTGTTCATGACCTCTCCTTAAACCCGTTCGAATATTCCGCGGCGCTGAGTTCGACAGCGTCGGCGCGTTGGCCGAGCGTAGTGGTGTCCAGAATCGCGGCCAGCGCGGACTGCACTTCACGCATGATCTGCCGCACCTGACATGCGTCACCGCTGCGGCAGTCTTCACAGATCCTGCCGTTTTCGGCGCTGGCACACGCAAGCGTCATCAGGGGGCCATCGATGATCCGAATTATTGCCCCGAAGGTGACCCGATCGGGCTCCTGAATGAGTCGATAACCGCCGTTGCTGCCCCGCTGCGTCGCCACGATGCCAGCCTTTTTCAGGTCGAGCAGGATTAGCTGGAGGAACTCAGGTGGAACGTTTGCCTCCAATGAAATCCGCGAGGCAACGACAGTCCCGTTGCCATACTCGCGGGCGAGAACACGAAGCGCCCTCAATGCATACCTGCACTTGCTCGTAAGCTTCACCATTGCGGTCCTGAAGGACGCATAGGGGAGCGGGTCGTGTGCTCATTCGTCTTAATCCACATACCCTATAGGAATAGTATAGTAATAGAAAAAGCGCAAGAGCCGAAACCATAAAATTCATGAAAATAACTGACTTTTTGCTCTTGACAGGAAAGCGCGCCTATGTTTAAGTCTACTGAAACAGTAGACTATCAAATACAGGCCAAATTTCCGCTGTTGTCGCCGCTTCTGCTGTCCCCTCTGAATTCTTCCTCTGGTTCCGCTGCGGTAGAGGCTGATTCGACCGGGCGTTTCTGCCCGCAGTCCCGGTTCTTTCGCGGTATCTCTCAAGCCCCCTGACAAAGCTGTCAGGGGGCCGACTTTCACCACGGCTGATTGGAATGGATGAAGCGCTCGCGCTGGCGCGGAACTGTGCCCGCACGAACCTGAACCGAATTGCGGCTCAGCTCGATGCGGATTCCGTCGCGGTGGTGCTCGATGCCGGGGACGGACTGGAAAATACAGCAAACGGTCTTTTGCACGCTGGCGGCAGACAGCGAGGCGCAGCTTGAGTGGGAGAATCACATCGCGTCCGTGCCGATTGCTGTGAAGCAATGTAAAGTAGGTTGCTGGTTCTGGAGGCGCGGGTCGGAATCGAACCGACGAATAAGGGTTTTGCAGACCCTGGCCTTACCACTTGGCTACCGCGCCATTATCGGAGAAAACGTCGAAGATCTGGTTGGTACCTGTGACGTCCTCTTCGGAACATATCGCGCCTGCTTACTTGAAGTCAATTCGGCGGGCGACGACGGGACTACCGGCAACAACACATATGAGTAACGCTTGTTTTCATGGTACACCGTCTGCGTCGCCGGCACCGTTGCCTTCGCGCTGACGTCCGCAATCGGACCGCCCGTGTTCGAATTGCGATCGAAGCGCGGAAAATTGCTGCTGGAAATTTCAATCCGGATGCGATGACCAGCCAGAAAAACATTGCTCGTGACTCCGGCATCGATCGTCACTTTGTATTCGTCGCCGGGCGTCATCAGTTTTGGAGTTTCCAGCGAATCGCGGTAGCGCATCCGCAGAATCCCATCCGTCAGGTTTCGCGCAGTGCCATCCGGGAAAACATCAACCAGCTTCGCAGTGAAATCCGTGTCGGTCGCTGTCGAAGAAACTTGCAGCACAACTTTGATCGGACCAGTGACCTCGATCGGCGTTGTGAGAGGAGTCGTGGAATAAACCAGGACATCGTGCCGCTTTTCAACCGTACGCTGATCCAGAGGTCCCCATGGAAATATTCGCGGATTGCAGCAGACCGCGCCGCCTAATGTTGGGACGGGATTGCGCGGATCGTATACAAACCTGTCGGGTGCGGAATGCGCTTCAGGTCTGTTTCCCAGCCGCCCGGCTGAGTCCAGATAGAACTTCTCGCCGCGCGCCCGGGCCAGAGGCCATTCGTCTTCATCGCGCCACTGATTGATTCCCATGACGAAAATACGCACCGGATGGGCCGGCAAAAGAGCGGGGTCGTCATTATGCTTCAGCCAGCGATCGAACCAGCGCAGCTGCTCGGGGCGGAGCGGCACCAGCGAATCCTTTCCGAAATCTGCGCCGTTAAATGTCGCGCTGAAGACGTGCGCCCAGGGGCCGACCATGATGTGGTCATCCGGACTGTATTTATGGTGAATCGAGAAAGCATCGAGGTCGCTCTCGACGTAGTTGTCGTACCATCCGCCCACTGAGTAGACCGGGACGCGAATGTCCTTCAGATGTTCACGAACGCTGGTGGTTTTCCAGAACTCGTCGTAGGCCGGGTGGCTGGCGACGCGACGCCAGTCTTCGAGCTTATGCCCGGTGGCAGCGATGTCGGCGCTGCGCTCAGGAAGCGAGGCAACGTAGATCCGGAAGTCCGGCGCCTTGAATTTCGGAGCGCGCATGTTCTCCTCGAACCAGAGAAGGCGATGGCCGATCTTCATTGCGCCGCCGGGCGAGTAGAAACGGTCGCGGTAATCGTCGTCCCCCGAAACGTAGGGGAAAATCGCCTTCAGGTGCGGATTCCCGGTCATCGCGGCTTTCCACTGCGCGATGCCGAGATACGATCCGCCGTACATGCCGACTCCGCGGTCCGACCAGGGCTGCCGGGCGATCCAGTTCAGCGTGTCGTCGCCATCGGTGACTTCCTGATTGATTGGTTCGAACGCACCGCCCGATGCATAGCGTCCGCGCACGTCCTGCACAACGACCGCGTACCCGTGGTTGACGAACGATTGGTATGCAGGCGTGATCACGCTGCCTTTCCCGTAAGGAGTGCGCAGAAGGATCGTGGGGTAGCGGGCGATCGCACCGGGGCGGAACACGTTAACGCTTAACCGCACGCCATCGCGCATTGGCACAGCTACGTTGAAATCGTTGATCTGGGACGGAGCTTTTTTCCTGGTGTCAACGCCGGCCGGCGCGACGAGCGGCAGCGCAATCAGGAGACAGATGAGAGAGCGGAACACAGAACTTCCCAATACTTTCGGGCGACCGCATCCAGCGAGTGATGCCTGCGGATGTGGAGTCTGGCTGCGCTCCCGATTTCCCGCGCAACGTCGGGAAACTCGGTCACCAATAACATATGTTCGAACAATTCCGCGGCCTCGGCAACTCCGGGCATGACGCGCAGAACGGCTTCGGGCGGAAACGCGGAGTTTTCGGCGTTGTCCGTAACGATGACCGGTTTCGACAGCTCCATCAGCGTGACACCGACTCCGGAGCTTTCTCCGGCGCCGGGAAAGCGGAGATTCAGACCGCAATCGACGGCCGCCGCCGCGATCCGGAAATCCGGCGCGTTCAGCCGATCCGCACGAAAGATCGCGGCGTGTGCGGGCTCTTTGGACAATAGCCGCTCCAGATCGCCCGATACGGCTTCTCCTGCGAGGAGGAGCGCCGTTTTCGGCCGAACTGCATGAAGTTTTTTAAATGTTTCAATGCACGGCAACACTCGCTTGGGTTCACGCAGATAGCCGAAGATTCCGAACAGCGTGATATCCAGACCAATACCCAGCCGCTCGCGAAAACAGGCGGTCTCAATTGGCTCCGGCAATTCCTGGACCTCCGAAAAGTGCGGGATGACATCGACCGGGGCTGCGCTGTGAACAGCAGCGCGCACGATCCCGGCGGCGCCGGAATTGTGGACGATAATGCGATTCGAACGCTCGACAACGCGCCGCAACATGGGGAATTCAAAATAGCGGGGATCGACGGCGGCACGCGCCCGCCCGCGCCAAAGCTCCTCGGCCAGGTCGATGCGCCATACGCCGTAGTTATAGGTCCATTCGGCAAGGTACTGCTCTTTTGAAAGCGTGCCCAGGAAGAAATGGTGCAGCACCGCGTCATGCAGCACGATGACCCCAGGTGTCTGCAGCGCACGGGCGTAAATCTGCCCGTGAAGGTGGTTATTGCCTAAATGATACAGATGCACGTCAGCCTCAGCGGCGCCCAACTCAACGCGTCCGATGCGAGAAAGGGCGGCGCGAAGCCGTTCGGCATAGTCAGCCACGCCGGTGTGCAAACCAGCGGCCGGTGCGTGGTACCCGATCGTCACGGTTTGCGGCGCCGCCCGAATATCGCCGTGCCTATGCGAACCCAGGTCGCACCCTCCTCGATCGCGACTTCCAGATCGTTAGACATACCCATCGAAAGCTCAGGAATCGCATAGCGCCCGGCAAGGCCGCGCAGCTGCGCGAAGTATGGCCGCGACATCTCGGCGTCCTCAGACCATGGCGGAACTGTCATGAATCCGACCAGCTTCAGATTTCGCGACGACCGAATCGCCTCGATGATCTCCGGAAGCTGCTCGACCCCGGCGCCGGATTTAGATTCTTCCGCCGACAGCTTGACCTCGATCATGGCTTCGAGCGGCATCGATTCCGCATCGAGGCGCTGCGCGATTTTCACGGTGTCCACCGAGTCGACGGATGAGAACAGCAGGGCAGCCTTTTTGGTTTTGTTCGATTGCAGGTGGCCGATCAGATGGAAGCGCGCACCCGCCAGATCCGCGAGAAACGGTGCTTTGCGCTCCATCTCCTGAACATAGTTCTCACCGAAATCGCGCAACCCGAGTTCATAGCCCGTTCGGATCATCTCCGGACCGAAAACTTTTGTTACGGCAAGGAGCCTCACGGACGCCGGATCGCGCCCCGCCCGGGCACAGGCATTTTCGATGCGCTCGCGGACCCGCGCCAGGCGGTCGGCCAGGGAATCGGTTGGCTGGGGAGTGAGGAGGGACAAAACCTGATAATAAATGAAACGCGAGTATTACAGACCCGTATCATTTGCTGCGTTGCGAATCCGGGCGCGAAAGTTTCGCTTGCCCCTGCAGCCAATCCGAAGGAAACTAGGTTTTTGTGCCAGTTCCCGCTACGACGCGCGGATTGGCTCCCGGTAAAGCGAGGAAAGCGAAGAGTTGGAAAAAAACGGCCGCAAGGGCTCTCTGGTTCTGGAGCCTGTGGATCGCTGGTCAGCTGCCGACGCGAGTGAGCTGTTCGACGTCGCCAGCTGGGGCAAGGGATATTTTTCGGTCAACGACGAAGGTCACGTCATGGTGCATCCCGAGAAGGATCCCGCCCGCTGCATCGATCTGAAGAAGCTGACTGACACCCTGGTGCTGCGCGGCATCGATCTTCCCATCCTGATTCGCTTCGCCGAGATTCTGAAACATCGGTTGGGAGAGCTGCATGACGCTTTCGCAACCGCGATCCGGGAACATAAATACAGCGGGAACTACTGCTGCGTTTATCCCATCAAAGTCAACCAGCAGCGCCAGGTAGTGGAAGAGGTGCTGGAGTTCGGCAAGCCGTTCCGCTTCGGCATGGAGGCAGGATCGAAACCGGAGTTGCTGGCGGTGATGGCACTTTGCGACAACGAGACGCCGATCATCTGTAACGGATTCAAGGATGACGAGTACATCGAGATGGCAATGCTGGCTCAGAAAATCGGGCGGCAGATCATCCCCGTGGTCGAGAAATACACCGAATTGGGTTTGATTCAGAAGTACGCCGAAAAGGTCGGCGTGCGGCCCACAATCGGAATGCGCGCCAAACTGGCAAGCCGCGGTTCGGGCCGCTGGAAATCGTCGGGTGGATACCGCTCGAAGTTCGGGTTGAGCATCACCGAGGTAATGCGGGCGCTGGAGGAACTGCGGACCTGGGGAATGGGAGACTGCCTCAAACTACTGCACTTCCATCTCGGCAGTCAGATCACGAATATCCGCCAGATCAAAGGCGCGGTGACGGAAGCTGCGCGAATCTATGCCGAACTGTGGCGCGCCGGCGCGACGGGCCTGCAGTATATGGATGTCGGGGGCGGCCTCGGTATCGATTACGACGGCTCGCAGACTGACTTCGAGTCAAGCGTGAACTATACGCTGCAGGAGTACGCCAATGATGTCGTCTACCACATTCAGAACGTCTGTGACGAATCGAATGTGCCGCATCCAACCATCGTCACGGAAAGCGGGCGCGCCATCGCGGCATATCACAGCGTGCTGATCTTCAACGTACTTGGCGTTTCAGGCCTTGGCGAGGAAGAAGTGCCGGCGGAGCTATCCGGGGATCCGGAACAACCGCTGATCGATCTGCAGGAAACGCTCCGGTCGGTGAATTCCCGCAATCTGCTCGAGGCCTACCACGATTCACAGCAGGCGCTCGATTCCGCGCTGAACCTGTTCAGCCTTGGCTACCTGCCACTGGATCAGCGCTGCACCGCCGAAAATCTTTTCTGGGCCATCTGCCGGCGGATTCAGAAGATGGCGCGCGAACTCGAGTATTTTCCCGAAGAGCTCGAGGGCCTGGACGCTATGCTCTCGGACACGTATTTCTGTAACTTCTCGCTGTTCCAGAGCATGCCGGACAGCTGGGCTATCAAGCAGTTATTTCCCGTGATGCCGATTCACCGGCTCAACGAGAAGCCGACGCATCACGCGGTGCTCGGAGACATTACCTGCGATTCCGACGGCAAGGTGGATCAGTTCATCGATCGCCGTGACGTAAAACGGACGCTGCCTGTGCACGATTTCAATGGCAGCGATTACTACATCGGCGCGTTTCTGGTCGGCGCCTACCAGGAGATTCTGGGCGACCTTCACAACCTGTTTGGCGACACCAACGCCGTTCATGTCCGTCTGAGCGAGACGGGAGAAACTATTCTCGACGAAGTCATCAAGGGCGACACAGTACGCGAAGTGCTCGACTATGTCCAGTTCAAGGCGGAAAATCTGATCGCACGGCTGCGCAAGAGCGTCGAGGCGGCGGTGCGTGACGGACGGCTGAGCTACGAAGAGTCCGGCCGCCTGCTGCGTTTCTACGAAGACGGCCTGCACGGCTACACGTATCTGGAAGACGCCCACGGGCGCTAGCGCAATCGCGATAAGCTTCTTTCATGAAGCAGAGCCGTAGAGCGTTCCTCGGGTCCGCAGTTGCGGTCCTGGCAGCCCACCGGAGTAAAGCGCAGTCTGTGACGAAGTCTATCGAAACCCCGGTCCTGAACATCGGCTATGAGGAAAGCGGGGACCCGCAGGGTTTCCCAGTCATTATGCTGCACGGATTTCCGGACGATGCGCACGCCTATGACGATGTGGCGCCGCGGCTGGCAAGGGCGGGCTATCGGGCATTGGCGCCCTACCTGCGCGGTTACGGACCCACACGGTTTCGCGACGCTGCGGCGCCCCGCATGGCCGAACAGGCGGCCATCGGACAGGACGTCATCGATTTCGCCGATGCGCTGAAACTCCCGCGGTTCGCTGTCTGCGGCTACGACTGGGGCGGCAGGGCAGCCTGCATCGCGACCGCGCTGCATCCGGATCGCGTGCGCGCCGGAGTGTTCCTTTCGGGCAATCTGATTCAGAACGTTCTTGCAGGGCAGCAACCGGGTCCTCCGGAGGCCGAACAGCGCGTCTGGTATCAGTGGTATTTCAATACTGAACGCGGACGCGCGGGATTGAAAGCGAACCGCCGCGCATTGTGCAGACTGCTGTGGCAGCAGTGGTCGCCGTCGTGGCATTTCAGCGATGAGACTTATAACCGCACCGCAGCATCGTTCGACAATCCGGATTTTGTCGATGTTGTGATCCACTCCTACCGCCATCGTGTAGGTAACGCGCCCGGCGAACCGCGGTTTGAAGCAATCGAACGCCAGTTGGCCGCGCGTCCGAAGATCGACGTGCCCGCAATTGTCCTTTCTGGCGCCGACGACTATCTCGGGCGCGCGTCGGCGGATGTCACTCCTGCCGACCGCGCGTCGTTCCCGAAGCTGATCGCGAAAAGAATCGTGCCGGGAGGCGGACACTTCCTGCCGCACGAGAAGCCGGATGTAGTGTCAGCGGCGCTGCTGGAAGTGCTGGCAGCTTCGAAATAGGGATCAGATTCCCATTTCCTTGAAAAC